>Ga0190293_1000813_pt1 | contig 11092 bp, 9 predicted proteins | sample 48693001_MG_FD_161671 | JGI IMG/M metagenome (GOLD analysis project Ga0190293, IMG submission 161671) | Hydrothermal vent microbial mat bacterial communities from Southern Trench, Guaymas Basin, Mexico - 4869-30-0-1_MG | ecosystem: Environmental > Aquatic > Marine > Hydrothermal vents > Microbial... | reverse complement strand
GCATTTGTTGAAATGAGCAGGTAAATTTAAGAGAAGGGGAACGGTCGTTGCTTTTTTGTGAAAACAGATCTTACCCGATGATCTTTTTGTAGTTTTCGGGATCGGTATCTCCCTCGGTGTTTACAACGATGATCTTTGAATTTTTGCCGATCCCTATTTTTGACTTTGCCTGTTCTAGAGATTTATCGGTCATCAGAGCAATTAATCCGGCAAGCCCTGCGGCTCCGGATTCGCCCGAAATGATCCCTTCAGAAGCATATTGTCTCATTGCATCCTTCGCATATTTGTCAGGGATCGAAATAAAAAGATCTGCAGTATCTTTAAGTATCGGCCAGGCAATAGTGGAGGGCACTCCGCAATTTAGTCCTGCCATGATGGTCTCCATTTTACCTTTTGTTGCGACAGCTTTCCCCTCTATGATCGATTCCAGATAGCACGAGGCTTCTAATGGCTCTACTATGATTATCTTTGGTCTGTCTGCTCCAAATTGTTTTGTAAGCCAGGATGCACCTGAAGCAGCAAATGCACCCGCGCCGGCCTGGAGAAAAATAAAATCGTTCTTACCAAAATCAAATCCTGAGATCTTCTCTTCCATTTCCCTGAACAATGTTGAATATCCGTTCAGAACCCATGACGGGATATCGGTGTATCCCGGATATGCGGTATCTGCGATCTCATACCATCCGTTCTTTTTTGCTTCTTCTGAAGCAACTCTGACACAATCATCATATGTGCCGTCAACAATTATAACCTTCCCTGACTCACTCTCGATATTTTTTATCCGGGAGATAACAGTTTCAGAAGGCATGAAAATAACAGAATTGTGCCCGAGCATCTTCGAGGTCCAGGCAACTGCTTTTCCGTGATTTCCATCTGATGCGGCACAGAAAGTGAGCTTTCCCAACTTGTCCAGTTTTTCTTCATTCCTGAAACTTTTAAAATCAAATCCATCCCCGTATTTGTCTTCCCAGATCTTTTTTAAGATTCTGAAGATCGCATAACTCGCGCCAAGGGCTTTGAATGCTTTGATGCCGAATCTTCCCGATTCATCCTTCGCTATAATTTTCCCTACTCCCAGATCATTTGAAATTTTTTCCAATTCGATAATCGGAGTTGGTTTATAGCCGGATAATGATCTGTGGAAATCTATCATATCGTCGTTTTTAAGAAAATGAAATTTTTTGTCATCCCACGATGGCAGAGCCTTTCTTTCAGAATTAAAATAATATTTGCACAATTTTTTCACCATTATATCTTTTTAATTTTTAATGCACTGTAAAAAAAGCTTCCTGTCGGATTTGCAACCAGAGATGTAATCATCCCGAGTGTCCCTGCTTCAGGAGGAGAGTGCCCTGTAAAATATAGTATTAAGCAGACAGATAATCCTGTAATCGAGGAGAATATTGCTCCAAAGCGGTTAACTTTTTTCGAGAATAATCCCCATACAAAAGGGCCGAGGAAAACAGAACCGATCGCACCCCATGAGATACTGAGTACGGATACTATTGTGTCTATATTCAGAGCTGCAAGAATAACTGATAACATGACGAAAAAGCCGTTCATAAATCTCATCAGGAGTGTCAGTTTTTTGTCTGAAATATTCTTGTTGATAAATCCGGCATAAAAATCCTTTGAAAATGAGGAACTTGATATGAGAACAAGAGCCGCCAGGGTTGACATTGAAGCTGAGAGGACTAGTAAAAGGATTATCACAGATAGAGATTGTGGAATTACTCTGGCAAGAAGTTCAGGCATAAGGATGTCAAATACAGGTTGCCCGTCTTTGAATGCCAGAGGATTGTTTGCAGGGTCAAGGAATATTCTCGTTGTTGACCCGACGAAATAGGCGACCCCGCCAATAAGAATTGCAAATAATGTTGAAGCGAACATGCCTACTCTTACTGCTGATCTGTCTTTTATTGCATAAAATTTCTGAACCAGTTGAGGCATCGCAAAGGGGGCGATGCTGGTGAGAAAAATAAGACAGAACAATGGCCATATCCCCGGAGGCCCGACTGCAGACACCAGTTTGGGGTTAATATTTCTGAGTGATTCTGTAATATTTCCAAAACCGTTTCCTGTTTTAATTGTGCTTATCAGAAGTATAATTACTCCTATGGTCATTATTATACCGAAAACCATGTCTATCATTGCCATAGATTTATATCCCCCGAGTACTATATAGATCGCCGTGAATAACCCGATGAATATAAGGGCCTGCCAGTATTCAATTCCGAAGTTTGCTTTGAAAAGGTAGGACAATCCCATAAAAACTGCTGCTGAATACGGGATCAAAAAGATAAAGATCGAAAATGAGGAGAATAGCTTCAAAAATTTACTATCGTATCTCTTTTCCAGAAATTCATTCATTGTAGAGATATTGTATTCAACAGAAATCTTTTTTATCTTCCAGCCCATGATCCACCAGACCCCCAATACACCGACCAGAGAGTTGAAGAGTGCGATCCATAAGCTGGAGAAACCGAAACCCCAGCCGATCTTACCTGCAAATCCTATAAAGAGGACTGCGGAAAAATAGGCGGTTCCATAGGAGAATGCGGACATCCATGGGCCGACTTTACCTCCTCCAAGGAAAAAATCTGAGAATGACCTGGTCTTCCTCAGGCCGATCACTCCAATTGTTATGATCATTAATGCATACATGCTTAATACTATTATTTTTACTGCCATTACTTCCTCCGGGTTTTTGTTTTATACATCAATTCAAACCTGATCCAATTATAATTTTTAGCTCCATTGAAATAAAAATTCCCCGGCCTGAAATATTCCCATAAAAAATGCCCGGTTAGACTTTTGGAAAAACTGAAATTCAGTTTGTTTAATATCAGAGTTCCCCGCGAGTTTCCACCACCTCCCGGGAAAGGATAAAGTGGAAATTCTTTATTTTTAACAGGAGCGCCTAATAGGTGAAGGGTGGTTTTAAGTGACCCTTTTCTAAACAATCTGGTATCAAGAGAAAAATATATTGAAGAAAAATTACTCCAATAAGCAATACCACCCTCATTAATAAAAGTGTAAATGTAAGAGTCGCTCCACTTCGGCCAGCGTGAGAACGGTGGATACCAACCATTCAGTTTTTCTGAATCAGGATCATCTCCCGAGAGCCATACTCCTCCGATGGTAAGTTTCCTGAATAACCGGTTCCCCAACTCTCTGTCAAGGTGGAAGTGCCCCCCTAGACTACTGATCTTTCTGCCGTCAAGAGTACCCTTCTGGAAAGCGAACTCTGCGGTAAGATTCAGTTTTTTCCTTAAATTCAGAATTACCTTTCCACCGAAAGTGTTAACTCTCAGGTCCCAGCTTTTATTATCACTGATATCGGTCTTTTTGTTTAGAAAATAGAGGTCAAATCCTGTTCTTTTGATCTTCCCTTGATAGTAAATCCCGAATCCCTTTATATCGTTCTCGGACATAAGCTGGTCTCTGCCGTTTAAAACAGGGAGGAGCTCATCGGTTTTTTGTGAATACAAGTGGAATAGTGAGATCTTTCCTGTATTACGAAGGTTGATATCCGCTCTTATTGCATCAAAATATGCAGATCTGGAACCATCATAAGTGCTGCCGTCAAGGACAACAAATCCTTCCCCCAGAAAAACATTTTGCCGTCCCAGTGTCAGGGTTACAGGAAGGTTGAAAATATTTCTGACTTTCAGGTAGAGATTATCTACAAATAACTCATGAATATTAAAATCATTTTCAGGGTCGAGGTATATCCGGAACTCGTTCGTTATCTTAAAATATATCTCTGCTTTTTTTGAAAAAAACCATTTCAGACCTAATGAAGTTCTGTTTCTTGTAAAGGTGGTACCGCCCTCTTTTGAGCTTTCGAGGGTTATTGGATTATCCCAGGAAACGAGCCTGAAACGTTCCGAAAAATCTATCGTCAGTTCATTTCTCTCTTTTGCAGGAAGAGGTGATGACAAAAGGCTGATAAAAGTGATCAATAAGAATGCATATTTAAAATGTTTCAATTGCATTCCCGATTATAACTGATAACCTGAATATCATCAATTTGTTCATTTAGTTTTGGCTTTCGCCGTCATCCACTTCGCTTCCCGCTACGGCTGTTCTCATCCGTTTAACGCTGCTGTCCTCGGGGGGATCGATCTTCGGCGAGTCACCAATCCTGGAGAGAGTGTGAAAAAAGCCACTCCTTGTGGAATGGAATGTTTTGACATTATTACAATGGTGTGATAATTTTTTTTGAGACAATGGGGAAGAGAGTAATAATAATAGTTATAGATAGTGTCGGTGTCGGCTATATGGATGATGCCGCGGAATTTGGTGATATTGGCGCAAATACTCTGGGTAATACTGCCGAAAAGGTCGGAGGCCTCAACCTCCCAAATCTGAAAAAACTGGGGCTGGGAAATATTATTGATGTCAAAGGAGTTGATCCCGTCAGACATCCTGCCGGGAAATTCGGAAAGATCAGTGAAGCTTCAAAAGGTAAAGATACAATGACAGGCCATTGGGAAATGATGGGGATCATAAGTGAAAAGCCTTTTCCCCTCTATCCTGATGGATTCCCGGAAAAAATAATTAATGAGTTCAAAGAGAGGACCGGTGTCAAAGGGATCCTCGGAAATATTGCAGCCTCTGGTACAGAGATCATTAAAGAGCTCGGGGCTGAACACATTAGGAGTGGTTTCCCGATTATTTATACATCCGGTGATTCTGTTTTTCAGATAGCTGCACATAACGATATTATACCGCTTAACAAACTTTATGAGTATTGCGTTCAGGCAAGAGAAATGTGTGATAATTATAAAATTGGAAGAGTGATCGCCCGCCCATTTATCGGAACCGAGGGGTCATTCAACCGTACTGTCGACAGGAGAGATTATCCGATGATCCCCCCGGGAGACACTATTCTTGACCTGATAGAAAAGAGTGGGTTTGTTGTATCTGGGATAGGGAAAATAGAAGATATATATGCAAGGAAGGGAGTGAGCAGGGCGATCCATACAAAGAACAACAAAGACGGAATGGATGTTCTTTCGAGAGAAATGTCCATAACGAAAGAGGGGTTGATATTTGTAAACCTGGTTGATTTTGACATGCTCTACGGCCACAGACGGAATGTGAAAGGGTATGCTGCGGCTCTGGAGGAATTTGATAAAATGCTTGGAGACTTTTTCGGATTATTAGAGAAGGATGATGTCCTTGTGATAACTGCAGATCATGGTTGTGATCCGACATTCAGGGGGACTGATCACACAAGGGAATTTATTCCACTGCTTGTCTACAGTATAAAGATCACTCCCGAAGATCTTGGCATTAGGGAAACTTTCTCAGACATAGGTGTCTCTACACTTCATCATCTCGGGATAAATAATACCGGGTTCCCCGGGAAGAGTTTTATATAAATATATATTATTGAGGAATTGAGGAGATATTATGGGTATTTATGCAGATATGATCGAAGCGGGTGAATTCATTAAGAGCAGGATCGATCTGACTCCGGAGATAGGAATAATCCTCGGATCGGGACTGGGTGACTTTGCTGAAGGTGTTGATAAAAGTGTTGTTATTCCCTATGATGAGATCCCCCATTTTAAAAAGGTCAGAGTTAAAGGGCATGCCGGGAATTTTGTAACCGGGATAGTTTCGGGAAAACCTGTTGCAATACTTCAGGGACGATACCACTTTTATGAAGGCCATGATATCAAAGATGTTGTTTTTCCTGTACGAGTGCTAAGTTCTCTTGGGATTAGTAAATTGTTGATAACAAATGCTGCCGGCGGGATCAATGCAGCTTTTGCTCCCGGAGATCTGATGGTTATAACTGACCATATAAACCTGATGGGTGCAAACCCTTTATCCGGATATAATGATGAGAGGATGGGTCCCCGTTTCCCTGATATGAGCACAATTTATGATAAGAGTATGTCTGAAAAAATAATCTCAACTGCAAGATCGATGAGCCTGTCCATCAAATCGGGTGTATATGCAGGATTAAGCGGCCCTTCGTATGAAACTCCGGCAGAGATCAGAATGTTGAAAACCATTGGTGCCGATAGTGTCGGGATGTCAACCGTCCCCGAAAGTATTGCAGCTAAACATATGGGGATGAACATTGCCGGGATTTCATGTATCACTAACTTTGCTGCAGGTATTACAGATCAGCCGCTGGATCATAAAGAGGTTACAGAAACAGCAGACAGGGTCAAAGAGGATTTCATCTCTCTGCTTGCAAGGGTAGTAGGTATATTCTGAATTATTAGTCTTCCTGATGTTTATATATTTATTCTCCTCTGTTAAAATATGTGAAAGGAGTTCCTATGGATAAAGAAGAGATCAAGAGAGTCATCGCCAGCGTTAATACTTTTTATTATGAAATAAAAGACAGGGAACTTGATCATTTTGAATATCTGGGAATTTCAAAAACTGCAACTCAGAAAGAGATCGAAGATAAATTCCAGAGCTTTCTGCATGAATTTCCACCTGGAAGTGATTCTCAAATTAACGATCCTGATGTAAAGGAGAGATTTGCTTTTATTCTGAACAGAGGAAGACAGGCATATAATATTATTGCAGATTATAGCAAAAGGGCCGAATATGAAAAGAATGGATTCAGAGAAAAATCAGAGATCCCTGAGGAAGAGGACCCGATTGAAAAAGCAAAAAATTTATATAGAAAAGGCAAGGCGCTCTATCAAAGGCAGCAATTCCTCCCGGCGATCTCACTTCTCGAACAATCTCTTGCAATTGATCCTAAATCTGACACCTATCTCCTTGTGGGTATGATCCAGACCGGCTTCCCTGAACTGAGAAGAAAATCAGAACAGAATCTTCTTAAAGCTGCAGAACTTGAATCCTGGAATGCAGAACCGTATGCAGCCCTGGGCCTTTTGTTCTACCATGAGAGACTTCTGAAAAGATCCGAGGGCTATTTCAGAAAGGCTCTCGAACTTGACCCTTCCCATGCTGTTGCAAAGAGAAGGCTTTTGGAGATTGCAGGTCCTGACAGGAGAGATATTGTGGGGGAAGTTCAGGACAAGATAAAAAGAGCACTCCCGTCGATCTTTGGGAAAAAGAAAAAATAATCCCGACTCTTTCCCGATCCCGCCGTTTATGATATAATCCTCTCTACCAAATTAACTTAATCAATTATTGGGGAAATCTTAAAGATATCTGAATAATAGTATGATTATATATAGGGAAGAAAATGGAAGATGCAGTAATTAGAAAAATCAGAAACATTGGGATTGTGGCTCATATTGATGCCGGCAAAACCACTACAAGTGAAAGGATCCTTTTTTTTACGGGACTTACTCACAAGATAGGAGAAGTTCATGACGGGCAGGCCGTAATGGATTTTATGAAACAGGAGCAGGAGAGAGGGATCACTATCACTTCTGCAGCTATTACAACCAGTTGGAAAGATCATAAGATAAATGTGATCGATACACCGGGGCATATAGATTTTACTCTTGAAGTTGAAAGATCTCTTCGTGTCCTGGATGGTATTGTTATGGTCTTTTGTGCCGTTGGCGGTGTTGAACCCCAGAGTGAAACTGTATGGCATCAGGCAGACAGATATAAAGTTCCCAGGATAGCTTTTGTGAACAAAATGGATCGTCAGGGATCAGACCTGCTTCAGACAATTGATATGATGAACGAAATGCTGGGTGCAAATGCGATCCCGTTCCAGATCCCGATCGGTAAAGAGGAAAATTTTCAGGGAGTTGTTGACCTGATTTCAATGAAATCTATTACTTATAAAGGACTGGAGCAGGTGATCGGAGAAGTTCCTGAAGATCTTAAAGTACAAGCTGAAAAATCGAGAGATGCCATTATTGAAAAATTGGCGGATTTTAATGATTCTCTAATGGAGAAATATCTCGAAGGGGAGACTATTACTTCTGAAGATATTTTGTCTGCTACCAGAGAAGCTGTTTTAAAACTTCTTATCACTCCGGTTTTCTGCGGTACAGCTTTTAAGAATAAAGGGGTAAGGCTTTTACTGGATGCAGTTGTTGATTATCTTCCATCTCCGATAGACAGGGGGATTGTTCTCGGATATGACCCGGATGATACTGAAAAAACATTATCAAGAAAACCTTCCTGGAAGAGGCCGTTCTCAGCTCTTGCTTTTAAAATCATCAATGATAACTTTGTCGGACAACAAACTTTTATCAGAGTTTATTCCGGGGAATTAAAAGCAGGAAGTTATATTTACAATTCAACTAAAGATAAAAAAGAGCGGATCAGCAGGATCATGAGGATCCATGCAAACAGCAGAGAAGATATGAGTGAGATCAGAGCCGGAGATATCGGCGCATTGATCGGAACAAAATTTACTACTACAGGAGATACTATTTGTGATGAAGAGTGTCCAATACTCCTTGAGAACATACATTATCCTGAGACAGTTGTAGACATGAAGATCAACCCTCAAAATGTCAAGGACAGAGATAAACTTGGCCTGGCTCTCAACAAAATGTCACTCGAAGATCCATCTTTCAAGGTCAACTATGATAATGAGACAGAAGAGACCGTTATTTCAGGAATGGGTGAATTACACCTCGAAGTAATAGTAGACAGATTAAAGAATGAACATAAGGTTGAAGTTGAGGTGGGAGAACCTGCAGTTGCATTCAGAGAGACCATATCAGCAGAGATTCGTCATGAACATAAGTACAAAAAGCAGACAGGCGGCCATGGTCAATATGCTCACATAGATTTCAGGATTGAATCTAATCCCGGGAATGGGCTTGAATTCATAAATATGATCAAGGGCGGCAATATCCCTAAAGAATATATACCTGCGGTAAGAAAAGGATTTGAGCACACCATGCACAAAGGACTTCTGGCCGGACATCCGATGGTCGATATAAAATTCACCTTGATCGATGGTAGTTTTCACGCTGTAGATTCAAGTGAGATGGCTTTTCGATCCTGTACCGAGCAAGCCCTGAAAAATGTTATCGGCAAGGCTTCTCCCAAATTACTTGAGCCGATAATGAAGATCGAAATAAATACGCCAGATGATTATATGGGTGATGTTATCGGAGATGTAAACAGAAGACGTGGTCATATTGATAATATGAGAAGGCACAGGAAAGGATCTCAAAAATTGAATGGGATAGTTCCTCTGAGAGAGATGTTCGGTTACGCTTCAGTTTTAAGGACGATCTCAAGCGGCAGGGCCAACTATTCGATAGAATTTCTGAAATATGCTCAACTTCCGTCATCAATTGCTGAAGAGATCATAAAAGAATATAAAGAGCAGGATAAATAGAACTATTATTTTCTGTAACTCTTCTCCAGGAAATAGAGGAGAACCTTTCGTGGAAGTATCCGTTGTAATATAAGCCCGAGGTTATAGACAACTCCGGGAACTCTGAGAAGCTTTTTCTTTTTAAATGAATTGATCGCTTTCTCTGCAACTTTTTCGGCACTCCAATTGAAAAAATCATCAGATTCCCTTAGTTTATCCAGTCCCGAACTTGAGAGCATTTCCGTAGCTATTCCACCGGGGGCAAAAGATGATATTGTGATATTATTCCCGCTGTTCTCTTTGCTTAAAATCTCCGTGAATACCTGTGCTCCATGTTTACTGGCAGTGTATGCCCCCTGATATACTAATGGGAAAAATGCTCCCATGCTTGTAATGTTAAGGATCGCCCCTTCGCCTTTTTTTTTAAAATAATCAAGGAACATCAGGCTAAGCCTCATTAACGATTTCAAGTTCACCTCTATTATTTTTTCATATTTTTCATAATCTTTGATGTCAGCCGGATTAAAATCGGTCATTCCCGCATTATTTATAATAGCGAACACATCTTTCTGCTTAATACTTTCATTGAAAAAATTTTTTACACTTGCAGGATCTGAAAGATCAGAACTGATCACAATGACCTCTCTGTTAAACTCACTCTCGATCCTGGATTTAAGTGAGTTCAATCTTTCCTTTCTTCGGGCGGAAATAATAAGATTGGCCCCCTCATTCGAAGCGAGTTTAATTGCAAGAGCTTCACCCAGACCCGAAGAAGCACCGGTCACTACGATCCATTTATCTTTAAAATCAAGTTTTCCCATTTTGTGATTATAACAGCCTATGAATAATAGATAAACCGGATATGCGCTTTTGCATATATCCTCAGGTCACTATCATTTTTTTAGTATTGCCGACGGAGCTTCCCATGTGATCTTGTCTCCCAGCAAACCATTTTTATAACTTACAATCTCAAGTTTCTCCGGGATAAATTTAATAAGAGTAAAACTCTTTTTGTTTTCGGGGTAGAACTCTTCCCACTCTTTTTTAAAATATTTTAATTTCTCTTCCCGACCATTTCTAACAATTCCTGTTCCTTTCAGGATTACATATCCGTCCCCTCCCGTCGATTCATAATAAAGTGAGATCTTATTATTATTCAATATTTCTTTTATTTTCCTGCTTTTCGAATTAGTGCCCATCCAGACTATCCATTTATTGTCAGGCGGAAACGGGTCCATCATCCTGGGATTGGGATAACCATCCGATCCTTCAGAGACCAGGACACAATATTTTGAGGCTTTGATAATTTCTCTGGCAACTCTTAAAATTTTACTATCTTTTGTCTCTTTAAAATGAGCCGAATCTGAATAGAGTCCGCTTATCATCATAAGTGCAAATATTATTATTGTAATAAATGTTCTTTTCATATCTTCTCCTTCATCAATAATATAGAAACAGGAGAATTTTTTCAAAAGGGGACAGGCACCTATGCTTATTTTCAGATTAACAAAAATTGATAAAAACTTTTTTTATTTTTATAATGAATTTAAATTAAGTTCTTAACTTTATTTGGAGGAGATGAATGGTTACAGGAAATAATTTTTTGCGATCTGTTGTATGTTTTGTCCTTATTCTTTTTATCGCTCTTCCTACATACCCTGAAATCAAAGGAGCCGAAGTTAATGTTGAGCTAAAGGATGAATCTGAACTCCGGGGAGAGTTGCTTAGAGTTGAAGGAGATGAAATATTTATTTATGAAAGCGAAAAGGTCCACAAACTTAAATTAGCTGATATAAAAAAAATTGGGATAAAAAGGCGCTCCAGATTTTGGACTGGGGTTTTATA
>Ga0190293_1000812_pt1 | contig 11093 bp, 8 predicted proteins | sample 48693001_MG_FD_161671 | JGI IMG/M metagenome (GOLD analysis project Ga0190293, IMG submission 161671) | Hydrothermal vent microbial mat bacterial communities from Southern Trench, Guaymas Basin, Mexico - 4869-30-0-1_MG | ecosystem: Environmental > Aquatic > Marine > Hydrothermal vents > Microbial... | reverse complement strand
GGTATTCGGTCAGGTCTGCCTGTCGCCTGTCGCCTGTCGCCTCACAGTTCACAGCCGACAGCCGACAGCCAGAGGGCAAGCTCGGTGGTCTTGCTGGTAGCTGATAGCGGGTAGCTCATAGCTCTCCAATCTTTCTGTCCTCCGGCCCTACGACGGTTCTACGGGGGGCGGCAGACTCGTTTGGAATCAGACGCGATCGAGGGGAGAGTCCGTGGAGGATCTGGCGCTGTTGCTCGCGCGCTGGCAGTTCGGCATCGTGACGGTGTACCACTGGTTGTTCGTGCCGATCACGCTCGGCATCACATGGATGGTCGCCATCATGGAGACCACATGGCTGTACACGAAGAATCCGGTGTACCTGCGGATGACGAAGTTCTGGGGCAAGTTGATGCTCATCAACTTCGCGATCGGTGTCGTCACCGGGATCGTCCAGGAGTTCCAGTTCGGTATGAACTGGTCGACGTACTCTCGCTTCGTTGGAGACATCTTCGGTGCACCACTCGCCATCGAGGCGCTCCTCGCCTTCTTCATCGAGTCGACGTTCCTCGGTCTCTGGATCTTCGGATGGAAGAAACTCAGACCGACCGTGCATGCGATCACGATCTGGTTGGTGGCGTTCGGGACGATGGCATCGGCGTTCTGGATCCTCGTTGCCGGCTCCTGGATGCAGTACCCGGTGGGTTACGTCCTGAATCCCGAAACGGGTCGGGCCGAGATGGACAACTTCCTCGAGATCATCACGAGCAAGATGCTCTGGGCACAGTTCCCGCACACGATCTTCGTCGGCTTCGCTACGGCCGGTTCGTTGATGCTCGGAGTGTCGGCATGGCACCTGATGAAGAAGCAGCATCTGGAGGTCATGCGCAAGTCGGCGGCCTTCGCCAGCGTGGCGCTCCTCATCGGATCGCTCGGTGTGGCGCTCACCGGCCACTGGCTCGGTCAGGTCATGGTCGAGGTGCAACCGATGAAGATGGCGGCCGCAGAGGCGCTCTGGGAAGACGAGCAGCCCGCATCGTTCTCGTTGTTCGCAGTCGGTGACAAGGAGAACAACCGCAACGCCGTCAACGTGGTGATTCCCAGCGGTTTGAGTCTTCTGTCCTGCAACAACCTCGACTGCGAGGTCAGGGGCATCAACTCGCTCCAGGCTGAGATGGTCGAGAACCACGGGCCGGGGGACTACATCCCCAATCTGTTCGTCACGTACTGGGGGTTCCGGGCCATGGTCGGAGCCGGGTCGTTGATGATCCTCATCGGCGCCCTCGGCGTGTGGTTCTATCTGAGAGGGACACTGGCCAAACACCGGTGGTTCCTCTTGCTGGCTCTCTGGGGCGGGATCGCCGCAGGCTTCGTGGGGAACGCCACCGGCTGGATCTTCACCGAGTTGGGCCGTCAACCGTGGGTCGTCTACGAGGTGCTCCTAACGAGGGGAACGAACTCGCCGACGGTTCCGGCGTTATGGGTTTGGATATCCCTCATCGGATTCTCCGTGCTCTACGCCATCCTCGCGGTCCCCGCCGTGTACCTGTTCGTCAAGTTCGCCAAGGCCGGACCCGGTGAAGAGACCAGCAACGCCGACGTCGCAGCGTCGATGGTCTATTAGGGAGGATGACCATGGATCAAGGAATATTGAACCTGGAAACCCTGTGGTTCGTTCTCATCGCCGTGCTCTGGACGGGCTTCTTCTTCCTCGAGGGATTCGACTTCGGTGTCGGCATTCTGCTCCCGTTCATCGGCAAGGATGACGATGAACGACGGGTCGTGATCAACACCATCGGACCCACGTGGGACGGGAACGAGGTGTGGCTGCTCACGGCCGGAGGTGCGATGTTCGCAGCGTTCCCCATCTGGTACGCAACGATGTTCAGCGGCTTCTATCTAGCGCTGTTCCTCATACTCATAGGGCTCATCGTGAGAGGGGTCGCGTTCGAATACCGGAGCAAGAGCCCGTCATCGGAATGGCGGAGGACATGGGACGGGGCGATATTCGTCGGGAGTGTCTTGCCGGCGTTCCTCTTCGGGGTTGCATTCGGGAACCTCGTGCGTGGTGTCCAGATCGACGCTGCCGGTGAGTACGTCGGGGGCTTCTGGGCCCTCCTTAATCCGTACTCGCTCCTCATGGGGGTTGCGTCACTCATCCTGTTCACGCTTCATGGAGCGCTCTTCCTCTCGCTGAAGTCGAAGGGGGTCGTTTGCGACCGCGCCATGGAGGTGGCGAGACCGCTGTCGATCGCCACCGCTGGTGTCCTCGCACTGGCGATGGTCTGGTCATACGTCCAGACCGACAGCGGCGTCGTTCCCGGCCTGCTACCGATTGCCGCAGTGGCGCTCCTCGGTGTCGTGATCTGGCTCACCTATGCGAAACTGTTCGCCTGGGCGTTCGTGTTCACCGGCCTGACGATCGTCACCGTGGTCGCTGCGATCTTCATCGGCATGTATCCGAACGTGATGACGTCGACGATCGACCCGGCGTACAGCCTGACGGTCTTCAACGCATCATCGACAACGATGACGCTTCAGATCATGTCGATCGTGGCCCTCATATTCGTTCCGATCGTGCTTGTGTACCAGTCATGGTCCTACTGGGTGTTCCGCAAGCGTGTCGGTCCTGAGGATGTCAGGACGCCAGCGCATTGACGAGCATGCAACGGGGACGGATCGCACGAAGCCGATCGACCGGCGCCTCTTCGGGATAACCGAAGGGGTACGCCGGTATCTGGGGGTGACGATCGCTCTCGGACTCGTATCTGCGATTGTCGTGATCGGCGGGGCGGCGATCCTCGCGGGGCTCGTCAACAGGATCTTCCTCGACGGAGTCGCACCGACCGATCTCATCGGTGGGCTCGCCATTCTCGGATCCATCTACGTTGCCCGCGCCTTCCTCGAATGGGGTCGTTCTGTTGCTGCCCATCGGTCGGCCGCCGATGTGAAACGGACACTGCGTGATCAGGTCATGAGAGCCGTTCTTCTCCAGACGACACAGGGGCGTGTTGCGGGCAGCGGCGATCTTGCAGTGACGGCAACCACCGGACTCGATTCTCTCGACGCCTACTTCTCGAGGTATCTCCCGCAACTCGTCCTCGGAGCCCTGATTCCACTGCTCGCGATCGCGTGGATCGTGACGGTCGACCCGCTCACCGCCGTGATCATTCTGTTCACGGTGCCACTCATCCCCGTGTTCATGATCCTCATCGGCAACTACGCCGACCGGGCGACGCAGTCACGATGGAGAACGATGCGAAAGCTTGGAGATGGCCTCGTCGAGACGCTGCGCGGGCTGATGACCCTCCAGGTGTACGGGGCAGGGGAGGGGCGGCTCGATCGGGTGAGGCGGCTCTCCGACGAGTATCGAAAGCAGACGATGGCAACACTTCGAATCGCCTTCCTCTCAGCGTTCGTACTCGAACTCGTTGCAACGATCTCCACGGCCGTCGTTGCCGTGGCCGTTGGGCTCCGCGTCGTCAGTGGAAGTCTGGACTTCGAACCGGCGTTCGCGATCCTCATCCTCGCTCCGGAGGTGTATGCGCCACTCCGGAAGGCCGGATCAGAGTTCCACGCGGCCATGGACGGCATGGAGGCAGCCCGGTCCGCGTTCGACGTTATCGAAGCATCACCCCCGGTGGAAGAACGGACCACGATCCGGCCCGATCCAACCCCAGGGACACCGTTCATCGAATTTGCCTCGGTTACCTACCAGTACCCGACATCGGAGACAGAGGAGACCGCGGTCGTCCTCGACAACGTCGATCTCCGCGTGGAGCGGGGTGAGCGTCTCGCGGTCGTCGGACCCTCCGGGGCCGGAAAGTCGACGCTCATCCGACTGATCCTCGGATTCGGCACCCCGACTGTCGGGTCGCTCAGAGTTGCGGGGGTCCCGATCGACCGGCTTGACCTCAAGGCGTGGCGAGCGAGGATCGGATGGGTGAGACAGGATCCGTTCCTGATCGCAGGGACGGTGTTGGATAACGTACGGCTCGGCAGCCCCGACGCAGATCGGGCTGGTGTTGTCAATGCGCTGGAGGTGGTCGGAGCCATCGATCTGATTCCGAGGATCGAAGAAACTATCGGCGAGCGCGGAATCGGCTTGAGCCACGGCCAGCGTCGCATGGTGACCCTTGCCAGGGCCCTTCTGCGCGACCCTGAGTTGCTCCTTCTCGACGAACCCACCGCCGGGATCGACAGTGAGACTCAACTCGTGATCGCCCGATCGTTCGACCGCATCGCCGAGGGTCGCACGGTGCTGACGGTGGCTCATCAACGGGTGCTGGTGGATGTGGCCGACCGTGTGGTCGTCATCGATCACGGTCGCATCGTCACTCCGGTTGAAGGAGGCCTCCGATGAGAGGATTCCTGCGGCTCCTGAACTCCCTCGCTGCACACCCCGGCCGTTTGGTCGCATCGATCGCAGCAGGTGCCGCCACGGTCGGTTCATCCATCGGACTGCTTACGACATCGGCGTATCTCATCTCGGAGGCAGCACTCCATCCGCCGATCCTTGATCTCACGGTTGCGATCGTCGGCGTTCGGTTCTTTGGAATCTCACGCGCCGTGTTCCGCTATCTCGAACGCATCGTGTCGCATGACCTGAGCTTGCGGCTTCTCGCCGATCTCCGAACTCGACTCGTTCGGGCCATCCACCGGCTGGGCCCTGCAGGCGTCGCATCGTTCCGTGCCGGCGATCTCGTCGGGCGGGTGATCGACGACGTCGACGAGATCCAGCACGTCTTCGTCCGCGTCGCCGCCCCACCACTCGTAGCGATCGTCATCGCCCTGGTCACAGCCCTGTTCGCCCTGATCTGGCTCCCTGTCTCCACGGTCACGATTCTCGTCCCCTTCCTGATCGCGGCGATCTTCGTTCCGTGGATCACGCGCTGGGCGGGTGCCAAAGCAGGTCGCGGCGTCGCGGATCAACGTGGGCGAATGATCGGACAGACGGTTGAGATCATCGAGGGGGCCCCGGTGATCGTCGCTCTCGGTGAGGAAGACCGACTCCTTGCTGTTGCGATGGAGTCGGCCGACCGGGTCGCTGCGGCAGAACGCCGAACAGCGTGGCTCCACGGATTCGGTGACGCAGCGATCCTCGTTCTCGTGGGCGTCGCTCTTGTCGGAACGCTGTGGGTGTCGGCAGTTGCCGTCGAGGCGGGGACGCTCGATGGAGTCATGGTTGCCGTACTCGTGATGCTGGCGATCACGCCATTCGAAGCAGTTGCCCCGCTCCCCGGAGCGTTCGAGCGACTCGGCCGCTCTCTCGGTGCGGCCGATCGACTCTTCGAGGTGATCGACGCCGAGTCTCCCACCGCTCCGCCCGGGTCACCGAGAGCGATCCCCGATGACACGACGTTGAGAGTCGAGGGTGCCGTTGTCACCACAGACACGGGTCGCCGGATCCTCGGACCTATCGACCTCTCGATCGGTCCAACGCAGAGGATCGGCATCATCGGTGAGACCGGTGCAGGCAAGACGACGCTCGCTCACGTTCTCTGCCGATTCCGGGATCCCGATGGCGGCACGGTCTCTGTGGGTGACGTTGACCTCGCCGATGTCGCACCCGATGATCTCAGGGCGTTCGTTGGCTACGAAGACGATCGATCATTCCTCTTCCGGGGATCGATCCTCGGCAACGTGCGGATCAGCGATTCCGACGTGTCCGAGGACGAGGTTCGAGCCGTGATCGACCGAGTGGGATTGGGGCCGTGGATCGACGCCCTCCCGGACGGTCTCCAGACCGATGTCGGTGAGGGTGGGGAGGCGGTCTCCGGTGGGCAGCGCCGCCGCCTGGCGCTCGCCCGTGCCCTCCTCGTCGAGTTCCCCGTGTTGATCCTCGACGAGCCGATCTCCGGTCTCGATCCGGTGACGGCCGAGGCGGTGATGGACGATCTCCTGAACTCCACCGATGACCGTGCGTTGATCCTGATCACCCATCGGCCCGTGGGACTCGACCGCATGGACGAGATCATCGTCCTCGAAGACGGAGTGATCGTCGACCGGGGAACACACGAAGACCTCCTGGAACGATCTACCCGGTACCAGAGAATGTGGGGGTTGGTAGCAAGCAAGTAGGGGACAGGGGACAAGGGGACAGGGGACAGGGGACAGGGAGTGCTGCTCTACTGCGCTACTGCTCTACTCTCCAGGACATGTCACATGTCGATTGGCCGCTTGCTGTTTCTGTCGCTTCCAACGTTGCGGGGCGATATCCCCTTGAGGACACCTACCACCAGACGCGACTCGAGAGGGACATGCCCGAACTGGTCGCCAGGGCATCTGCGCTCGTGACCGAGGAGACGGGACTTGAAGCGCCGGGCTCTCCCGACGTCGCCGTTATCGGGCGGTCGGGCTGGGTTGAGAACAACGTTGCTTCGTTCTCGCTTCTGCTCGCCCCGGCGGAAGAGCGACTCGGGTCACAGACGGGCGTCGGCACAGCCGTCGCCGGTCGGATCATGGGCGCCGAGATGGGCGCCGTGCTTGGATTCCTGTCTCGCCGTGTCCTGGGCCAGTACGAACTTGTCCTTCCGACTGCCGACGGTGAGACCGGGGATACGGTGCTCTTCGTCGGACCGAATCTTCTCAAGATGGAACGAGATCATGCGTTCCGCCCCGACGAGTTCCGATTCTGGGTGGCTCTCCACGAGTGCACACACCGACTGCAGTTCATGGGTGTTCCGTGGCTGCGCGACTACTTCCTGGGACTCGTCGAGGAACTCGTGGCAGCCACCAAACCGGAGAGCGGCCGCATCCAACGGTTGACGACCGAGATCAGAGAGGCTGCAGCCAACGGCTTGCCGCTGATCGACGAAGCAGGGCTCTTCGGCCTCTTCGCGACTCCGGAGCAGCGCGAGATCGTCGACCGCGTACAGGCTCTCATGGCGTTGCTCGAGGGGCACGGCCACGTCGTCATGGATCGAATCGGAGAACGGGAGCTGGTGACCCAGGGGCGCATGTCCTCGGTCCTCAAAGCACGCCGGGCCGACAAGCGGACGGCGATGCTGATGCGCCTGATCGGCCTCGAGATGAAACTCCGCCAATACGAGATGGGGGCAGCCTTCATCGGCGAGGTCGAGCGACGGGCAGATTGGGCGACGCTCGATCACGCTTGGGAGAGCCCGGAGTCGCTGCCGACGCTCGAGGAGATCGAGAGTCCGGAGCGGTGGCTGCAACGAATCGCATGAACCCCGACCGGCTCTCGGCGGCGGTGCTCGAGCGCTTGCCCGATGGCCCGCTGGTCGTCGCACTCGGTGGTGGCGCCGATTCCGCTGTCGTTGCCTGGGCGGTGTCACAGCACGTCGAGACTCGCGGGATCTTCGTCCGACATCGCCTTGTCGGGTCGGCTCAGCTCGAGGAGGCGGCGTTGGATCTCGGGAGAGCCGTCGGGATCGACGTCACGATCGTCGATGCCCCGGTTGACGAAGGACCGTCTCTGGAGGACCGGGCTCGTCGTGCTCGGTGGCAGGCTATCGAGGGCGAAGCGGACGATGCTGAGACCATCGTTACGGGCCACACGCAGGACGATCAGGCTGAGACCGTCCTGATGAATCTGCTCCGGGGCTCGGGGAGCGCAGGGATCGCAGGGATGCTCCGCAGCCGGCCAGGAGTAGTGCGCCCTCTGATGGGAATCTCCCGGGCTGATCTTCGGGAAGTCGCCGAGAGTCTCGCGTTGCCGTTCTTCGACGATCCTTCCAACGAGGATCCGAGATATCTCAGGAACCGGATTCGGCTGGATCTCCTGCCCCATCTCGAAAGCGACTACCGGCCTGGGATTCGCACGGTCCTCGCCCGGGCAGGGTCGCTGGCTGCTTCCGATGACCGCATGATCGAGGGCCTCGCCGCCGATATCCCCCTCCTCGATGATGACGGCGCCGTACTGATCCCCTCTTCCGTTCTGGCAACGGTCGACCGCTCGGTGGCATCGCGAGCCGTTCGAATGGTCCTTCGGCGTCTGCTCGCTCCCTATGCCGGAAGTGCATCAGACGTCATGTCCGTGCTCAGCGTGGCCGACGGAGAGACCGACACGGCGACACTCACGAACGCAGTGGTCGTCACCCGCGAGGGCCCATACGTTGCTATCGCCCCCGGCAGGCATGCGCCGCCACAGCCGGAGATCATCTCCGTTCCATCATCGATGACGTTCGGTGGTTCGTCGATCACGTTCGAGTTCGTCGACGACGTCGCTGTCAATCGTCGCTCCACGCTCCTCGTCGATGCGGCGATTCTGAGAGAGGACGCAGTGATCCGTTGCCCCGGTGAAGGGGATCGGATCGAGATCGAAGCGGGATCGAAGACCGTCCGCACCGTTCTCTCGGAACACGAAATAGCGATCCGTCATCGGTCCACTTGGCCTCTGATCGTTTCAGATGGCAGAATCGCTGCCATCGTCGGTATTCGAGTTGCCCCGTGGGCAAGACCGACGACAAGCCAAGCGATTGCCGTCACCAGGGAGAGAGGTCGATCGTGAAGATCGGAAGAACGCTCGTGTCCGCTGAGGAGATCGATGCCAAGCTCACCGAGATGGGCGCCGAGATCACGCGGGACTATGAAGGGAAGGACCTCCTGCTTGTCGGGATCCTCAAGGGTGCATTCGTGGTGATGGCCGACCTTGCCCGGCACATAGCGTTGCCCCTCGAGTTCGATTTCATGGCGATCTCGTCGTATGGAGCCTCTACGAAGTCCTCCGGTGTCGTACGGATTCTCAAAGACCTGGACGAGGAGATCGAGGGGAGGCACGTCCTGATCGTCGAAGACATCGTGGACACCGGCCTCACTCTCCAGTATCTGATCAAGAACCTGCGAGTACGGAATCCAGCCTCGCTAGAACTCGCAGCGTTGCTCATCAAAGACGGTGTTGAGCGCCCGCCGCTCCATGTTGCCTACGAGGGCTTCCACATCGGCCCCGAGTTCGTGATCGGCTACGGCCTCGACTTCGACGGCAAGTACAGGAACCTCCCCCACGTGGCAGTAGTAGACGAAGTCTGATTTCGAGTCCCCAGTCCCCAGTCCCCAGTCCCTAGTCAAGTCGAGACCCTGCTGGCGACTGGCGTCTGGCGTCTGGCGTCTGCTGACTCAGGGCTCCCCGTACCGGTGTCACTGGCGTACCATGAAGAGACGGGCTGTCGATGCTCGGCAACGACTTGAGGAGCAGTGTGAGTCGCACCGCACGAACCATCTTGATTTACCTGGCGGTGATCTTCCTCGTCGTGATGGCTGTGAACGTGTTCGTCAACCAATCGAACCAGCCGACGGAGCTCAGCCTCAACGACTTCAATGACAAGGTCGCCGCGGGGCAGATCGACGAACCGGTCACGATCCGGGACCGTTCGAACGAGGTGACCGGGACGTACGGTGACGAATCTGGCGAACCCGTCGAGTTCGTAACGAAGTACCCGGCGGAGTACTCGCCGGAGATAACTCAGTCCCTCCTCGATGCCGGGATGGAGACCATCACCGACAACCAGGAACCGTCCATGCTCCAGTGGTTCCTCGGCAACGTCTTCCCGTATCTGTTGCTCTTCGGGTTGTTCATCTTCATCATGTTCCAGCTCCAGGGCGGCGGAAACCGCGTCATGCAGTTCGGCAAATCCAAGGCCAAACAGGTGACGAAGGACACGCCGAAGGTCACGTTCGACGACGTCGCTGGGGTTGACGAGGCGATCGAAGAACTCAACGAGATCAAGGAGTTCCTTGAGACTCCTCAGAAGTTCCGAGCCATGGGGGCAAAGATCCCCAAGGGTGTGCTCCTCTATGGACCACCCGGAACCGGCAAGACACTCCTGGCGCGAGCCGTCGCCGGAGAGGCAGCCGTTCCGTTCTTCGCGATCTCCGGATCAGAGTTCGTCGAGATGTTCGTGGGAGTCGGAGCGAGCAGGGTCCGGGACCTGTTCGAACAGGCGAAGGCGACCGCCCCTTCGATCGTCTTCATCGACGAGATCGACGCTGTCGGACGTCACCGCGGAGCCGGTCTCGGCGGTGGGCACGATGAACGGGAGCAGACGCTGAACCAGCTTCTCGTTGAACTCGACGGTTTCGACGTCAAGGCCGGTGTCATCGTCATGGCTTCGACCAACCGGCCCGACATTCTCGACCCTGCCTTGCTCCGCCCCGGGCGCTTCGACCGTCAGATCGTCGTCGACCGACCGGACATCAGGGGTCGTGAGGAGATCCTGGAAGTCCATGCCAAGGGGAAGCCCTTCGAGGACGGCATCGAGATGAACGCACTTGCCCGTCTGACACCGGGTTTCACAGGTGCCGACCTCGCGAACCTGGTCAATGAGGCGGCGATCCTCGCCGCGCGAAGGAGCAAGACCAAGATCGGGCAGTCGGAGCTCGAGGAGGCAATCGAGCGTGTGATCGCAGGTCCGGAGCGCAAGAGCCGCGTCATGTCGGAGGCGGAGCGGAAGCTTACGGCATATCACGAAGGCGGACACGCCCTCGTGGGGTACGCCCTCCCGAAGCTCGACCCGATTCACAAGGTCACGATCATCCCGCGCGGTCGCGCCGGCGGTTATACGATGGCGCTACCGCTCGAGGACAAGCACTACGAGAAGAAGAGCGAACTCGTCGACCAACTGGCATACGCCCTCGGTGGACGCACAGCGGAGGAGGTCGTCTTCGGCGATCCTTCCACGGGCGCATCCAACGACATCGAGAAGGCAACCGCCATCGCACGCAAGATGGTCATGGAGTACGGGATGAGCGACCGGCTCGGCCCACTCAAGTATGGGCAAACCGAGGGCGAGGTCTTCCTCGGTCGTGATTACACGAAGGGTCAGGATCTCTCCAACGAGGTTGCTGCGGTCATCGACGATGAGGTTCGCAAACTGATCACCCAGGCCCACGAAGAGGCGATGCAGATCATCGTGGCGCACCGTGCGGCCCTGGATCGGATCGCCGCAGAGTTGTTGGAGTACGAGACCCTCGATGCGGAAGCCGTCATAGCGGTGTTCCACGACGTCCCGAAGTGGGAGCACACCGACAGTGGCGGGCTACGTCTCAAGGACCCGGCAAGTGGCGGGAACGGCGATGGCGTCGCCGCAGCCCAATCGGGATCCCAGGCCAGCTCCTGACTCGTGCCGTTCGAACCGACCACCTGGAATCTGAGAACG
>Ga0190293_1000811_pt1 | contig 11106 bp, 8 predicted proteins | sample 48693001_MG_FD_161671 | JGI IMG/M metagenome (GOLD analysis project Ga0190293, IMG submission 161671) | Hydrothermal vent microbial mat bacterial communities from Southern Trench, Guaymas Basin, Mexico - 4869-30-0-1_MG | ecosystem: Environmental > Aquatic > Marine > Hydrothermal vents > Microbial... | reverse complement strand
ATTCAGAAATAAAATACAATAAAGGAATAATAAATATTCTTCAGGGAGATTTTGATAAAGCGGAAAAGGTAATAGAAAACCTGAAAAAGTCTGAAGATTCCAGGAATTACCCTGATATGTATAACATGAAATATCTTTATCTTTTTCAGGGCAATTTTAAGGATTATGAGGATCAGTTGAAGAACGAGATCTCACTTGCATCTTTTATTGGTAGTATTAACCAGAGCAAAATGGAACTTATTTATTTTTATCTGGGATCAGGTTTATATAAAAAAGCAGCATTGGAGTTTGAAAATTACAAAAATAAATTTGAAAGGAATAAGCCGACTGAAAAATTTATTTACCTGTCATTAAAAATACATAGCGAACTAGGGTTGGGAAATATTAAATTGAGTAAGAAATTAATTGATCAGCTGATACCTCTTGCAAAAAGTGTTATATTTAAAAAACTTGCAAACAGGATATTATTTCAGGTGCTGGGCAAATATCATGAGAAAAATGGAGATCTTAAACTGGCGGAAGAATATTACCTGAATAGTTTTGAATATGTGAAAGGGAGACTTGATTATGAATATGCAGCTCCCTATTTTTTCAATACAGCTCTTTTCTATTACAGACAGAATAATTATGAGAAAGCGGAAGAATTATTGAAATATATTCATGAACTCTCATATGGAAGATTATACAGGGGTGATCTTTATGCAAAGAGTTTTTACTATCTCGGGAAGATATATCAGAAAAAGGGATCGACAAAAAAAGCAGTTAAATCTTATAAAATATTTTATGATATGTGGAAGGACGGGGACCCGGAGTTTGTAGGGAAATATATAGCTGATACCGAAAAGCAACTTGCAATACTTAAACGTAGAATTTGATACCTACAATTTTTATTTCATTAGAAATTTTTTTCATTTAGATCATTTATCTTTTAACCTTAATACACTGATCTAATAAACTATTAATAAACCGTCAGGAAAAAGAACCGGAAACATAGTTATAGATTGACTTTTCATCTTGGAATTGTTAAATATTTATTATGATCTGCAGTAATTGCAAAAATGATGTTTCTGATGACAGTCTTTATTGTGGAAAGTGCGGTCAGAGCCTGATCGGTTCTGATCTCCAGGTCACCCGGAATGATTTCACACATAAGTTAAATAACACTAAAATTCTTAATTTTCAAAATGATGAAAGTTTCGGGGAAAGGTATAGGATAATTTCCGAATTGGGTAAGGGTGGTATGGGGCAGGTATTTAAAGCTCACGATAGTGTGCTTGACATCGATGTTGCTTTGAAAATGATCCGGCCTGAATTCCTTTTGAATGAGAAGATGATCTCCAGATTTAAACAGGAGATACTCCTCGCCCGTGAGATAACTCATGAGAATGTGAGCAGGATCTATGATTTCGGTGAAGTAGACGGGACAAAATTTATTTCGATGGAATTCATAAACGGAAGGACTCTGAAAAATATTGTCAAAACTGACGGCCCGATCGAAGTTGAAAAAGCGATCGAGATCTCAAAAGCAATATGCAGAGGACTTGAAGCGGCTCATAAAAAAGAGATAATCCACAGGGATCTTAAACCGCAAAATATAATGATCGATGAAAATGATCATGTTTATATTACAGATTTCGGCCTTGCAAAATCGGTAAGAGAAGAGAATGTAAGTCATACCGGCCTTGTGATCGGGACACCACAATACATTCCCCCTGAACTATGGAAAGGGGAGGTAGCAGATAAGAGATCGGATATATATTCTCTCGGTATGATCATGTACGAAATGGTTGTTGGGGAGGAGTTATTTCAGTCCGAATCGGATTATGGCTACCTTCAGAAACATGTTAATGAGGAACCTGAATTCCCTGTAAATATAAAAGAGAAGATACCCTCATTCTATAAGAACCTGATACTTAAATGTCTCTTTAAGGATAGGGTGAACAGGTATCAAGATTGTTCAGGTATATTTCGTGATCTTAAAGACAGAATGTACAGCAAAGGGACATTCATAAGTGAAGTTGAAAGATCGATAAAAAAGACCGGCCCTTTGAAGATCGGTTTATCACTCCTCCTTATATTGGTGATATCATTTATCGGCAGCCTTATCCTGAAGAAAGGCCCTCCGGTTCAGAAAAAAAGATCTGTAGCAATACTATATTTTAAAAATCTTTCCGGCATGAAGGAACTCGATCACTACAGCTATTCACTTCCGGAACTACTGGCAACTGACCTCGGGCAGTCAAAATATATAAGGGTACTGCCTGATGACAAAGTTTCCGAAGTGTTAAAAGAGAAAAATTACCTCTCATTAAACGTATTTGATCAGAAGTTTTTTGAAAGTATCGGGGATGAGGCAAATGTTAATTACCTTGTCCAGGGAAGTTTTATAAGGTCGGGTGAGGATCTGCGAATAACCATTAAACTCAGGGATTCAGACACGGGAGAAATGCTCAGCACTGATTATCAAGATGTTTCAATCGACAATATTTTCCCTGCAATTGACAGGCTTACAACAGGTCTGAAGAAAAGATTTAACCTGACTGAGAACGAGATATTTGCTGATATTGATAGCGACATCGAGTCGATAACAACTTCATCCCAGGAAGCACTTAATCATTATATAACCGGAAAATGTATGTTCAATGAAAGAAAATTTGAGGAGAGCCTTGTAGAATATCAAAAGGCAGTTGATATTGATCCCGAATTCGCCATGGCCTACCGGAATATGGCATTTTCATATGCTCATTTAAATGACTGGGATAACAGAAAAAAATATATTGAGAAAACTATCGTGTATGTAAATAAATTGTCAATTAGAGAAAAATATTTGATCTATGGAGGTTATTACAGTGAGTCTGAAAACACTTATCATAAAGCTATTGATGCATTTAAAAAGATAATTGACATATATCCTTACGATTATGACGCAAATTATTATATGGGGCAACTTTATCGACTCGCTGAGGAGTGGGATAAGGGAATCGAACACTTAACAAAGGCATTAGATGAGAATAAGACCAGCATTTATGCACTTAGCGAGGCGGTTATCTGCTATCAAAATAAAGGTGATTATCAAAAAGCAGAGGTAATGATAAAGAAGTATCTTGAAGAAAATAAAAAGGCTAACCTTGACAGAGTATTATTGTATTCATATCTTCTGAAACTGTCGCAGAAAAAGTTGGACCTAGCCTCCGGAATTGTAGATGAGCGGAATATAATATCCAAAAAAGCCAATTCAGTAAAAAAATATAATAAAGGTGTAATTTATATTCTGCAGGAAAATTATGAAGGTGCTGAAAAAATAGTTCTGGAACAAAAAGCCCACCCTTACTCCCATAACTATCCACAATTGAGAATACTAAAACACCTCTATCTGGTACAAGGGAAATTTAAGGAATATGAAACCCAAATAAAAAAAGAAATTTCAGATGAATCTTTTCTTGGAAGTAAAAATGAACTCAGGTATCAATTGAGTAGCATTTATTTGTTTTCAGGATTTAATAAGAAATTGAATTTAGAATTAGAAAATTTAACTGTATTTGAAAATTTTCCAACTGAAAAAATTTTTGTCATGTCATTTAAGGCCTATTATGAATTAAGCATTGGGAATCTGAAAGGTAGTGAGGTTTTAATAAAAAAGATAGAAAATTTAGCTGAAGTTAGTTTTTTTAAAAAGTTGTCTCATAGGATCTTATTTCATTTGAAAGCTCTTCTTCAGGAAAAGAGAGGTAACTATAAAGATGCTGAATTTTTTTTTCAGAAGAGTCTGAAGAGTATTGAAAGGTTAGATGATAGATTTGTCACCCCTTATTTTTACAATTCGGCACTTTTTTATTACCGGCAGGAAAATTATGAAAAAGCGGAAGATCTGTTAAAACATATACAGAAACTTTCTTTCGGCAGGCTCTATAGAGGAGATCTTTATGCGAAAAGCTTTTATTACATGGGGAAGATCTATCAGAAAAAGGGGTGGAGAGGTAAAGCGATCGAATCGTATGAAAATTTTTTTAGCATATGGAAAGATGGTGATCCGGATTTTGTTGGGAAATACATAGAAGATACAAAAGAGCAGCTTAGAATACTCAAAAATAAAATCTAAGAATTTTTTATTTTCTTAACTTCTTTTTTAAGCTCTTTATTCAGCTCGAATATAATTTTATTCATTCTGCACACCTGTTCCGGAACATGGAACATAGATCTTTTACCTTTCATGAATGAATATTTCTGAGCAGGACAGATCCGGCATTCCGGAAGGTATTCACAGAGGAAGCATTTATTATTTTCCGTTCTGAAATTATCGGTCTTAAACTCTTTATAATTTCCTTTAACTTCCTGAACTCTTTTTTCAAAATTGTTGTTCTCAAGGTCATTCATATGTCCATAGTAATAATTCTTTTTTAGTTCTGTGGTATTCTCCCAGTCCAGGTATTGAAATGATGCACATCCCCATAAACCACCATCAGGTGTGATTGTCAGCCTGTTACCTGCCGCCCCGCATGTATTTATTCCAGATGGTTCATTAAGGTCAAATAAATCAACTATGACCCTTCTGCTGGTTTTATACTCTAAAAATACCAGTTCCTTTACTTTACTTAGTTGTTCTCTGAATATTTCCAGTGAATTTTTATTCCAGAATACTGTGTGATCTATTCCTATCCCTATATCTTTGACACCCTCATTGTAAAGGAATTCTACCGAGTAAAAAATTTTATCAACTTTTTCAGGTGTGAAAACAGTGTTAGTTGAAAGGTAAATGTTTTTAGATTTAATAAGCTTCCCGAGAATACTTTTTCCGTTATTGAATATTTCTTTCCCTTCAATTTCATCCTTTAAGTACACATCAAAGCTGAATTGAACATCAAAATTGTTGTCATTAAGAAATTCAAGTATTTCGTCATTAATAAGACTTCCGTTAGTTATTATTGAGAAACTGACTTTTTTATTCTGAGCCTCGCCTTTTTTTTTAATATAATACACACATTTATTTATTAAATTGAACTTAAGAAGCGGCTCTCCGCCTGAAAATGTTATATTCAGTTCTTGATTCGAATTATTCAATACATATTCAACTGCATTTTTTGCTATTAAAGGATCTAAATCATGACCGGATGCACTCCACTGATAACAATAACTGCATTTATAATTGCAATTATCTGTAAGGAGTATTGTTAGATTCTTTAGTTTCAAAAGAGAAAAATAGAAATTCTCTATATTTAGATTATTTTACTGGATCAACAGTGCGAAGTCGTGGGCAGCCCTTAGGTTCCATTCCGCTACTGAGGGCATTGTCAGTAGTTATTTTTAAATATTTCATAGCATTTTTAATTGTCCCGTCATCTTTTATTTCGCTGCTATTTACGAACTCATCAAGGATATCTACACATTCCTTAATGTTGTCAGTTACATCAATCGGTTTTGCCATCTTCTCCTCCTTACTTATTTTTTACTCGTTAAATGAAGTTTTTCATATTGAGAAAAAATTGTCAATATTAAAAGTTAAGTGCAAAATTATTTAAGCAGCAAACAGCAGTATAAATAATTTTGCAATCAACTTATTAAATTAAAGGTTTAATGTAATTGACAAGATAGGGGTATTTAAATACTATTTAAGTGATGGAAGGGTATAAGGGGAACAAGAAAGTCGCGATAATTTTCTCAGGCGGGCCTGCACCATCATCAAATGCGGTAATCTCTTCTGTTGCCCTTAACTTTATAAATGCCAAGATCCCTACCTTCGGTTTCTTCTACGGATTTGAATATCTTGAAAAGTTCGATCCGTCAGACCAGTTCTCTCTTGTTGAAGATACCCATTATGAGATACTTGATATCTCTATATCCAGGATAAGGAACAGGCGAGGGGTATATTTGAAGACCTCAAGATCAAACCCGGGAAAGTTTATAAAGAAAAAAGAAGATCTGGCTGATCCGGTAAAAAGTAAAAAGCTTAGGAATATTCTTAATGGTTTTGAAAGTCTTGGGATCGGATATCTGGTTACGATAGGGGGGGATGACACCCTTAAAACGGCAAACTTATTGAGCCTGATAGGTCTTCCTGTTATACATATTCCCAAGACCATCGATAATGATTATTTCGGTATCCCATGGACATTCGGATATTGGAGCAGTGTTCAGATCGCACAGGAATCGCTCCTCAGCCTGAAAGCGGATTCAGAGAGCACTAATTCATACTTCCTGGCTGAGATGATGGGGAGAAAGGCAGGATGGATAACATATGCTGCAGGACTTGCCGGTGAAGCTGTTATGATGATATCTACAGAAGACATTGAAGGCGATATTATGGATATAGACAAGGTGACATCAGATATCGTTGATAAGATACTTGAACGTGAAAAATATAACAAATACTACGGCGTTATCTGTATTGCAGAAGGGCTTGCAGATAAACTTCCTGAAGATCTGAAGCCTGCAGAGAGGGATAAACATGGAAATATCATATTGGCCACTGCGGAAATAGGAAGGATTATCAGGGACAGAGTATGTGAATTATATGAAGAGAGAACCAAGAGGAAGAAAAAGATAATATATAAGCAGATAGGATACGAGACCAGAAATACTCCTCCGATAAGTTTTGATGTTGTTTTGGGAAGCATGCTCGGATTTGGCGCATATAAACTTTTTGATAGAAAGGAATTTAATTCCATGGTATCTGTCTCGGGTAATTTCTCAATTATTTCTGTCCCGTTTTCTGAGTTGATCGATAAAAAAACCATGCTTACAAAGCTGAGAAACGTCCCCAGGGGGAGTGATTTTTACGAATTAAAAGAAGCCCTTACTTTCAAAATTTTAGACGATTGATTATCAAGAAATGTAGAAATTGTCATTAGTACTATAGGAAATGTCATTAGGTATTCCAGTGATTGTCATTAAGAGTTGTAGAGATTGTCATTCATAGTTATTTAGAATTTACAATCAATAACAAGTTCTATATGTTCTTTAATGACGTGAGCAAAGCGAACAAATGACTAAAACTAAAGGTCTTAATGACAAGTTCCATAGAACTTAATTTTGTTAAATTATCTCAAGGCCATGTAGAATGATTATGATAACTGCTATAGGTGTAATGAATTTCAGAATAAATCTCCAGGCGAGATAATACCATTGTTTACTATTGAAATTTTCTGATTCCAGGATACTTTTCTTCATTTTCCACCCGACGAACAAAGCAATGATAAGGCCTCCGACCGGAAGCATATAATTTGTTGAGACAAAATCAAATATATCGAAGAATGACTGCATCTTTCCTTTGAACATGATCTGGATCTTATCCAGAGCAGGAAGAAGTCCGATAAATAAAATTGTTCCACCCATAATCATAGTAGCTTTGATCCTCGACCATCCTTTCTCATCTATAAAATAGGAAACTACAACTTCCAATAATGATATTCCGGAAGTAAGTGCTGCAAACGTTAATAACAGGAAGAATGGAACAGATATAAACGGTCCTGTTTGAGCAAAAAGGACAGGGAGAGTTTCAAATATGAGTCCCGGCCCTGCAGCGGGCTCCATCTTATATTCAAATACAAGGGCAAAAATTGCAATACCTGCAAGCAATGCAATTATAGTATCCATGAAAACAACTATCAATGCAGCTCTCGGGAGGTTGATCTTTTTCCCCAGATAACTTCCATAGGTTATCATGGCGCCCATACCCAGGGACAATGTGAAGAATGCATGGCCGAGAGCAGAAAGGACAGCCTCAGATGACAATTTTGAAAAATCGGGTTTGAACATGAATGCCAGGGCGGCTTTTCCACCTTCGGAAAAGAACACTCCATAAAAGGTAAGGCCAAGAAGGATAACCACAAGTGTAGGCATAAGGATCTTCGACCATTTTTCTATTCCGTTCTTGACACCTCCGATAACAATGGATATGACAAGCCCCATAAATAATGTATGCCACATTATTGAAAGCCATGGGTTTGTTTTCAATTCTGTAAAGCTGGCAACGATCTGGTCAGGTGAACCTGAAAATCCGGAAAAAGACTTGAATATATATGCCATAGCCTGGCCTGCAACTACACTGTAAAAGGAAAGGATAATAAAACCTGAAGCTACACCAAGCCATCCGGCAGATTGCCAGAGACTCTTTTTCCCGTCAAGGTCCTGAAATGCTCCGATCGGGTTTTTTTCAGATCTGTGACCTACTATTAATTCAGATATCATTATCGGTAATCCGACAACAAGTATAAATCCGAGGTAGACCAGAACAAATGCGCCTCCTCCGTAAACTCCTGTTATGTAAGGGAATTTCCATATATTACCCAGTCCAACTGCAGATCCGGCTGCTGCCAGAACAAACCCCATTCTTGTGCCCCATTTTCCTCTTGATGTCATTGAAAACTCCTTGGATAAAGCTGAAAACTATCACAGCACCATTTTATTGTCAAATTCAAAATTTGGGATTGAGGGATCTTTTTAAAAAGAGAAAAAGATTCCGATTAAACCTGCAATTAATCCTACTCCCATATTTATAAGTTTTACCTTAATGAATCCCTTTTTTGAAACAGCAAGCATAGGTAGCATCCCATGGCCGTCCTGTACAATCGAACTTGCAATGAGAATACTGACAGGGAGGGAACCTGCGGCAAATAGAGTTACAAAGATCATGTGTGGACCCGATTCGGGGATAATACCAACCAGGAGAGCAATAAGAAGTATTACAAATTTGTTATTTTTGATAAGGGATGTAAGATCTAATTGAGTCTCAATTAAATGGATAAAAAAGAGTGCTCCGAATGTCCATAAAAAGATCTTGGGAAGATGCTTCTTTAGAACGTGATCCCAGAAATGATCCTCAAGAAAATGATCCGGGACAGTACTTACAACAAAAAGAGTGAAAAGGGTGCCCAGAGTAAATGTGATTTTTTTCCAATCCCATATCATAGGACCAATTAAACCTGAGAATAATAAAAATAAAAATGTAATAAATATAAGAATGAATATTACTCTCTGTAATGATATATTCCTGAATTGTTTGAAAATTTCACCTTTCGGATAGCATTTACATATATCATCTGCATGAATCGGATATTTATACTTCAAATGATCAATAAGTTTATCCTGATCTTCATAAAACAGATCAGTAATATATCCAAAAAATATTCCAATGAAGAAAAGGCCAATGGTGATGAACATGGCTTTCACAGGAAACATTGAGAACATTAAAAATGACTCATCTCCGCTTGTTGCAATCATTGATGTTACAAGAGCACCAAAGCTGACTACCCGGTGAGAGTAAAGAGATACGACAGAAAATGCTCCAAGACATCCAGGGAAAGCACCTAGAAATGCACTTAATATATATTGGTAGAGGCGAACTTTTTTTAAGGATTTCTCCCATTTTCCCCTGGATTTTACACTTAAGTATTCAATCAGAAGCATCATAATAAAAACGAATGATGAGATCATCAATGTATGTTTTAAGATCTTTATGATAAACATTTTAATGCATTGTCATTTTAATATTTTCAGGCCATTTAACTTATTGTTCAGTTCATTAAGATTTTTTTTTATATCACCCTTTCGAAAAATTAAAGTGACACCTTTTTTAATGAGTCTTTCTATCCCTTTTTTACCAATGAAAGCTGATAGGATTATTTCACAATCATCAATAATATCGTAAACATCATTTGTTTTTAAATGTTGTTGAGAAGCTGCATGATGATTATTTCTTTCTTCTATAAATTGAAAACCTTCATTATTTGATTTATCAAATATTAAAAATTTATCAGCCTGGCCCAGCATCCTGTTAAATATTGATGTGCCGTCATTTGTGGGGATTGAGATCCTTATATTAGCTAAATTTACGTTAAGCTGATAAATATCTCTGTAATCTTCATTATTTTCATTGGAACTCATAGTGTAAAAGTTTTTCCAACTCCGCCAATCCTGTATTGATTCGGATACAGTTCATTTATCTTCCTTCCATGTTTTGTGCAATGCATTGGTGAAATAAGTTCGAGGCCGGAAAAAATGCTAAAATCACTTAAATCATGAAAACCGCCGATGATGGATCTTATTTTCCCGAATGATGAAAAAGAATTAAAAATATCTTTCATGTCAGGATGAGAACAACCTGTAATAACCTTTAGACCGTTTCCGGTTTCTATTGCCAGTGATTGCTCAATATTGTCAAGCTCTCCTGATGTGAAGATGTTGTCATATAATTTTTCCGGCTTATCATAATATCTGATTTCATTAACATTCTTTACACCTCTGAAAGAGGTAGGGGAATGAAGTATCACATTATTATTTATATTGAGGAAATGGGAAAGGCCTCCGACATGATCATAATGGTGATGAGAAATGAAGATATCTGTAACAATCAAAGGATCAATACCAAGGATCGTCATGTTGCGTATCAATATATTTCCATTAGCACCCGTATCAAAAAGAATGTGCTTATCATCTATGCTGATCAACGCGGAAAAGCCCCAATCTGATTTTAGCCCTGGAAGAACTGAATATAATTTGTTATCATAAACGACAATGATTTTCATTTGGATTTGTTAATTATATACTTTATTTTATGGTTATAATAGTTTTTACAGCAAAAAAATAAATTTTAATTTTGCTATGATTTTTATTAAATATCATTCTTTTTGTAAGGGAACGCAAGATCTGCCTAAAAGCAGATCTTCACGACCTGACAAAGTCAGGGAGCCAGCAGGACGGTGTGTAATGAGTCACACCGGTAACTTGAGGAGCGGCTGTGCCTGCTACGCTAAAGCTTCGCAGGCTTATATTACATTCTACTTTTTTTGTAAAATTTAAGTCTGGCTTTCGCCATCATCCACATCGCTCCCGCTCCGGATGTGCTCATCCGTCTCCGCTGCCGTGTCCCCGGGGTGATCGATATTACCGAGTCACCCCTGAGGGGCCCGCGAGTGTAGATAGATGGCTACGCCTGAAACTCCCTGCTGGAAAAACATTATGCTTGTTGATCCACTGGACAAGTGACGCTTCCGTGTTTTGCTTTTGCGGTAGCCAAAAGTAATTACGGAAAAAGCCACACCTGCTGGAATGAACAGAAAAACAGTAAAAGGAGATAGAATCACTAATCCTGGAGAGAGTGCGAAAAAAGCC
>Ga0190293_1000810_pt1 | contig 11109 bp, 11 predicted proteins | sample 48693001_MG_FD_161671 | JGI IMG/M metagenome (GOLD analysis project Ga0190293, IMG submission 161671) | Hydrothermal vent microbial mat bacterial communities from Southern Trench, Guaymas Basin, Mexico - 4869-30-0-1_MG | ecosystem: Environmental > Aquatic > Marine > Hydrothermal vents >... | reverse complement strand
AGTAAATGTTAAAGTTGTGTGAAGAAAATTGAAATTCAATAGAATCATAAACATTAAATCTTTTTTAATATTCCTACCGCTAGTGTTTATCAGTTGTGATTTTATCTGTGATGTATGTTATACTGAATCAAAAGGATCAGGTGCAGTAGTTTTAACTTTTGATGATAAATATATTGACGAATGGTTTTCTGCAGACAGTATTTTTTCAGATTATAATTGGAAAGCAACTTTTTGTGTTACTAAGTACGGTACATTAACAGACGATGAAAAACAAAAATTGATAACACTACAAAATAATGGAAATGAAATAGCATCCCATGGAAGTAAGCATCTTCGGGCAACAGAATATTTAACCAATCATACAATGTCAGAATACGTCAATGAAGAAATATTACCATCACTAAGTAGTATGAAAAACGATGGTATTGATGTATCATCTTTCGTATATCCCTATGGTTCGAGAAGTGTTGAAACTGACTTAACACTATTTAACTATTTTTCTGTACTAAGAGGTACAACTTGGAAGCATTCTACAATGAATTCTCAGAAATGTTTTGTAAATATAGGGACAGAAGAAATGATAGTGTATAGTTTGGGTCTTGATAATCACTATGAACATTATAGTAAAGATTTCTTTTTAAACTTGTTGAAATATGCTAATCAGGAAAACCTTGCTTTGGTATTATATGGTCATAAAATAGCCTATAATGACTCGTCTCAATATGTTACTTCATTTAAGATTTTACATGATATTTGTAGCTATGCTCAGGAAAATGGTATGGAGTTTTTAACCTTAAGAGATTTGACAGAATTCAATTTAAATTAATACTAATACATTAAATATATTTTCCATGAATATGAAGAAGCTATCATACTTATTATTAATTTTATTATATTCTTGCGCCTCAATTAAAGCACCCCCCGGGGGACCTGTAGATGAAATTCCTCCTACGGTTTCCGATGTATCTCCGTCAAGCGGTTCTGTGAATCTTACCTACCGTGAAATTGTTATAAAATTTTCAGAATATATGGATGAGAAAAGTTTTCAAAAAAGCATTAAAGTCTTCCCACGTTTATCAAAACCGTTGGAATTTAAATTTAAAGGTGATGAAATAATTCTCACACTGCCTGATTCATTAGATAGTGAAAAAACATATATAATTTATTTAAATCGAAATATTAAAGACGAACATAGAATTCCGCTCGCTAAGACGGTACAATTAGCATATACAACTGGAGATAAAATAAGTAGTGGTGCAATTGAGGGGAAAGTATATAGCTCAGAACAAGCAGCAGTTCATTTATGGAAAATTGATGGCACAGCAACAGATTCATTGTTTTCAACTCAACCGGATTACATTACCGATGTAAATGACGATGGACTTTACTCTTTTAGTTATTTATCACCGGGCAATTACCAAGTATTAGCAGTCGAAAAATCCGGTGTAGGTTTACCACTTGATACAGAACGTACCGAGTATGGATTACATTGGCAGGAAAAGTTAAATCTTGCTGAAAATGATACACTATCAAATATTAATATGCGGCTTTGGAAGGAACCGCAAAAACTTAAATTATTACGTGGTGAATGGTCGGCATTTAATTGGGGGAAATTAATTTGTAACAACGATCTGTCGGAAAGTTTAACTGTAGATTTACAGTTGGAATCTGAAAGTGGAAATAATTTAGATTCATTGCGCTATTATTTAGATCCAATGGATCAGAAAAATTTAATTGTGCAATTAAGCGATTCAATAGAATCAAGCTCAATAAAGGCACATATAGAATCATTAAAATTAAAGGATGAATTACTATTAGATTCAGTAGAAGTTGTAATTCAAATTCCGCAAGAACCGGATACAAGTTATTTACAATTTTTAAAACCGACATCAAACTTTCAGATTTTGCCTAATAACTTGACTATAGAAAAATTAGATTTAGCATTTTCCAAGCCGATTAAAATATCTCAAGATTCATTACTTTCGCCAAAATTATTAAAAAATGATTCTATACCGGTTATCGTAAATATTGAACAAGTCAATCCCATGCAATTGCAATTGATCCCATTATTACAATGGGAAGAAAATGAAAAATACCAATTGAAAATCAATCGGGATGGTATTTTAACAGAAAGCGGCAGGGGACTGAAAGATTCTGTTACGATAGTCAATTTACGCACAACTAGAAATATAGGATATGGATCGGTTACCGGTAAAATAAGTGAATCTGTAAATATAAATTTGGCGGTTGAACTTTTTTCTACGAAAAATCCATCGTTGTCACATACGGCTATTGTAAATTCCAAGTCTCAATTTGAGTTTGAAACGATACCGGAAGGTAATTATTCACTTTATTTTTTTGAAGATAGTGACAAAAATATGAAATATAATTTTGGAAACACATATCCAAATATTCCAAGCGAATGGTTTTATTTTTATCCTGATACATTTGAAGTGCGGGCAAATTGGGAAACCGAAATTACTCCAGTGAAATTACCGGAGAACAAATAATGTATTGTGTAATAATGGCAGGTGGTAGCGGAACACGTTTTTGGCCATATAGTCGTCATAGACGCCCAAAACAATTGCTAAAAATTGTTGGTGAGACGAGCATGTTACAAATGACAGTCGATCGTTTAAAAAAAATCAATACTGTTCAGGATATTTTTATTGTTACAAGACAAGATCTCGCAGATACCATTAGGGATGAAATTACGGGAGTTAAACCTGAAAATATTATTGTTGAACCAAGTGGAAAAAATACTGCTCCATGCATCGGGTTGTCCGCTCTTAAAATTGCTAAATTACAAAAAGATGCTGTAATGGGTATTTTCCCTGCTGATCATTTAATTGTTGGTCACAAGCGGTTCGCTAAAGCGATTACTACTGCAAAGCATATTGCCAATAAGAAAAAAGCTTTAGTTACTATCGGTTTAAAACCGACTTTTCCATCAACAGGATATGGTTATATCCAATATAATCCCAAAAGTGAATTTGATCACCTAGATGCTTATAATGTAAAAGTATTTGCAGAGAAGCCTCATTTATCATTAGCAGAAAAATTTATCAAAAGCGGTGACTTTTTATGGAATTCAGGTATGTTTATCTGGAGAGTTGATACACTTTTTGAAAATGTTCAGAAACACATGCCGGATTTATTCCAACAATTGGAAAAAATTGATAAATTGATAAATCAAGAAAAAGATTTTAAAGATGTATGGGAAGAAATTAAACCCGAGTCAATTGATTATGGTATAATGGAAAAAGCTAAAGATGTATATTTAATCAAAGCAAAATTTGAATGGAGTGATTTGGGTTCTTGGAACATTGTTTATGATAATATGCATAAAAATGATAAAGGAAATGCAATCAAAGGTGATGGTATCGTTTTAGACGGAAAGAATAATTTTATTCAATCAGATAATAGATTTACTGCTGTCGTTGGATTGGATAATATTGTAGTTGTTAACACTAAAGATGCCACATTAGTTATCCCAAAGGATCACGTTGAAGATGTGAAAAAATTGGTTGAACATTTAAAGAAGAAAGACCGTAAAGATTTATTATAAGTTTTGAAAATAGATAAAATATTTGAATATTTATTAGAATTAGCTGAACGGATGGAAATTCGAATTGTTAAGGGAAAGGGCGATTTTAATGGTGGCGGTTGTCGCATTAGAGAGGATAAAGTGATTGTAATAAATAAAATAAAACCAATTGAATACCAATCAAGAACAATTGTCGAAGGATTATCAAATTATGGTTTATCAGATCATTATTTGATTCCTGCAGTACGATCTTATATTGAAGAAAGTTTAAATATTAAGATATAATTACTAACAAATAAATTAGTCGAGGAAAAAATGAAAGAGTATAAATCAGGTGACATTAGGAATCTAGCTGTAGTTGGGCATGGAGCTTGCGGAAAAACCATTTTGTCAGAGGCTATGTTAGCCAACGGTGGAATTGTAAATCGAATTGGTTCTATTGAAAATGGATCAACGGTTTCCGATTATCATCCCGATGAACATAGCCGACAAATATCTATGCATGCTACCACATTGCATTTAGAATGGAATGATAAGAAAATTAATTTTATTGATACTCCCGGCTATCTTGATTTTGTAGGCGAAGCTCTTGGAGCTTTAGCGGTTGTTGATATGGCAATGGTAGTTATCCATGCTGCTCAGGGAATCGAAGTTGGCACAGAACAAATGTGGTCACATGCTACCAAAAATGGTATTCCCAAATTAATAGTGCTCAATGGTATGGACAGAGAGCACACCAAATTTGATGAAATACTGAAAAAAGCTCGTGAACGTTTTGGTAATAATGTATTCCCATTGCAATTACCTGTAAATGCCGGTCCTGGATTTAATCAAATAATTGACGTTGTTAGAAGCCAAATGATTACTTATAAGACTGACGGCAGTGGTAGTTATACCGAAGTAAAAGCTGAAGGAGAATGGGCGAATCGTGTCAAACAATTACATGAAGAATTTATTGAATATATTGCTGAATCTGATGATACATTATTAGAAAAATTCTTTGAACAGGGCAGTCTAAGCGAAGACGAAATGAGACAAGGAATTCATACTGCTTTCCAAAATCAATCGTTTATACCGTTATTTTGCACATCAGCCGTCAATAACATCGGTGTTAACCGACTGTTAGATTTCTTAAGTAAATATGGGTCATCTCCGGTTGATAGAGCGAGTGTTTTAGCTAAAGATCTGAATAATAAAGAAGATATAAAAGTAAAACTCGATAATCCTGAAACTGTTGCTCAAGTTTTCAAAACAATCAGTGAAGCACATGTGGGAGATCTTTCCTTCTTCAGAGTCTATTCAGGACAGACTTCTACAGGTCAAGATCTCTCTAATACCACACAGGGATCTAGCGAACGGATGGGGCAATTATTCATATTAAATGGTAAAAACCGTACTAGTGTTCAACATATTAATGCCGGAGATATTGGTGCTGTTGTTAAATTAAAAAATACACATACCGGTGATACTCTTTGCGGTGCCAAATTTAAAGTATTAATGCCTCCAACTGATTATCCGAATCCCAATATTCATGCTGCAATTCTATTAAAAGCAAAAGGTGACGAGGAAAAAATATCAATAGGATTGGCATCGCTACATGAAGAAGACCCAACTTTTGTTTATCGCGTAGATAGTGAAATTCGTCAGACAATTATATCAGGACAAGGAGAGTTGCATCTTAAGGCAGCTGTGGATCGATTGAAAGAAAGATTTGATGTAGACATTGATATGATTGAACCAAAGATTCCGTATCGTGAGACAATCTCAGGGAAAGGCGCAGCTAAATATCGGCATAAAAAACAATCAGGTGGTGCGGGTCAGTTTGCTGAAGTATGGATGCGAATAGAAGCAAAAAAACGTGGAGAAGGAATCGAATTTATTGATACGTTGAAAGGACAGAATGTAGATCGTGTATTTGTTCCGTCAGTAGAAAAAGGTGTTCGAGCAGTATGCATAGAAGGTGTAATTGCAGGTTATCATGTTGTTGATGTGAAAGTTGATTTTTATGATGGTAAACAACATCCGGTTGATTCTAAAGATATTGCTTTCCAAACCGCTGGTAAATGGGCTTTTCGTGAATCGTTTGAAAAAGCAAAACCATGTTTACTGGAACCAATTACTAATGTTGAGATAAAAGTCCCCGAAGAATTTATGGGTGATATTATGGGTGATGTCTCAGGACGACGAGGTAAGATAATGGGTATGGATTCTGACGGTGGTTTTCAAATTATTAAGGCTCAAATTCCACAGGGTGAATTGCATAATTATGCAACTACTATTCGTTCATTAACGGGTGGACGTGGATTACATGCAGAAGAATTTAGTCATTATGAAAAAATGCCTATTGATCATCAAAAGAAAGTAATTGCTGAATATCAAAAATCTAAAGAAGAAGCAAGTAGCTAGATGTTTGGTGTTTAATGGATGATGGTTTATGTGAAAACATTTATAATGATGTGATATATGAAACCCGAAACACAGAAATTATTAGATAGGACTTTTAATTTTGGAGTAGGATGTTTAAAATTTATTTCATTGTTACCGAAAAATTCTGCATATAATGTTATTAAAAATCAGTTAGCAAAATCATCAACTTCAATTGGTGCAAACTATGAAGAAGCTCAAGCAGCTGAATCTCGAAAAGACTTTAGTCATAAAATAGGCATTGCATCAAAAGAAGTAAGGGAAAGTCATTATTGGTTACGAATAATTAAGGCAATATCGGATAATAATGTGGATTACGATAAGCTGAATTATCTAATCAATGAAGCGTTGAAACTGAAAAAGATATTTACATCAATTAAATTGTCAAGCCAAAAATAAATGATTGTCACAGTTTTTTTCCATCGACCAATAACCATAATCCATCAACCATGAGTAGGCTTTGGTCGCCTTGGCGAATGGATTATATTCGCAGCCCCAAAGAAGAGGGGTGTGTCTTTTGCAAAAAGAGTAAAAGTAACGAAGATCGGAAAAATCTTGTATTATTTAGAGGGAAAGATTCATTTGTCTTAATGAATCTTTTCCCATATAATAATGCTCATCTGTTAATTTCACCATATGAACATGTCGATTCAACATTAGAATTGTCATCACAAGTTTTAAACGAGATGATGTATCTAGTCAACCAATCGATGAGAATAATTAAAATGACAATGAATGCAGAAGGATTTAACTTTGGCGCGAACATAGGTGCAGTTGGAGGTGCCGGAATCAAAGATCATGTTCATTTTCATGTTGTACCGCGTTGGCAAGGTGATACAAATTTTATGCCAGTAATTGGTCATACAAAAGTAATGGTGGAAGGTTTACTAGAGACATACGACGAGTTAAAGCCACATTTTGACAAAATAAAACATTAAGGAGCTAAAAATGCCATTTTCACATACTTGGTTGCCCTATATTTATCTATACGGTGTTGGAGGATTATTATTCGGTAGCGGTTTAATAATTACACTAAAAAGTGGCTCCTTAGATTTAAAACGACCGGGGCACAAGATGTGGTTAGCGGTATTAATCTTTGGTTTTATCTGGTTTATGGTTATGCATGCATTGTGGAATTTGGCCGCTTTAGCAATCCTTAATCTGAAAGCAAGTCTTTTGATTTGGACTATATTCATGATTATATCATTAGGATTTATTTATTTTGGATTTATCAAGAAAGCGAGGTCATGATGGAACAAGTAGGAGAAATTACTTTTCATAGTATTGGTTCTTCAACCGTTTGGATCGTGATGATAGCTTATTTTGCTGTTATCATGCTTTTTGGTAGTTATTTTGGAAGATATACTCGATCCACAACCGATTTCTTTTTCGGTGGCCGACGATTTTCTTGGTGGCTGATAACGATGTCTATTGTTGCTACAGGAGTTGGTAGCCATAGCTTTGTAAAATATTCCGCCAAAGGATTTGAGCACGGTTTATCTTCCACAATGACATATATAAATGATTGGTTTTTCGTGCCATTTTTTCTGTTTGGTTGGTTACCAATTATTGTTTACTCAAAAGTCCGTTCAATTCCTGAATATTTCGAAAAACGATTTAGTCCCTCATCGCGATTTATAGCGACAATATTGCTGTTAGTTTATATGATCGGATATATTGGAATTGGTTTTTTAACACTTGGCAAGGCAATGATTCCATTACTACCTGAATCTTTTGCATTATTTGGAGCAAATTTACCTGTTACATTGATGGGAGTAATTACAGTTATTGCTGTAATTACAGGTATATACATTACTTTTGGAGGACAGACTGCTGTTATTTTTACAGATCTTTTGCAAGGGTTTATACTATTATTTGCCGGATTATTACTTTTCTTTGTTGGCATTACATATTTAGGAGGATTCGAAACTTTTTGGAATATATTGCCTAAATCTTTTCGAATGCCATTAGCTGATTTTAATCATCCACCTGATTTTAATTTTGCCGGAATATTTTGGCAAGATGGTATAGCGGGATCTATTGGATTCTTGTTCATGAATCAAGGCTTATTAATGCGATTTATGGCCTGTAAAAGTGTGAATGAGGGTCGTAAAGCAGCAGCAATCAATATTTTATTTGTTTTACCAATTTCGGCGATTGTTGTAGGTAATGCAGGTTGGATTGGCAGAGCTATTAGTCGTATAAGTCCTGAAACAGTAAGCCCGCTTGCATCGCCAGATCAAATATTTGTTGTTGTTGCTAGTATTGTTTTATCAAGTCCTATTTTATTTGGTTTTATTATGGCAGCGTTAACAGCTGCTTTGATGAGTACTGTAGATACTCTAATTAACGCTACAGCGGCAATTTTTGTCAACGATGTTTATCGCCCTATTAAAGGTTTTTTAAGTAAAAAAGTTACTAGTAAAAAGATAACTGAACGTCATGAGCTTGGGGTTGCTAGAATTGCTTCAATGGGAATAACTGCACTTGGTGTGTTAGCGGTGATACCATTCAATAGTTTTCCAACTGTTTACGAAGCCCATGGGTATTTTCATTCCACCCTTACACCACCATTGGTTGTGGCAATTTTCCTGGGTGTTTTTTGGAAACGTTTTACACCTGCCGCGGTGATTACTACATTTTTGGGAGGAGTTGCATTGATGTTACTTGGGGCTCAATATCCCGGTGTACTAATTGCACCGTTTGATCATGGAATAACATTAAATCCCGATCATCCGTATACTTATATCAGAGCATTGTATAATTTAATAGTGTGCGCAGGTGTTGCTGTATTAACAGTTTGGACAACAGGATTACAACATCAATTTGTAAAATGGGTGCGAAGATTACCAAATACTAACATGATAATGGCGATGCTGACATCGACTTTATCGATTATTTATACAGTAGTAATTGTTTCATTTTTTATTGATTTTGGCACTATTAATTTAATTTTCACTTTGATTGTTGCTTCAATAATATTACTTCCGTTAGTAGTAAGTTATTATGTAGTTGGTTATGATGTAGAAACTAACACTAAAGGTCTTACTGCTTCCAGTATTCAAGATGCACGACGATTCTTTAAAGGTAGTGAACCAAACGATGTGGAAGGCGAAAAAGTTCATGTGAACTATAAGCTCGTAGAAGGTGAAATCGATGTAATTCGGTTCTCGAAAGATGATATGAAAGCAATGGCTGCTAATATAGGAGACTTAGTTTATCTCTGCGATAAACGCAAGTGGTTGGGTGGACTAAAGTCGATTCATTCAGTCTATGGTGAGCCGCATAATGAAAATGGTATTGCTTATATTAACGATGAACAATTAAAAGGCGGTATGTTCGTAGAAGGTAAAGTTTTAATTGCAGAAAAAGAATTGTAGGTTTGACACAACAATTATTTTGAATAAATTCTGCGCGCTTTTTGAACGATAATAATATAATTTCCGGAGTAGCTCAGTTGGTAGAGCGAGTGGCTGTTAACCACCAGGTCGGGGGTTCGAGTCCCTCCTCCGGAGCAAGTTAGTTCCTAAACTCGAACTCTTTAAAATATTTTCATCATATCTAAACCCAGACATATTTCTGGGCTTAATTTTTATTGATCCTTTTTTGCTCTGATAATGAATTTTGACATTGACGTTATCAATTAAAATATTGATTATATTGTGTTTAGTTTCATGGTTAAAATCATTAAATCGTTTCCTAGTAACAGAAGAATTGTAAAAAATGAAATTCAATTATTGGATTCAATCTTCAATTTATACAATACTGAATTTGTAGAACGCGATTATAAATTACTAGTAGCTGTAGTTAATCTATTACTATATACCTATCAAAAGGGTTTCCCGAATGATAAAGCTGTACTTGAAAATCTAAAGCATACTTTAGATAGCCAAAAGGATAATTCAAAGACAGGCGTTGAAAGCAAAATTACTTTTCATCTTGAAAGATTTTTGTTAAATCTCTATGGTGAATTAACAAAAGAAGAACAGGTTGATGAGTTTGTGGATTTAATTACACCCGAAATTTTAAAATGGTTAGCAGAAATGGAGGATTCTGAAGACGACGAGGATCATTTAAATGATCCTGAAGATTAACTTTGTACTTATTAGTATCTAATCCTACACATGCAATCCATATAGTTTACAAACATATCTATTAAGAACAATATTATAGACACGTATTATCTTTATACCGATTCAATAGGCATGTTTTAATAACATGTCGATAAAGTGCGAATTTTTAGATATGTTCTATTATTGTGCCGATGAAATCGACATATTATTGAGAGAGAAGTTTAAAAAGTTTTGTATTTAGATAAAGAATCTCTTTACCAACTCTTTGGCTCTTGAGAATGCCAGCAGTTTCAAGGGCTTTCAAGTATTTGCCAGCTGTCTCTCTCTTTGCAATATTTTTGTCGACAAGATGTTGAATTTTTGTATATGGGTGTTCAAATAGAATCTCAATGAGTTCCTTAGAGAATACACTGCCAACCAACTGCAATCTGGCTTTCTCAATAGTATCATCTAAAAGTTTCTTAATTGCGAGAATTTTATCGCGAGTGTAAATAGCAGTTTCTTCTATACCAATCAGTATATACTGGATCCAATGCTCCCAATCATTTTGAGATGTAACTCTCCTTATTAACTTATAATAATCATTCTTATTCTCTATAATATATTTGCTTAAATATAGAATAGGATAATCTAGTAGCTCATTAAGTGTAAGAAATAGAAGGTTAATAATGCGACCAGTACGACCATTACCGTCGAAAAATGGATGTATTGCTTCAAATTGATAATGCAAGAGCGCCAATTTAATCAATAGATCGAGTTCATTTTGAGAATGGATATAATCCTCGAGATTACCAAGCATGTTCCGAATACGACTCTCATCCTCTGGTGGAGTGTAGATAATTTCACCGGTTGTTCTATTTTCAATCTTTGTTCCCCGGATGTTACGAATTCCAGCATCGTTATTTTTCAAAACCTGAACACACTCAATAAACAAGTTTGTGTACGTCGTCGAATAAAGTTGGATTAATTTGATTAAATATTAAGAGAGACATTTGATGTTGTTGTTTGATAATTATTTGTTCTCATATTAATAAATTTACGATGCTTTAAGGTTTCATTCTTTAT
>Ga0190293_1000809_pt1 | contig 11112 bp, 6 predicted proteins | sample 48693001_MG_FD_161671 | JGI IMG/M metagenome (GOLD analysis project Ga0190293, IMG submission 161671) | Hydrothermal vent microbial mat bacterial communities from Southern Trench, Guaymas Basin, Mexico - 4869-30-0-1_MG | ecosystem: Environmental > Aquatic > Marine > Hydrothermal vents > Microbial... | reverse complement strand
AATCCTTGAGTTAAATCAGCTACCAATATTGGTCCATCATTAATTATCGTCTTATTCTTTTTACCTTTTATTTCAACTTCCTTAGTTACTAAGGCACCATAGAAATTACCCTCTCCAACTTCAATCTTATCACCATCAAGAACTTCTACTGCATCTATTGCCTCTTGGATTGTTGCAAAATCACCAGGAACTGTCCATTTATTCGGTTTTGGTGGTTTGGGTGGTTTTGGTCCTTTCTTTGATAATATCGTACTACTTTCACCACCAAAAGGTTTAGCACCAATTTTTGCAGCATTTTCAAATTGTGCAATAGACGTTGTAGGATTATCTGAATTTATTGGATTTACTGAATTTTCGCAACCTACCATAAATAGTATTAAGAATACAATTATGATAATTGCAATTGATTTTCTCATATCTAACTCCTTGTTATTATTAATCTTTAGGACGAATGATTAATCCCCCTTAGATTAAATTTACTCACCATTTCAAGATAGTTTTATCTCGATTTTGTAAATGTAAGCATAAAAGTTACTATTTAACAAGCAGTTAAAGATTACCTGTATTGCAACTTTTGGTGATATTTTTAAATATTATTAGCTAGTTAATGCTTCTCCCCTCTTAATCGGAATAACAAATAATAGCGCAATAACTAATGTAACTGCACCATACATAAATGCAATACGGTAATCATTAGAGAATATCGAAATTATTTTACCGGATAAAACCGGTCCAACAATTGCAGAAGTTTGCGATGATAAATAATATAATCCTGTATAGGCACCTAATCTATCTTGTGGCGCCATATCTATCACCATCGGTAAAGAATTAACTAATATCATTGACCATGAAATACCGGACAATAACAGCATTATTTTTACATGGAAAACAGAGGTTATCGTATATCCGTAAGCTAATAATATCGCAAATGCGATAATACCAACTATCATCGTACGTTTTCTGCCAACTTTTCCGCCAACATATCCCGCTATTGGTGCAGTAATTATTATCGCTAAGGAAAAATAGGCTAATAAAAATGTTGCTTCGCCACTATCCACATGGAGCACATTTACAGCAAATGATGTAAAAAACACTTCCAATGCGTTATAACCTAAAAACCAGAAGAAAATGGCACCAAGCAGGTATAATGCGGACTTATCGTTATCTTTAACGATGGTTTTAAAGCTGCCGATCAAGCCCGGCTTACCTTCAACCGGTTCAACCGATTCCGGTTTGGGTTCCTTAATAAATAATAATACAACACCACATCCAATTAACATTACTATTCCGCCAAAATAGAATGGTGCTCCAACTGATACTTTAAATAATATTCCACCTACTGCAAATGCGAGTACTCCACCTATTCCACCCATTAAGTTTATCATACCGTTAGCCTGTGAGCGCTTGGGCGATGGAGTTATATCCGGCATTAGCGATACAACCGGTGTACGGAATAGATCCATTGCAAATAACGTAACAAAAATTGCGCCTATGAATAATAGTAATGAGCCACCTAAAAACATCGGAATTCCGATGAATCCTACCAATGCAAGTGGCGCACCAATCATGATGAATGGTTTGCGACGTCCAAACTTTGTCCAAATTCTGTCCGAATAAGCTCCGACGAACGGTAATATGAATAGAGCAGCGATATTATCTAGAGTCATTATGAAGCCGGTTGTATCCGCTCCCATTCCAAATCCAACTACTCCGGCGGTGGAACTGTAATCTGCCCTACCCGCTTGTAAAAATATGGGAACATAAGCATTATAAATTCCCCACAATAAGGATACTCCCATAAATCCAAAACCTAATAATAATAATCGTCTATAACTGAACATTAGTCCTCCTATAAAAAATAATGTTATTCACGCCTATCTACTTTTACTTCTATATATGCATCTGCACCACAATCAAAACTTTTTAATTTTTGGATATATAGACTGTTTGTTTCTTCCCAAGTTATCCCGATCTTATTCACTGAAGTTCCATAGTCGGCATATAAATATTGACCGGAATTAGGATCTATCCCTACAAATGGAATTCCACTATAACCAACTGTATATTCAAATACTCGAGTACCATATCCAAAACTAGCTTCGTATGACATCTCATTGTCAAGATAGACATCAATACTCTCAGGATTATCATAATACCTAACTCTGATATTACCTGAGAATGTACGTCCTAAACTCTGGTATCCATAGATCCCATTAAATACATTATTGCTAAAAGATCCATTTGCACCATTTAAATGAAGAACCTCTTCTAAATAACCTGTAATTGGGTTTGGAGAATCACTTCTGCTGAATTCCGCAGTATCAAGAAAAAATCTAACACTGCCATTTAAAATGTCGCTCGCTAAATCAATTGTTAAGATTACTTGGTTTCCACCTTGATAATTTAGGCTTTTATCATGTGAACCATTTGATACTAAAACTACAATTTCATAGCCAGAATCAAATATCGGTTTTACATTGTCCAATAACACTATTCCATCTTTAAAGGGATAAACTTCGCCAATTGGAGTAATTTCAGTTCCTTTTTTATACTTGCACACTAATATCCCACAATCAAGTTTATCAACGCTAAAAGATAATGGAATAGTCGCAAGGGAGCTAATGTCACCAGGCTTTACAATTACTAACCCCCCTGAAAGATCCCAATAGTTATAACTAAAAGAATCTGAAGTATATGAATTATCTATTGTAAATGTTTTTGAATAAAATCCGGAATTATCTAGAAATTGGAAATTCACTTTACTATTATAATAATCTCCCAAAACATAGGAACTCAAAACGCCATGCCAAAAGTTTTCAAGAGGTTCCCTTTGCTCAACAATTGATTTAATTGCATCTACCGGATCTATAGCATTATTAGGTAGAATACCTTCTTTTATTTTTTTATGGATATTAACAACTTCACTAATTCCATATCTGTCTGCTATGTCTTTGATAATTGGCGACAATCCATAACCAATATCAGCGTGACTCCATTTTGTGTCGCTGTATTGCCATCCCCAAAAAGGAAAAACTGGGACATGACTCGATGATACATAATTAGTTATATTGGCATATTTTTCCTCAATCCATACGGAGGTTGCTTCCGCTAACCACGCTTGTTCTGGTTCGATCCATCCTGAAGAAAACTCATATAAATTTTGAATTAGGTGTAAAAATTCATGACCACAAGTTGCCCGGAGTTCAAGATCATCTGACAATATACTAAGACTAATATCAAATTGCCCTCTATTTATCAAACTTCTTAATTTTTCATCTGTCATTCCATTACTACCCCACATTGAATATCCGCCTACCGCTATCCTTCCATCCTTATCCGGTAAGAATTGTTTTGCTAAAACATTTACCGGCCATGATGTTCTTGCGGAATAAGAAAATCCCATCGTTAAACATTTATCATAAGCTTTTTCAAAATGTTCACCCATTGCAATTGCCTGTTGTTCATAGAACAGCGGATAGTGAAGTCTAAAATTACCCTTGGAGCTTAGCGTCCTTTTATATGTATTCACGGCAATCAATACTTTAGTTATACTTGTAGGAAGAACATAATCGGATTTTTCTAATCTTGCGAGACCGGAATTAGCAGGCATATTATATACTAAGTATCCTGATGAATCTGATGCACTATCCGAATGGTAAGAATATAACAAACTATCTAAACTAACTGCATATCCCATCTCACCAATTGCAATGAGTGTATCTCCCACAAGAGTCCCGCGATATTTAATGCTAATTTTTATTGGCTTATTAAGTGTACTTGGCAAACCACTTAACTGATATAAAGAAGAAATTCCATATTCATCAAAACCATCATTCTCTTCTCCAACAGAAATACTAATCTCATTACTTTCATCAAAGGCACCACTTGGAACATTAACTATTATACTATCAAGATTAATTTCTCCACCGGTAGATCCAATAACTTGAGTACCTATTAAATTATACCCAGGATCTACTGTATTAATCACATCATCATCTTCACCATTAAATATATCAGTTATTGCATCAACTATATCACAACTGGATAATATTAATATAAATGTTGAAATAAATATAAAAAGTTTTATAATCCTATATAGTAAGACTTTGCTATTCACAGTATACTCCCAACAATAATTATATAAATTACCACTATAAAACATAGTAATAGTATATCATAGAATACCAATCTTATAAACTTTTATTAATTATACTTAAATAAACGAATCTTTATATATGCATCGTTATCACATGAGAAACTAACAATTTCTTTAATAATATCAGGTGTTGTAGAAGTATAAATATAATTTGCGCGAGAAACGGAACTGCCATATTCTTGGTACAGTCCATTGCTATATGGAACCCCATTGATACTAAATTCAATATATTTTTGTTCAGTAAAAACTGTATCAATGCTATTACTAACAATATCAATATTTACACTTTTGGGATTATCGATAAATGTAATCTTCATTGTACCGCTATCTACCTGCGTATCACCAAGAACATCATCAAGTGTACCCGTAAATATATTATCATTAATGTTCCAAGTTCCAATGTTACCTGTGATAAAAACGCCAGATTGAAAAGAATTTGACTCCCATAAACCATCGGTATATATCCAATCAGGTTCATTGGTTGGCTTTGATCTAAATGTCACATTATCTAAATACACTTCAACTCCAATTCCACGCAAACTATCTTCCCAAAATGTATAATCGCCATCCCCCTTATAAATCTGATGAATATATTTAAACTTTCCATGACCTATATAATGTTGATACCATCCTCTACGATTATTATCGCTGTTATCATGAACAATTCTATAAATACAATCATTGATGTTTAAGGGTTTAATTAAACTAGTGTCACTCATTTCTTCATACATTCTTGCAGACCAGAGGCTTTCATAAACCGAATTGACGGTCCAATCATATCCTACCATCACAGATGCGCCTGCATTTGTCACCAATTCATCTGCCCAAGTTCCTCTAAGACCACTACAAATTCCATTATATATAAACACATCATCATTTTGAAAATCATTTCTCCAAGCAACAAATTTTGGACTTACCCAATATCTATTTTCTCCTTGACTATTCTCTCCTTTATAATTTGCTATGATAATGTTTTTCAATAATATATCATCCCATAAGTCACCATATGTTTTATTTATTACTGCCTTTTCTCCTGTTAGTAAGTATGTTTCATGCAATTGTCCAAATTGACTTTTTGTATAATACCATCCATGTCCAGTGATATGAATTATTCCATATTGATCAAGGGTAGATAAGACTTCAATGGTGGCATCATTATTTAAATATTTAACAAAGGGATCTATTCCAACTTTAGAAAAACTAGTATTTGCAGCAGTTATTATTTTATCATTATATTTTTTGAATTGGGTATAGGCAGCATCAAAATATATTGATTTTTTAGTATTGGGGGAATAAACACAATTTCCGCTTACTTGCTTTCTCAAATTCATGTATGAACTATTGATAATAAATGTGTCTGGCGGTGCCCCATTAACTGTATCTGGTAAAAATCTACCAATAAAAATACCACCACTTATACCATTATTATACTCTACAGCAACTCCTTCAGAATCAGGCCACACATTTAGAATTGAAGTATCAGCTAAAAAGAAATTGGCCAATGAATCAATAACATCCAAAGTATCCATTCCGGAAGTAAAAAGATTGTCCATTATATCTGATGCATCATCTTGTGTATTCAAAACCGTTGTCAATGCTTGCTCTTGTTTTGAAGAAAGATTTGAATCATCTTTCTCTGAACCAAGTATCTCATTAATTATATCACAACTTGATAATAAAAATGAGATTGATAAAATAAATATATATATTTTTAAATAGGAATTTCTGTGGTTAATCATTATGAAGTGTCCCAATTTTGAATATAAAATTACAGAGTTTATGTTTTAAATATCGCTTTTTTTATCGAAGATATTAAAAATAATAAGAGAATGTTATCGTGTTTTATAGTACTTGATAATATTACTTAATATTTTGTAGCATTAACGATAATTAATTAACAAAATAACATACAGGAGTAGTTATATGAAAAAAACAATTGCTATATTATTTATTATAATATTTGCTACATCAATGATTTTTGCTCAGGGAGCATTACCTAAAAAAGGCGATTTATTCGTTGGAGCCAAATTTGCGATTGGTGGTGTTGGAGATTTTGGTATAGTAGGTAATGCTGAAAAAATATTACAGGAAGATTTTCTAAATCTTGGAGATATACCCGCAGCATTAGGTGCTGGTGTCACTGTTGGTTACACTAGCTGGGGTAATAGATATGGTGGATATTCAGATACAAAGATTAGTGACTTTAGAATATTAGGTAGAGCATACTACCATGCAGACGTTCTCAAAAACGAAAAGATTGACACTTATGCCACATTTGGTCTTGGACTCAGAATTTGGCATATCAATTATGATAATGAATGGGCAACATATATAAATGATTACAGCAGTACAACTTTGATAACAGAATCTTCACTTGGTATCAGATATTTTCTCTCAAAAGCATTATCTGTAGCAGCTGAATTAGGATATGGTATTGGTGCATTTAGAATTGGCGTTGATCTAACTCTATAAAATATCTTTAATTATAATAAAAAAGGCTCCATTCGGAGCCTTTTTTTATTCGTAGAGGCGTAAAATTTTACATCTCAATTATCTATAAAAGATCAACTAACGTAGTGTAATTCTTAATCAAATCAGCCAATATTCCAATCTTTTTCATATCGGTAGAATCTACTAAGGGTACCATCTGATCTATTTTCTTGGCAGCTTTGTGAGTATCGGTATGCACTAACAATAATGGAACGTTTTTTTCAGATGCTAATGCAATAATATTGGGTTGTGGAAGAATGTTATTAGTTAATATAATTCCAACACACTGCGTTTCTATCGCTGCTAATATCATATCGGATCTGTCACCGGCAGTTATTATCAACTTATTTTTATTCTTGAATTTCTCAATACGCTGAGCAGCATCACCTGACATTGCGCCAACAAAAACTTCTCTTACTACTTGATCTAATGCCTTTTCTCCTGAGATCACTTTAGCCATTAACATTTCAGATATTAATTGAACCGAAGGATAAGTCAATTCAGCTTCGTACGGTATAATGCCAAGTATTTTGATTCCAATTTTATTTAAAATGTCTTCATAAACCATTTTAAAATCATCTACATCTTTTACTTTATTCACTACAACTCCGGCAAGATCTATTCCTTTTAAGCTAGTATGTTGTTTAAAATAAAGTAGTTCATCAACAATATCATCGCTATCTCCACTAGCTACAACAATTAGTTTTGCGTCTGCTGCTTTAGCAATTGTTAGAGCATCTAAGTTTACGGTTACGCCATGCATAATGTTTTTACCACTTTCTATAAATAATACGTCGGTATCCGAAGAAACTTCGCTTATCAAGGATTTAATTCTTTCTATTATATTAGTTTCATCATACATATATCTCAATTTAGAATGATCAAAACCCAAAGTCATTCCTTCAGGACTTTCTTCAATATTGAATAATTTTGAAATTACAGCAGAATCATAATCCCACAATCGTTTTTTTCGGTAGAGTAAACGGTCTCCAAATGGTTTTAGATAACCAATTTTCTGATTTACAGTTTTTCCTAAACCAATAATAATACCGGTTTTTCCGGCGTTTTTATTTAAAGATGTAAAAATAATTTTTTTCATTATTTTATTCCCTCATTTTCTGATAACATAACTCTTATATCCACTGCTTTTACTCCATATCCTTGCTCATACACCATTAACGGATTGACCTCAATGTCTGTGATCTTTGGACAATTTTGCAATATGTAACCTACTCTATAAATTGTATCAACAATTTTCTCTATATCTTTTCGTGATTCGCCACGCACGCCTAATAATAGTGGAAACGACTTAATTTCTTCAACCATTAACCGCGTTTCACGATAACTTACCGGGAGTGCCCTAAAAGAAACATCTTTCATCACCTCTACATAAATTCCACCTAAACCAAACATTATAATTGGACCAAATGACTTGTCACGTCGGGCACCGATGATAACTTCTGTCCCGAGTTTAACCTGCTCAACAATTTCAATTCCATCTATAACAGCATTTGCTTTATAAGCTTTGCAATTATGAACAATAGTTTGGTAACCATCCAATACTTCTTCTTTATTATCTAAGTCCAACAGAACTCCGCCAACATCACTTTTATGTAAAATATCTCTTGATACTACTTTCATTACTACCGGATAACCGATATCCTCAGCAATCTCAACAGCTTGCTTTATATTCTTAGCAATTCCGCTTTTTGGACCTGATAATCCTGCAATATTTAATAATTTATTACCCTCATTAGCTAATAGAAATTCTCTACCATCGATTAAAGCATTATCTATGATTTTTGATATTTTTTCAATAGATACTTTAGTTGTTTTTTCTTCACTATCCAATACTTTTGCATGACGGAATTGTGTGTATGAAACTCCCAAACATGACACTGCATCATAAACATCTCTGAAAATAGGTATATTTTCCTTTGAAAGATCGGTAATTACTCTTTCAGTCATTTCTCCGCCAAAAATAGAAAAAATAATCGGTTTTTTCTTTTTTTTGTATTTTTCATAAACAGTTTTAATCATGTTTGTCAAAGAATCCGCATCAATCATTGCAGTCTCACAAAATAAAGCTAAAACTGATTTTATTTGTGTGTCTTTTAAAGCAACATCTAAAGCGTGTTCATATTCTGCTGAGCTCGCTTCCCCTGTTAAATCAATAGGATTTTTTGTAGATCCAAATCCATGTGTTACATTTGAGAATTGCTTATTCAAATATTGAGTATCTTCAAATAATCTAATATCATATTTCTCACAAGCATCTGTTGTTAAAACCCCTACACCCCCACCATTAGTTATGATTACTGTATTTTCACCTGTAGGAATTGAAGCTGTTGATAGATATTTACACCAATCAAGAGCTTGTTGAATATTTTCAGCCCTTAAAACTCCACACTGCCTCATAATCGCGTCAAATATTTCATCTGCTCCTGCTAAAGAACCAGTATGCGATGCCGCTGCAACCGCACCACGTTTTGATCTCCCTGATTTGATAACAACAATTGGCTTTTTCTTAGTCGCTTCTTTAAGGACTTTTACCAATCGTTCTCCTTTTTGAATACCTTCTATATACATTAATATGCTTTTCGTATCATCTTGCTCAACGAGATATTCAACTAAATCTGCTTCATCAATATCTGATTTATTGCCTACGGAAATAATTGACGATAATCCAATATTTTGTACAGCAGTTTTACCAATCATGGCAACACCCAAAGCACCACTCTGAGTTATAATTGCAACATTTCCTTTTGGAATTACGGTTGGACCAAAGGTAGCATTTAATGATACTTTAGCAGAATAATGTCCAAAAATGTTCGGTCCAAGAATTCTAATTCCGTGTTCGATTGCAAAAGAATGGATTTTTCTCTCTTCTTCTAAGTTACCAACTTCTGAAAATCCGGAACTGATTATTGTAACAACCTTAATGTTTTTCTTGGCACAAGCTTTTAATGCTTCAAAAACTAACTTAGCGGGTAGAACAATTGAAGCCATATCAACCTCGCCTGGAATATCTTCAAGTGAGAAATAGACTTTACGATTTAAAATTTGATCAGCATTTGGATTGATTGGATAAATTTTACCGGAATATCCTACCTGAATAATATTATTCAGAATCTTATACCCGACTTTTTTCGGATTCGTTGATGCACCAATAATAGCAATTGATCTCGGTTCAAATAATTTTTTCATAGTAGAATAATTTTTCATATCTATTATTCTCTAAACAGCATCTTTAATTCATAAAGATTATCATTAACACGTTTTGTAATATCAAACCCTGCCTTTTTAAATAGATTCTGCATAGGAATATTATCAACTAATACTTCTGCCGTAAAACCCAATAGTCCTTGTTTTTTTGCTAATAGGGTCAGATATGTTAATAATTCCTCACCTATCCCCTTTCTATGATAATTATCTAATACTATAAAAGCGATTTCAGCAGTGTGTGTGTGTTTATCAATCCAATATTGGCCAAGACCTAATATCGTTTCATGCTCAATTTCGAAGTCAGTAGCCAATAAATACATCTCTTTCCGATAATCAATTACTGAAAAATCCTGCAATCTTTCATGCGGCATGTCCTTGCGAGTTGATATAAACCTTTTATACATACTATTATCAGAAAGTGAATAGAAAAATTCCTTCAACAACGGTTCATCACTAATCTTAATCGGTCTTAAAAATATTGAGAATCCTGTTTTTGTAACCCGATGTGTCTCGATATCAGAGGGATATTCTCCGCTTTTCCCTGCTATAAATGCTTGATCCTTATAAATTAAATTTCGTTCTTTAGCTTCTATAATTAACTCAGGTCTAAATTTTGGATGAGCTATCGCTATAAGTTCCATAGCACGTTCACGAATATTCTTACCATGTAAATATGCAATTCCGTATTCAGTTACTACATAATGAATATCACCTCTATTAAGTGTAACACCGGCACCCTCTTTTAAAAATGGCATTATGCGCGATACTTTACCATTATCAGCTGTAGAAGGCATTGTCAGGATTGTTTTTCCGTGCTCAGCTAAGATGGCACCTCGCATAAAATCGGCTTGTCCTCCAATACCGCTATAAAAAGTATGTCCAAGAGACTCCGCAGATGCCTGTCCGGTAAGATCAATCTCTAATGCACTATTAATTGCCGTCATATTAGGATGTTGAGCAATTACAAGCGGATTATTTGTAATATCTACAGTTCTGAATTCAATTGCCGGATTATCATCGATATAATCGTACGTATCTTTATTACCCATACAAAAAGTTGCTATTGTTTTCCCGCAATCATGAAATTTCTTAGAGTTGTTAACAACACCACTTTTCATTAATTCAACTAAGCCGTCACTGATTAACTCGGTGTGAATACCAATGTCCTTTTTATTAGTAAGACTAGCTAGAACTGCATTAGGTATACTACCATACCCAACTTGGATAGTGTCGCCATCTTG
>Ga0190293_1000807_pt1 | contig 11154 bp, 8 predicted proteins | sample 48693001_MG_FD_161671 | JGI IMG/M metagenome (GOLD analysis project Ga0190293, IMG submission 161671) | Hydrothermal vent microbial mat bacterial communities from Southern Trench, Guaymas Basin, Mexico - 4869-30-0-1_MG | ecosystem: Environmental > Aquatic > Marine > Hydrothermal vents > Microbial... | reverse complement strand
ATTTCCAATGTATTATTTTGTGGAAGATGGTTTTGCTTTGAATCTGGTTGCCTGGGTAGGAGCCTTTTCAGCACTTTTTGCAGCGATAATAGCCTTGACACAAACAGATATCAAAAGGGTTTTGGCTTTTTCTACCATGTCCCAAATTGGATATATGATGTTGGCATTAGGAGTATCGGGATACGACGGCCATGACGGTTTAGGATATATGGCATCTATGTTTCATTTATTTACACATGCCATGTTCAAAGGACTGTTATTTTTGGCTGCAGGTTCAATAATTCACGCTGTTCACAGTAATTACTTGAAAGATATGGGGGGCTTACGAAAGTATATGCCAATAACGCATATTACTTTTCTTATAGCAGCATTGTCTATTGCCGGTTTTCCGGGATTTGCGGGTTTCTTTAGTAAAGATGAAATTTTGGTGGCCGCATTTGAACACAACAAACTAATATATTTTATAGGTGTCTTTGTTGCAGGTTTAACCGCCTTTTATATGTTTAGATTATATTTTGGAATTTTCTGGGGAAAAGATACTAAATACGAACACACACCGCACGAAGCACCAAAATCTATGACTATACCCTTAATGTTTTTAGCTTTTATGAGTATCGCTGCCGGGTATATCCACTTTAGTGAATACGTATCAGCCGACAAGCAAAGCTTTGAAGCACATTTGAATTACCCATTGGCCGCAATAGCCGTTGGAGTTGGATTAATAGGGATAATTTTAGCCTATGTATTTTATAAAAAACCAACTACTATACCAGAAAAGGTATCCAATTCTTTTGGTTTATTGTACAAATGGGCATATGATAAGTTTTACATTGATGAATTGTATTTATTCGTGACAAAAGAGATCATTTTTAAAAGAATATCTGCTCCTTTTGCCTGGTTTGACAGGCATATAGTTGATGGGACCATGAATTTAATAGGAAATTCTACCGTAGCAACTTCAAAAGGAATTAAAGGAATGCAATCAGGTAAAGTACAAGATTACGCTTTTGCATTTATTGCGGGTGCTGTGGTATTGGCAATGATTTTTATATATAACTGGATTATTTAAGTAAGCAATGGATATACTAACTTTATTTTTAGTAGTACCTGCAATCACCATTTTAGTTTTGGTATTTGCAAAAAATTTAAAACAAGCAAGAATTGTTTCAGCAGTAGGTATGTTTATACAATTCGCTATGTCATTGAATCTGGTATTCGCTTATTACAAGGAGCGACAGGTTAACGATGATATCATGGTTTTTATAAAAGATGTGGTTTGGTTTGAACAATTTAATATTCATTATGCCATTGGCATTGATGGTATTTCTGTAGCCATGATCGTATTGGCATCAATAGTAGTGCTGGCCGGTGTATTTATATCATGGAAAATGGAAGACTTGCCAAAGGAATTCTTTATTTCTCTGATTGTATTGGCAATGGGAGTTTTTGGATTCTTTATTTCTATTGATCTGTTTACCATGTTTGTTTTCTTTGAAATCGCAGTTATTCCGATGTATTTGTTGATTGGTATTTGGGGCTCAGGTCCCAGAGAATACGCAGCCATGAAATTGACTTTAATGCTTATGGGAGCTTCAGCAATATTATTGGTGGGGATTTTAGGAATTTACTTTAATTCAAATGCAGATGGAGGAGCTTTGACATTTAATATCCTGGAAATAGCAAAAGTTAATATTCCTGTTGATGTTCAAAAACTGTTTTTCCCAATTACCTTTATTGGTTTTGCAGTTATTGGTGCTTTGTTTCCTTTTCATACCTGGTCACCAGACGGGCATGCCTCTGCACCTACAGCAGTATCTATGTTACACGCAGGTGTTTTAATGAAACTGGGAGGTTATGGTGTGTTTAGAGTTGCTATGTATTTGTTGCCTCTTGGAGCCGTAACCTGGTCAAATTTCTTTATAGTACTTTCTGTTATCGGAGTTTTCTATGGTGCTTTAGCAGCAGTAAAACAAACCGATTTAAAATATATAAACGCCTATTCATCTGTAAGTCACTTGGGCATGGTTCTATTTGCCTTGTTGATGCTAAATAAAACTGCATGGAATGGAGCCATTTTACAGTCGCTTTCACATGGGTTTATGACAGCACTTTTCTTTGCTTTGATTGGAATGATCTATGGAAGAACTAATACTCGTGATGTAAGAAAAATGGGTGGATTACTAAAAGTGATTCCATTTATTTCTGTCATGTATGTAATTGCCGGATTAGCGTCTTTAGGCCTACCCGGATTTAGTGGATTTATGGCAGAGATGCAAATTTTTGTTGGTGCCTTCCAGCACCCTGATATGTTTCACAGAGTTGCTACAATTATTACCATTTCGGCAATTGTTGTTACAGCAGTTTACGTGTTGCGAGTTGTTGGTATGATGTTGATGGGTCCGGTAAAGAATAATGAATTCGGTGAATTGGAAAAAGCAACCTGGTATGAAAGAGTTGGAGTTATTTTATTGTTGATTCCAATTGTTTTTATGGGAGTTACTCCAATTTGGCTGAGTGATATGATCAGAGAAAGTTTACAGCCATTCATTGAAAGAATGATGTAGTATATTTAAACGATTAAAAATTTAAGATTCAAAATTATGAACTTAGAAAGTTTTTTATTAATGCGCCAGGAGCTTGTTTTATTAGCAGTAATTATACTGTTGGTCATTGGCGAAATATTTTCAAATAATAAAAAAGCTTTGGTATCTTTTGCCATATTATTATTTGTTTTACATACGGTAATAGGATTTTTTCATTTACCGGAAGGGAACCTTTTTGGTGGAAGCTTTAGAACTAGCACTTTAATCCATTTGTTTAAAAATGTATTAAATGTTGGGGTTTTGATAATTCTTTTACAATCAGCAGACTGGCTAAGAGAAAAGGTAGTAGGTGAGAAAAAATCAACTGAGTTCTTTATTTTAATGCTCTCCTCACTTTTAGGAATGTATTATATGATTTCTGCAGGTGATTTTTTAATGTTCTATTTAGGATTGGAATTATCAGCTTTACCAATTGCGGCATTAGTGGCCTATGAAACCTCTAAAAGAAAATCGGCTGAAGCCGGAATAAAATTCATTTTGTCTGCGGCATTAGCATCTGGAACGTCTTTATTTGGGGTGTCCTTGCTTTATGCCACTACAGGAACAATATATTTTGAAGAAATTGCAAGTGTTATTACCTATTCTAACTTAAGCTTACTGGGTTTTGTATTTTTCTTTTCAGGACTTGCTTTTAAGATCTCATTGGTTCCATTCCATTTTTGGACTGCAGATGTATATGAAGGTGCCCCAATAGGAGTTGCTTCGTATTTATCGGTTATCTCAAAAGGATCTGCCGTAATGATCTTGATGATCATTTTGTTTACCGTAATGAAACCTTTTGATATGGTAACTCATAAAATGCTTTATATCGTTTCATTAGCGACCATGTTTATCGGTAATTTATTTGCCTTGCGTCAGCAAAACATGAAGCGATTTTTAGCCTTTTCATCTATTGCTCAAGCGGGTTTTATTTTACTGGGTTTGATGTCAAATGATCAATTAGGAGTTTCAACTGTAGTTTATTTTGTGGCAATATATGTATTTACAAATTTGGCTGCCTTTGGAGTTGTTCAATCGATTTCCTTCCAAACTGGAAAAGAGAATATCGATGATTACGAAGGTTTGTATCGTACCAATCCTAAATTGAGCCTGGTAATGATGTTGGCTTTATTCTCATTGGCCGGAATACCGCCGGTAGCAGGGTTTTTTGGTAAATTCTTTTTGTTTACAGCGGCAGCGAGTCAAGGATTGTATTTCCTTGTGTTTTTGGCAGTAGTTAACGTTACCATATCTCTTTACTATTACTTGCTGGTAATTAGAGCTATGTTTTTACGTAAAAGCGATAAGGCAATTCCTTATTTTAAAAGCGGTTTATATATGAAATTAGGCTTGGTAATAGCAGTAGTGGGAGTATTATTTGTTGGATTGTACAGTCCGATTTATGAATATATTTTTGAAATAAGTAAATTTTAATTTCTCGAGCTTTTCTGCCGGTTAGCAGAAATCATCAATCATTAGGTCGGGGTGTATCACAACAAAAACAAACTTTTAAACAAACATAAATCGATGAATGTTTGATAAAATTTAAATAATTATGGTATTAGCTGGAAAACATTTATTTGGAGCAATTGATGAACAAAGAGTAACCTTTGTAGAAAAAAAAATTGAAGAAGAGCGTAAAGAATTTTTAAAAAAGCTTCTAGAAATAAATGGTTTTAAAGTAATAATACAGGAAGAAAAAAGAAAAAGCGAAGAAGAACCACAATTGTATTCTCTTGGCGTTACAGATATGACTTTTAATCCAACAATATGGGTCTTTCAACGTCTTTTAAAAACTTTAGATGGTAAACATATCGTTAACCAGGAATACTGGAATCAGATTTCTGAAGATACCAAACCTCAATATTGGAAGAACTCTTAGGATTTGCTCCGAAAAATAGATCTGTCTTTCTAAAAATAAGTTTATATATAATTTTATTCTTTGAAATTATAGTATATTTAATTCCTTAAAACTTATTGATTTATTAATAAATGTTACCTATTATCTTAGCATGGCTTATATATCTTGATTGTGTTTTAATGGTTGAATTTATTTAGTCTTCAATACCGGTTTAATGAAAGTAATTCACATTAGTGCAGAGTGTTTTCCAATTGCCAAAGTGGGTGGCTTAGCAGATGTGGTTGGTGCTTTGCCAATATATCAAAATGAATTAAACTGCTCTTCTAAGGTTATAATGCCTTATTATTCAAATGATTTCACTAAAAATTCAGAATTTGAGAATATTTATGAAAGTGACCTGAAACTAGGTGATATGACCTGTAAATTTCAGGTTTTAAAGATAAGATCTGATATGGGTTTTCCATTGTTTTTAGTGAAAATTCCGGATCTGCTTGACCTTGAAAAAGTTTATGGATATGAAAATGATACCGAGCGATTTTTGACTTTTCAAATAGCAGCATTAGACTGGATTTTACAATTAAATATCAAACCTGATATTATTCATTGTCATGATCATCATACCGGTTTAATTCCATTTATGATGTCTCATTCAAAAAAATATGATTTACTAAAGAACACACCAAGTATTCTAACCATTCATAATGCCCAGTATCAAGGAAAATTTGATTTTGATAAGTTAAATCTTATACCTGTTTTTGATTTGTCAAAAATCGGATTATTAGACTGGGATGGATTTATTAACCCACTGGCAACAGCAATTAAATGCGCCTGGAGAGTTACTACCGTCTCCCCTAATTATATGGAAGAATTAAAAGTTAGTGCTAAAGGATTAGAAGGTTTAATAGATCATGAAAGTGACAAATGCTGTGGAATTGTAAATGGCATTGATTTGAACGTATGGAATCCGGAAACGGATGATTATATAATAGAAAAATATTCAGAAAAAACAGTTGAGTTATGAAAGTACTTTTTTATACAAGAGAATTTCCACCTTACGTCTATGGTGGAGCGGGTGTTCATGTTGAATATTTAGCCGCAGAATTGGCGAAGTTAATGGAAGTAGAAGTAAGAAGTTTTGGTGATCAGGATGAAAAGACGGGAAACTTAACCATAAAAGGATTTCCATTTGAAAATTCAGCTTTTGACAATACCAATGAAAAACTTAAAGCTGTACTGAAAACGTTAAATACCTGTATTCAAATGAATGCAGATAATATAGATGCAGATATAGTGCATTGCCATACATGGTATGCCCAATTTGCAGGTATAATTGCAAAATTATGTTATGGAATACCTTTGGTAATTACAACACATTCTCTCGAGCCGTTAAGGCCATGGAAAAGAGAGCAATTGGGAAGAGGTTATGATGCTTCGTCATGGGTCGAAAAAACTGCTATCGAGATGGCTGATGCCATTATCGCCGTATCCAATGAAACAAAGGAAGATGTATTAAAATATTTTGATGTAGATGAAGAAAAAATAAAAGTCATTTACAATGGAATAAACCTCAAAGAATATGTTGTGACGAAGGAAGCAACTGCTTTAGATAGATATGGCATTGACAGATCAAAACCCTATGTGCTTTTTGTAGGTAGAATTACCAAACAAAAGGGAATTATACATTTGGTAAACGCAATAAAATATATTGATCGGGATACACAAATTATTTTATGTGCGGGAGCACCAGATACTCCGGAAATTGCCAAGGAGATGGAAGACAGTGTTAATGAAGTGAAAAAAACCAGAGAAAATGTTATATGGATAAAGAAAATGTTAGACAAAGAAGAAGTGATTCAACTGTATTCACATGCCGATGTTTTTTGTTGTCCATCAATATACGAGCCATTCGGGATAATCAATATTGAAGCAATGGCTTGCGAGACTGCTGTTGTAGCAAGTGCAGTTGGTGGAATAAAGGAAGTTGTAGTCGATGGTGAAACAGGTATTTTAGTTCCTTTAGAGCAACAGGATACTGCACCATTTGAACCAATTGATCCTGATAAATTTGCCAAAGACCTTGCCAATGGTGTAAACAGAATAATTAGTGACAAAGAATTGATGAAGACGATGGCAAAAAATGGAAGACGAAGGGTTGAAGAGACATTTGACTGGGAAGCCATTGCGAAACAGGTTGAATCATTATATAAATCCCTGATAGAATGAAACGTGAGTTGATAGGGAAAAATCATTCCGTTTCGGATATTCAAATGGGAAAAGCTGCAAATAAATCAAACCTTTGTAAAAGATTTAATCTGGACGAATCCAAACCACTTTTTTCCTTTATAGGAAGATTGGTCTATGAAAAAGGAGCTGATCTTTTACCTGCTGTCATTTATAAAATACTACTAAAAAAGGAAATTAGTATTTTGATTTTAGGGAGTGGTGATTTGGGTGTGGAAGCCGAGTTGAATTCTTTGAATATACATTTTAAAAATTCGTATGCTTCATATACAGGTTATGATGAAGAGCTTGCTCATCGAATTTATGCTGGGTCAGACTTTTTTTTAATGCCATCAAGAGTTGAGCCTTGCGGCCTGGGTCAGATGTATGCTATGCGATATGGTACCATCCCAATTGTCAGGCGAATTGGGGGATTGAAAGATACAGTGATTGATATTGGTGATGGTGGATTCGGTATTTGCCATGATCAAGCATCGGTTGAAGATGTGGTTTATTCTGTTGAGAGAGCTGTTGTTTTGTATAATGACCAGTCCAATTTTAAAAAAACAAGAAAAAAGTGCATGCAAATTGATCATTCATGGGGTAAGTCAGCACAAGAATACATAACTTTATACAAATCTTTAATTGAATAACATATGTTTAGTAATAAAGTATTAGGAATAATTTTAGGAGGAGGTCAGGGGTCAAGACTTTATCCATTGACTGATCAACGCTCAAAACCCGCTGTACCAATTGCAGGGAAATACAGATTAGTAGATATTCCAATTTCTAACTGTATCAATTCAGAAATAAAACGAATGTATGTTCTAACGCAGTTTAATTCAGCCTCTTTAAACAGACATATTAAAAATACCTATCATTTTAGTTTTTTTAGTCAGGCCTTTGTAGATGTTTTGGCTGCCGAACAAACACCACATAGTGAATCGTGGTTTCAAGGTACTGCAGATGCAGTGAGACAGAGTATGCATCATTTTTTGCGTCATGAGTTTGAGTATGCTTTAATATTGTCGGGTGATCAATTGTATCAGATGGACTATAATTTAATGGTTGAGCAACATGTAAAGAGCAAGGCTAAAATTTCTATTGCTACCATTCCTGTGAATGCTAAAGACGCAACTTCATTCGGTATTCTTAAGGCTAATGATAAAAATGTAATAACCTCTTTTATAGAAAAACCTGAGGCAGAATTATTACCGGAGTGGACTTCAGAAGTAAGCGATGAAATGAAATCGGAAGGGCGTAACTACCTTGCTTCCATGGGTATTTATATTTTTAACAGAGACCTTTTAATTGAATTGATGAATAATCCTGACACTGTAGATTTTGGTAAAGAAATTATTCCACAATCCATTGATAAGAATAAAGTAATTAGCTATCAATTCGAAGGATATTGGACAGATATTGGAAATATTGATTCCTTCTTTGAAGCTAATTTAGGTTTGACCAATAATATCCCGGAATTTGATCTCTATGATAAAAATAGAAGAATTTATACCAGAGCAAGAATGTTACCTACTTCAAAAATTTCTGGAACAACTTTAAATAATACGGTAATTGCAGAAGGGTGTATTATTCAGGCAGCTAAAATTGAACGCTCGGTTATTGGAGTCAGATCGCGAATAGGTAATGAATCAACTGTAATTAATACTTATATGATGGGGAATGACTATTACGAGTCCTTAGAAGAAATTGATAATGAAGATATTGGAATACTAATGGGTATAGGTGAACGGTGTTTTATTAAGAATACGATCATTGATAAAAACTGTCGAATAGGTGATGATGTGAGAATTAATGGAGGTCCTCATTTACAGGATATCGAGACAGATACTTATGTTATAAGAGAAGGGATTGTTGTTATTAAAAAAAATGCTGTGATACCCAAGGGTTCTGTAATATAAATAAGATAGAATGCAAAATCAAAAAAGGGTTGTTATCGAAAATGTTTCACCTCAAATTAATTGCGGTGAATTTCCAATTAAAAGGGTTGTCAAAGAAATAGTAGCAGTTAAGGCAGATGTACTTGTAGATGGGCATGATATAATTGCTGTTGCTGTTTTGTACAAAAGTGAAAATGAAAAAAAATGGAGTGAAGTCAGAATGCAACATGTCAATAATGATGAGTGGCAAGCTTCATTTTCATTGCAAAAACAAGGATTTTATTCATATAAGGTACAGGGTTGGGTAGATTATGCTTTAAACTGGCAATATGGAATAATTAAGAAAATTGAAGCCCAACAAAATGTAGAATTAGAGTTATTGGAAGGTATTGCATATCTAAAATCAATAAAAAGTAAATTATCAGCTTCTGAAGAGAAATATACAAATCATCTTGAAAAAATATTTGTAAATAACAAAAACTACGATAAGGCAATTGCAGAGGCAAGTAGTCAAAAGCTGAAAGAAATATTTATTAAATATCCTAAAAAGGAATTCGCTAATGCAACAAAGATCTATCGGGTCTATGTAGACAGATTAAAGGCTCAGTTTAGTACCTGGTATGAATTTTTTCCACGATCTTCTTCTCAAAATAAAGATACTCATGGTACATTTAAAGATTGTGAGCAATTGCTTCCACGAGTGGCTAAAATGGGTTTTGATGTTTTGTATTTTCCTCCCATACATCCTATAGGTGAAGTTAATCGAAAAGGAAAGAATAATACAACGAATGCATCAAAAGCTGATGTTGGTTCAACCTGGGGCATTGGGTCAAAACACGGAGGACACAAGGACATTCATCCACAATTAGGAACCTTAGAGAATTTTAAATCACTGATAAAAAAAGCCAAGGATTTAGATATTGAAATAGCTATGGATTATGCCCTACAGGCAGCACCTGATCATCCCTGGGTAAAGTCACATCCCGAATGGTTTAAATGGAGGCCGGATGGGACTGTTCAATATGCCGAAAACCCACCAAAAAAATACCAGGATATTCTACCGATCTATTTTGAGTCTGATGATTATAAAAACTTCTGGAAGGAGTGCCTTGACATTTTATTCTATTGGATAAAATGTGGCATTCGTATTTTTAGAGTAGATAATCCACATACAAAACCATTTTATTTTTGGAATTGGATCATCAATGAGGTAAAACAAAAATACCCGGATGTATTGTTTTTGGCTGAGGCCTTTACAAAACCTAAAGTGATGCAGCAATTGGCAAAACAAGGGTTTACTCAATCCTATACTTACTTTACCTGGCGAAATACGAAATATGAGTTTATGGAGTATATGGATGAATTAACAAAGACAGGGCAAAAGGAATTCATGCGACCGAATTTTTGGCCTAATACACCAGATATTAACCCTTTTCATTTACAAGGAGCCAATGAATCAATGTATGTACAACGCTATGTACTCGCAGCAACATTAAGTTCTAATATTGGAATATACGGACCTGTTTTTGAGCAAATGATAAGCGAAGCCATTTCTGGGAAAGAAGAATATCTGAATTCTGAAAAGTTTCAAATTTGTAACTATGATTGGTCTATAGAAAATAATATAACTGGTATTATATCAAAAATTAATAAGATTCGCCATGATCACCTGGCTTTACAGCAAACTAATAATATTAAGTTTTGTAATGTCGATAATGAAAATTTAATTGCTTTTTACAAGTGGAATGATTCTAAAACTGATGAGATTTTAGTAGTAATAAATTTAGATTCAAACTACACACAACAAGGAACATTACAATTACCTTTAAATGATCTGGGTATAGCCCAGGGCCATCCATTGCAAGTACATGACTTGTTCACTGATAATACATACAGCTGGCAGAATGAGTTTAATTTTGTTGAGTTGCAGGCTTCATTACCTTTTCATATATTTAAAATAAATAAATAATATGACAGATATAGCTGCTAAAACTAAATTGCATTCCCCCTTTGAATTTAATAAAAAGTGGGAAGAATTACTGGATAGCAAAGAATTTGTAAAAGTTTTTCTTTCAGATGTTTTAGAAGATTATATTTTGAAGCAGCGTTGGTATGGTGGTAAAGCGAGCAAGTTAAAATATATAGAGCTTTCAGATTATTTTAGAATTCAAAAAGACGGTGAGGTGTATTACGGTTTGATCCTTGAAATTGATTTTGTAGAAGCTTTTTATCAACACTATTTTTTACCAATAGCATTTGTTACAGATGAGAATTTTGCTAAAAAAGACAGAATTCTTCCGCTAAGCATAAATGGGCAAAAGGGTTTTATAATAGATGCAATTAATCTGGAGGCTTTTAGGAAATTAGTGTTTGAGCGTATCCTGAATGCACAGCCAAAAGATACGACCCGGGTTCAATATCATAAAAGTGAGAAATTCAAAAATACGAGTTATGAATCATCAAGCTTTTTGGGAGTGGAACAAAGTAATACCTCGATCATTTATAATGATCAATTTATTTTAAAGTTCTTTAGAAGAATTTATGCAGATAAGAATCCTGATTATGAAATGAGTTGTTTTTTATCTGAAAA
>Ga0190293_1000806_pt1 | contig 11189 bp, 8 predicted proteins | sample 48693001_MG_FD_161671 | JGI IMG/M metagenome (GOLD analysis project Ga0190293, IMG submission 161671) | Hydrothermal vent microbial mat bacterial communities from Southern Trench, Guaymas Basin, Mexico - 4869-30-0-1_MG | ecosystem: Environmental > Aquatic > Marine > Hydrothermal vents > Microbial... | reverse complement strand
TCTCGGCGACCATATTTCTGCTCCATTTATTCATCGACGAGAGGAGAACGAAGAGGGGGGCCGAGTAGATGGTTGATGTCCTGACCAGGTTCGTATCATCGGGGACCGTTCCCTCTTCAACGCTGAATATCTCTATCCCTGTACTCTCCAGCGCATCTGCGAGCATTCCGGTGAGTTCTGATGGTGGACCCGGGAATGGTCTGTAAAGGATGGTCCTTGAGTTTGCTTCGAGGGTACCTGAGAGCGTTATCACCGGCGGACCTGATTCCCAGCCATCAATGGAGGTTCTGATCGATGTGATGCTTCCGACAGCAAGAGAGTCGAGGACAACAAGACCGGGCAGATCGGGAAAGGTGAATATCCTTCTTTCACCACCTACAGAGGAGACAATGATCTGGACGATATTGTCACCGATGGAAAGGCCTTCAACAGGAGGGCAGTACGTTCTTCCCCAGTCGTTCTCGTCCCATCCCGGGAGATGGCTCTCTTCGAAGAATCGTCCGGTATCCCATCGCAGGTTCCACCTGGAATCAGGGTTCAGAGCTGCGGCGGTTTCGAGAGCCATGATCTCAACATGCTCAGCACTCATAAGAGGAGCTCCTGCTCCAACAAGGTATAGAGTGCCTCCTGAGCTATCGGCCAGCAGACCAGTCTCGTAGATATATGAGGGACCGAGAACATCCAGCGCAAGCCAGGTGGTAACCAGCTTGACAGTCGATGCGGGTCTGAAGATCGAATCCGCTTCCATTTCGATGAGAGGTAAACCGGAAGCGGTCTCGCCCACGTAGATGCCGGCGTTCCAGCCTGCCGGCACTGCCGGCATCCTTGCTGGTGTCGTTATCGTCAGTAATAGCAGCAGCAAGTACTGGAGCAATGTTATCTCCCGTTGACAATGACTGGACAGTGGCTACATTTCACACTTGAATATAATCGTATTCAGTCTGTTTGCACTTGGAGGTTCTGATGTTCAGAATAATACTGTTCGCGGCAGCACTTCTTGCTTCACTATCCTGCACCAATGCTCCCACAGATCCTGATGCCGCCGTCATCATCGAGGATCAGACCATATCCTACGCTCAGCTTGAGCTGATACTAGGAAGGCAGAATGGTGACTCCCTCATGGTTGAGGGCGCGCTGGACAACCTCATCAACAGCCGGCTGGTCATGTACGATGCCAGAAACCGTGGTTTTGACCGGCTGCCTGAAATAGAGATGTATGCTTACGAAAGGGAGAGGGAACATCTCCAGAATCTGTGGCTCTCAACAATACTCGAGGAGAAGGTCACGCTTCCCCCGGACACCGTACGCGAGTTTTATGACCAGATGGGAACCATGGTCATCTATACTGCGATGAACGTGCAGGACAGCCTCCTCTGCGACAGCCTGAGAAACCTGACACTTGCTGGAGCCGATCTTGGAGACCTTGTCGAAGCGCACAGCTCCATTGAATACGACAGGCAGATCAGGGGCAGTATCGGCCCATCCGATCTCATGAGGGTCAGCGATAATGACAGAGAACTCCTGACAGGCCTTCAGGAGGGAGATGTATCACATATGGGCCTCTTCTCCTCTGGCTGGAGATTCCTTTACGTAGATTCAATGTATCAGGTGGAGAACGAACCGTTCGAGGAGATCTCTGAATTTATAGGGCAGTACATACTTTCACACCTGCGTGAGGATTACAAGCAGTCTCTTGAGGACAGCATGAGGGTTGTCAGAGACCTGACCATAATGGAGGATATTCCCTCTCTGGTTGCTTCACATGCAGTGGATGATACAGGTGAGTACATGCCGTACTCAGAGGAAGAACTCACCTCCAGCGCCTATACTTTCGATGGAGGGTCGAGGAGTCTGCATTCACTGGTTGAGAATATCAGCAACCTCCCACCCATGATGCCCAGAGAGCCGACCAACCCGGAGTGGGTGGAAGGCTACTGCTGGATGCTGGGACTGTATGATATCATGGCTCTGGAGGGACGTATCCTGGGTTATGACACTCTTCCTGATATAGTGGCCACTGTTGAGCAGCGGGTGAATGGTCGCATACTCGACATTTATTACGAGCAGGTTATCGGACCTCGTCTTATACCGACTGAAGAAGAGATTCAGGAGGCCTACAACGAGAATACTTCGATGCTCATCATCCCTGAAATGCGCACATTTGAGGCAATCGGAGCTGTAGGAGAGGAAGAGCTTGAAGTCCTGACCAGAACCATTGAGATGGGAGAGGAGCCATTCGATCAGACGGATGAGCTTACGCTTCTCACTGATCTTACCCTTCCTGATGAGCAGGTTCTCACCAGAATGATGTCTATTGACGAGTTTCCATCTCCATGGGATAGTCTGCTCTTCAGTGCGGATATCGGTGAGATGGTCCTGTGTACACTTTCCACCGACAGGATAGTCGTATTTTGCCCAATTGAGAGCGAACCGGAGAGAGCTGCCGAACTCGAGGAAGCCAGGGAGGAACTGCAGGCTCTCATATCCTCCGAGATGGAGGAAGAGATAGTATCTGCACTTGTAGACAGTCTGCGCAGTGTTTATCATTATGAAGTGGATAGAGATTTCGTGAACGGCTTCATTATCGAGGGGGATGGATCCGTTCAGGAACAGGTTGTCGAGACGGAATCCGTTCCCTCAGACAGCCAGTCAACCGAGTAGCTCGCACGAGCCTTGGAGGTAGAGAATGTTCTGTCGCTGCTGTGGTCACGATAACAAGGATCGCAATAAGGGAAACTGTGAGAACTGCGGATTCAAACTGGATTCTCAGAACGATCCCTCCAGGGAGAAACGCTCTGCCCTCAAGAGCAGGCTTGAGAAGCCAATGGGCTTCAAGGAACGAGCCGAATTCAAGGTCCCACCTGCCAAGGGTGAGGCGGGTAAATTCGGTGCGCTTATCGCTCTTCTCGGCTTGGCTATCGCCGTGGTCTTCACCAATGTCTTCAGCAGGTCTGAATACGAGCCCCCACCACCCGTAATTGAAGTCGTTGAGCAGGTCATTGAGGAACTGCCGGAAGACGAAGTCGCAACCCTCGTTGGTTCAGATATCGTTTACGTATTCAACGACAGTGCTTCACTTGCTTTGCCAAGAGCCAATGTGGACATGAACCTCATCCCTGCTGGAGCGACAGTTTCATTTCTCGGTCCGATGATGGTTCCTCTTCATCCTGCTGCCAGCTACATAGCCCAGAAAGTATCGCAGAGGGACTTTGATCCGCTTGAAGTGGACCGCATCTGTGTCTGGACAGACAGCACCGAGATAGAGTTCATTTCAGCACCACTTACAAGACTCCCCCGACCTTCAGCAGATACCACTGTTGTCGGACCCGTCCTCATTAAATTCTACTTCACACCTGAAATGCTTCGAGGGAGTGTAGAGGAGTTCGGTATCCAGTACGATGTAGCCATCTTCGGGAACGACTTCAGCCAGAGCCAGCTCAATAACCTTGTCAATACTGTGTCAAACAGACTGGCTTCGAAGGACACCGCTGAAAGGGAGTTCAAGGTTGCGGCCCTCTTCGACTACAACGCCTACAATCTCGGTGATGCCGTTGGGATAATGGACAGGATCACACCTGTCGTGATAGACAGTCTCGGGTGGGAAGCATTCTCGATCAATGTATTCGCATTGACGGATTAGGCTATCTGGACCTGCTGTAAGAACTGATAAGAACAAGACCGAGCCTGAAAACTTCGTTATCAGTGAGCAATATCGCTGAATACACTCCTGTACAGCGGTCATCATCAGGGATCCATTGGATCGAAACCTCATCACCCAGAGGCAGATGCCATTCTCTCACAGCTCTCCCCGCCATATCGAAGAGGAGCACTTTCCTGGCGTCATCTGAGGCGGGAACGAGCAGGGTGAAACTGTGTCCCGGATTGGGAGATATTAATCTGAAGGATTGAGCAGTACTGCTCTCCCCGCCATGACCGATACCGGTAGGGGGGGCGAAGCGTATCGCATCTGCGACGATCCTCTCCCCGGCGCTCCCTGTACAGTCACCAATAATGACGGAGAGACCGTTTGAAGCCCAGTATGGTCCACCCAGGGATACCCATTGGCCGCCATGATCTCCCTGATCGACCGATACCGTGTCGATCCCACCTCCGTGATGTATCCGGTAATCCACATCGGCCGCACCTCCCTCGGGCAGGTAGGCTTCAAGCAGATAGCATGAGCTGCTGTCAGGCAGCTCGAAAGTCCATTGAGCCGAACTTACATCCGGCCCTGTGGCAATCGAGTAAGTATAAAAATAGCTGTAATAAATCCCGCCTGCAGTACTGTTCCGCCAGTATTCAGCCGGTCCCATCGCTGTGAAACGGCTCTCCAGGTTATCTGTCAGACTGTCGGTCCAGACCGGTCCGGTGAAGGAGTCCTCCAGTTCATCCCAGAGCTCCTCTCTCGACCCATCGTAGCCGAGAGCCCAGATTCCTGCTCCCTGGAGATCAGCCTGACGGATCATGTCGTACTTCAGTCCAAGACTCTCCTCATCATCATACCAGCCCTGATTCCATCCGCTGTACCAGTAGACGTACCACGGGGTCAGGGATTCAGTATCCCAGAGCCTTCCATGCGCCTCTGCCTCCGCAGCGAGTGTTGCATAGAGGAGGGTTGTGTAATTCCCTGTGACTGCGGAATGCGTGCCGTTGTCCTCGGTTTCCCACCTGTGACCGTAATAGGGCAGACCTACGACGATCCTGTCGTGGTTCTCTCCGGCGTTGATCGCGTAGTCTCCCATACACCACGTCATATTGCTGGAGGACTCGGGTGATCCCCATCCGATAAGAGGGCAGCAGGGACCGGCTACTGCCGACCAAGATCCATGAAATGGATAGCACATCATAAAAAGAGCATCACAGTTCTCTGCGAGGGTCGAGTAATCGAAAGCGCTGTTCCAGTCGACCGCCGGTGTACATATAGAGAGGTGACTTCCCGGAGCCTGAGAATCAAGGAGGCTGCGAAGGTCCGAAATGAAGGCGACCAGGGCATCCCTGTCCGAGGAAGAGACACCCTCGAAATCGATACAGATACCGGTTACCGAGTGATCCGTGACCAGGTTAAGCAGGGATGCAAGGGCAGTCTCTCTGTAAGTAGTGAGGATGGAGTGTATTGTGGCAGAGGAGAAGCAGGTCACGGTGACAACGGCAGTTCCCCCGGCTGCCTGGATAGAGTCCACTGCGGTTTCGAAGAGAGAAGGAAAGCCGTGCCATGATGTTATCGTTCCCTGCGCGCCCATCTCGACCCCAAAACAGGCAAGTACACTTATCAGGTCGTACCTGAGCCACGTGTCCCCACCCCAGTAGGGTAGGAAGCCGAAGACTGTTCGGTTCAGTACCGCTCCCCGGTTCTCTCCCGAGACCGACAGCGTAAGCTCACCTGCATGCATCGACTCATCAAGAGCGTGCATTGAGGGCAGGGGAGTGATCGAATGCGGTGCTGCGGGACCGCCTGCGGCAACCATTATGAACAGCAATGCTGTGTTGAACAGGATCTCCACCGCCTCTCAGGGATTACTCAATACATTCTGCAGAGCATCCCTGTCAATCCCTTTCAGTAAACACTTGACCATCCTGCCGGTGCTGTGCAGAGTCTAGTCTGAATGGGAAGGGAGAGCATGAAGCCATTGCGCAAGGTCGACATATTCGCAGGTGCTCTTCGGTTCAGGACCGTATCCGTTCAACCCGGAATGGAATCGTATCTCGCACCCTTCCACGCCATGCAGGACTATTTACGTGACTCATTTCCAGTTGTACACGGCTCATTTGCCAGGGAGACTATTGCCGGGGCGAGTCTACTGTATACATGGCCGGGGTCGGATACCTCACTCGATCCCATCCTTCTCTCCGCACATCTCGATGTGGTCCCGGCAGGGGATCCTGACTGCTGGAAATACCCGCCTTTTTCAGGTGCTGTCAGGAATGACAGGATATGGGGCAGGGGGGCTATTGACTACAAGGTCGGTGTTGTCGGGATGCTTCAGGCCTGCGAGGACCTTCTGAATGCGGGTTTCGCACCGAAAAGGACCACGATCCTGGCCTTCGGTCATGATGAGGAGGTCGGCGGTACAGCAGGAGCAGCCTCCATCGCGGCTCTGCTCAGGGAGAGGGGACTGAAACTCAGATCGGTACTTGATGAGGGAGGATACCTTTACTCCTATCCCTGGCTCCGGACTGACGTGGCTGTCATAGGGGTAGCTGAGAAGGGATACGTGACTCTTCGTCTTTCGGTAGAAGGGGAACAGGGGCATGCCTCCACACCCCCACTGCGTACACCAGTGGGAATACTCGGTGAAAGCCTCGGTCTGCTGGAGCGCAGCCAGATGCCGCCCCTGCTCTCAAGTCCGATCAAGGAGCTGTTCAGACGGACCGGATATCTCTGGCGGGAGGATTGCCTGACCTCGATCACTGACAGGAACTCCAGTGAGGAGCTGGCGCTGGCCTCCGCCGCCTGGGCAGACGGCAACTCACTCGTGAGGAGTACTACTGCTCCAACAATGGTTTCCGGCAGTTCCAAGGAGAACATTCTCCCCGGCTATGTCTCGGCTCTGGTCAACTTCCGCGCAGTTCCCGGCAACAGCTCCGCGGGGATCACAGACCACGTGCGGAGTGTCGTCGAGCCACTGGGCGTGAAGGTGGAGTACGAGGACCTGAAGCATGTCTTCGAGCCCTCTCCAATCTCTTCCATGGACACCGTCGAGTACAGTGCTCTGGCGATGGCAATAGGTTCTGTCTGGCCAGGCATGACCATTGCGCCCGGAATATTCCCTGCAGCGACGGATTCTAGGCATTACGAATCCATCTCCGGGAGTGTCTACAGGTTCGTTCCGGTCCACCTCGGCGAAAGGGGTCTTGGATCGCTCCACTCCATTGATGAGTCGATATCCATCGAGGATTACCACAGTGCTGTGGCCTTCTATACAGAGTACATCAGATCGACATCGATGCTCAATCCCGGTGGAAGCTAGGTTAGTGAATGGGATATCCGTCCGATATCAGTGACAGGAGCACAGATGAGCGGGTGAGGGGAGTCAGACGGGCTGCTCTCGTGGGTCTCTTCATGAATCTAATCCTCTCCGGAGCCAAACTTGCAGGAGGAATGCTCGGTTTCAGCCATGCCCTTGTTGCTGACGGCATACACAGTCTTTCAGACTGCTTCACGGACATCGCCGTTGTGGTGGGGGTCGGATTCTGGTTAAGACCCAAAGATGAGAGCCACCCTCATGGTCACGCCAGAATAGAGACACTTGTTGCCGGATCAGTTGGTGTTGCCATCATGCTGACCGGTATTTTCATAGCCTGGGAATCGTTCAGGGCAGTGGTAGACCCCGCTTTTACTCACGTTGGCTGGATAGCGTTCTGGATCGCTGTACTATCGATCATTTCAAAAGAGATCCTGTACCGGTGGACGATCAGAGAGAGCCGAAGGCTCAGATCAGCCGCTCTTGCAGCCAACGCATGGCATCACAGGTCTGACTGTCTGAGTTCAATTCCCGTGGCAGTGGTAGTCCTGGCAACAAGGCTAAACCCTTCGCTCGCATACCTTGATGGTATCGCCGGCGGTCTTGTCTCCATCCTGATTTTGCGTGCAGGGTTCCGCATTACCAGACCGGCTATCAGGCAGCTGACTGACTCCTCCGCGTCCAGGGAGATCCGGGATGAACTGCTGCAGACCGCTCTTTCAGTTCCCGGTGTACTTGATGTGCATGATCTCCGCACGAGGTTTCAGGGAGAGGGTATCCAGGCTGATCTCCATGTTGTCGTCGATGGGGATCTTACGGTGACTGAGGGCTTCCAGATCGCAACAGAGGTTGAGATCAGTCTCTACTCTAAAGGACCTGGAGTCGTGGATGTCCTTGTGAGACTGGAACCTTCGAGCTCGACAGGAACCTCCTGCGCCAGGCCTTTTCAGCAGAGCTCTCCCCACATATACTAGATAAGGGTTACCCTCCCATACGGATAGGGGGTCGCTTATGAGTTTCCTTCTCATCAGCAGCGCCTTCATGGATGAAGGTTACCTGCCACCGTGGTATGCAAGACCCGGATCGAATTTCTCACCTCCTCTCGGATGGACCGCTCCGCCTGACGGAACACACAGCCTTACTCTCATGGTCAAATGCCCGAACACTTCTTTCTGTCACTGGCTGGTCTATAACATCCCCCCGGATGAGAGAACCTTCTGGGGGAGCATTCCACACGAGGAAATGCTCTTTGACGGCTCGCTTCAGGGGCTCAACAGCAATGGAGAACTTGGCTGGACCGGCCCTGATGCAAGCTGTCCTGAGCAGGTCATGCACTTTACCATGTATGCGCTCGATACTATGCTCGATCTTGCCTCGGGGGCTGAGCTGTCGGCTGTCGAGGAGGCGATTGAAGGGCATGTACTTGCTAAGACGGAATTGATAGCGCAGTACAGGCCGCACTGAGATCAGACCAGAGGTGTGTGTCGACCTCGGTCATTCCTCACGGAGGCTGACGCATATGAGAGTCCTCCCCGCAGCTGGCAGGCTTGCACGGCACTGGTCACTGGATCCATTTACAGTTTTTCTCAACCATGGTTCCTTTGGCGCCTGTCCGATAGAGGTCAGCGCATTCAGGATCTCTCTTCTTGCGGAGCTGGAGCGGCAGCCGGTCAGGTTCATCCTCCACAGGTATATGTCAGTTATCCCGGGGATCATTGAGAGACTGGAGGAATTCACCAGGGCTCCGAGCGGTTCGATCGTGCTTGTGCCCAACGCCACTACCGGCATCAATACGGTCCTCTCCAACCTTGAATTCTCTCCCGGAGACCAGCTTATCACAACAGGGCAGGAGTACTTCGCCTCAAAAAATGCTCTCCAGCTGGCAGCAGCAAGGAGCGGGGCAGAGATCACTGTTGTTCCCCTTGATGTTCCAATTGCGGGACCTGACCAATTCCTGCAGAGCATACTATCGAGGGTTACCGGAAAGACCAGGCTTGTCCTTATCGACCACATCTGCAGTCCGACCGGGATGATCTCACCCATCCGGGAGCTGAACAGGGAACTCGAAGCAAGAGGTATCGACCTGCTGGTGGATGGAGCTCACGGCCCCGGGATGATCCCTCTTGATCTCGAGGAGATTGGTGTGCCCTACTACACCGGAAACACCCATAAGTGGCTATGTACGCCGAAAGCCTCGGCCATTCTCTATGTGAGACCCGACAAACAGGATGGTTTCCGTCCAGCGATAATGAGTCACATGGCTGAGGAGTTCGATATTGAGATGTCCGATTTTCAGATCGAGTTCTTCTGGAACGGAACCATCGATCCCACACCAAGAATGACCATCCCCTTCACACTGGATCACATGGCTTCACTCCACCCTGACGGGTGGGAGGGGGTGATGAAGGCCAACCACCGCCTGATCACAGAAGCCTCCACAATGATAGCCTCACGGCTTGGACTGGAACTCGCCTGCCCGACTTCGATGCTCGGATCAATGGCGGCCTTCATCATTGGCTCCGTCCCTCCGCCGGTTGCTCCTCCCCCGGAGGGTATTGACCGTCTTCAGCAATGGCTGTTGAACGAGTGGTCTATCGAAGTCCCTGTTATCTCCACTTCCATCCCGGATGGCCGCTTCCTCAGGATATCCGCTCAGCTCCACAATTCCATCGAGCAGTACGAGTATCTCTGTGATGCGCTGGAAGCAGCTCCTGCGGGTCTGATCAGAGAATGACCGGCATTCTCGCAATCCTCCTTATTACTAGTTCAGTGATGTGGGCAGTACTCGTCCTTGGAGCTGTCCTCGGATTTCAGAGGACCAGAGTATTCACTCCTTCTGGCGAGATCCAGCCAGGGGAACGCAGGATCACTGTCATCATACCGGCCAGGAACGAGGAGAGGGATCTTGAGAACTCCCTGAACACGCTGCTTCCGCAGGAGGGAGTCGACCTGGAGGTCATCATTGTCAACGATGATTCCACTGATCGGACAGGCGTAATTGCCGACCGCATCGCCGCTTCGGACCCGCGAGTACGGGTCATGCATTCACCGGCCGTCAGACCAGGCTGGCTCGGCAAGACAAGCGCGATGCAGAGCGCTCTCGAATCCACAGGAGGAGAACTCCTTCTCTTCACGGACGCCGATATCTTTCATGGACCCGGTACCCTTGCCGCAGCGTTCGACCTGCTGGAGAAGAAGCAGGCAGATCTATTCAGTGTATTTCCTGGATTTATCATCGGTCCTTTCTGGGAGAATGCAATGCTCCCAATGTACTTCACCGGCATAACTCTCTTCCTGTCAGAGCACCTCGAGGATCCCGACCGAGAGGAGGCTGCAGCCAGCGGAGCATTCATCCTCATCCGCCGGAAAGCACTCATCGAATCAGGAGGATTCGAACCTGTCTCCCAATGCATGTACGATGACCTGAATCTCGCAGTGAATATCAAGAGCCATGGTTTCAGGGTCCTCTTCAGGCTTGCGCCTGAGGCGGTCAGGGTCGAGATGTTCAAGACGGAGAAGGATGCCTTCTGGGGAACCACCAAGAATGTCCTGATGGTCGGGAAGGGAAGACCATGGGTTGCAGTACCGGCACTCTTCGTCTCCTACGTCATGTTCTTCGCGCCCATAGTAGCTGCAGTAGTAGGCATTGTCACAGGACCTGCATGGCTTGCTCTCGCCGGAATTGCACTGTATTTCCTGCAGTATTCGAGCCTGTTCCTCTGCAGGAGGTATTTCCGGTTCAGTCCTCTGAAAGCGCTGGCGTTCCCGCTCTCGACTGTAGTAGCTACAGCCTGCATAGCCAGAGCGCTTCATCTTTTCTACGGCAGGGGAGAGGTCGAGTGGCGAGGCCGCCGTGTGAAGATTCGCTGATACTCATAGTATACCTTGACCACTCCATGACCTGATGGACATATCAGTCATGAATAAGTAGAAGCGATGCATAGTATTGGAGGTAAGCGATGCTAAGAAGGAAAGACACAGACATACCAGCGACCGATGTTGAGATGGACGGTGCAGAAGGTGTGAAGATCAGGGTCATCATCTCAAAGGAAGATGGCGCCCCCAACTGCGTAATGCGCAGGTTCACCATCGAACCTGGCGGCCACACACCTTACCATACCCACAACTGGGAACACGAGATATATGTCCTGTCAGGCGAAGGCGAGGCCCGTCAGGGGGATCAAAGGCACCCGATGAACCCCGGTACCGTCATACTTGCTATCCCGA
>Ga0190293_1000805_pt1 | contig 11189 bp, 7 predicted proteins | sample 48693001_MG_FD_161671 | JGI IMG/M metagenome (GOLD analysis project Ga0190293, IMG submission 161671) | Hydrothermal vent microbial mat bacterial communities from Southern Trench, Guaymas Basin, Mexico - 4869-30-0-1_MG | ecosystem: Environmental > Aquatic > Marine > Hydrothermal vents > Microbial... | reverse complement strand
ATTTCGCACGTTTCATAACGGAGCTTTCACCACAGAACAATCCTGTTATCGGGCTGTCGGCAGCCCTGGTCAGTCGCAACAACCGCGAGGGGGACGTCTGTATTGATTTGGTTTCTTTTGCCGGATTGACACTCGGCTCGGAAGCGGAAGAGGAGCAGGTGCTGACATGCCCGGCGCTATCGATCTGGAGGGAACATCTGAGAGAAAGCGATCTGGTGGGAAAGCCCGGAGAATACTATCCATTGATCTGGGATGATGCAGATAGACTTTATCTCTATCGTTACTGGGAGTACGAGAAAAAGCTGATCGATCTCATAAAATTGAGAACCCTGAATGATGTGGGGGAAATCGACTCCGGCAAACTGAAGCGACATCTAAATACTTTTTTCCCAGATACCGGAGATCCTGGTATTGACTGGCAGAAACTGGCCGCAGCTGTTGCGGTGCTGAAGCGGTTTTGTGTGATTTCAGGAGGACCCGGCACCGGAAAAACCTATGCAATTGCTCGGATTCTGGCAACATTGATCGAACAGCATGACGCAGAAGGGCTTCGGATCTACCTAACGGCCCCCACCGGCAAGGCCGCTGCCAGAATGGCGGAATCCATAGGGAGCGCCAAGAGAGCATTGACCTGTGGTCCCAAGACCCTAGAGATCATACCCAATGTCAGTTCTACCATTCATCGTATGCTCAAGCCAGTGAAAGGCTCCCCGTATTTTATCTACAACCGCGAAAATCCATTGCCGGCAGATGTGGTGGTGGTGGATGAAGCCTCCATGGTGGATCTTCCGCTCATGTCAAAACTGATCCAGGCCTTGCCGGAGAATTCAAGACTCATTCTCATTGGTGATAGACATCAGCTTGCCTCTGTTCAAGCCGGATCGGTCCTGGGCGATATCTGTGGAGACAATATTGACAACGGTTTTTCAACCGCGTTTTCCCGGACCCTGGCAGCAGTGGTGGATTGCAATCCAGAACAATTGGCAAGACCCCACAAGGAAAAAACAGGCATTCAAGACAGCATGGTCTACTTTACCAGGAGTTATCGTTTTGAGAAAGAAAGTGGTATCAACGTACTCAGTCGTGCCGTCAATGAAGGATCATCCGAGGATGTGTTGGATCTTCTTAGACAGGGCCGCTACCCGGAGGTTAACTGGTATCCACTTTCTAGTCAGGTGGATCATCATAAGATGATGTCGAAATTCATTCATGCGCACTACAGCAGACTGTCTATCATGGATGATCCCCAAGAGGCGCTCGATGAACTGGATCACTTCAGAATTTTGTGTGCGGTCAATCAAGGCATTCTGGGTGTCGACACCATCAATGCCAAGACATCAGCAGTTCTGGCAACCAATAAAATAAAACAGTTTCCAGGCGGTTTTGGATCAGAATGGTATCACGGACGACCCATTCTCATTACAGCGAATGATTACACCCTGGGTCTTTTTAATGGGGATGTAGGGCTTGCCATGGTGCTGGAAACGGAAAATGAAGAGGTGTGCCATGTCTATTTTCGGAATGGCTCTAAAGGGTATCTCCAGCGGTTTGCACCGTCGCGCCTTCCCCGTCACCAGGAGGTCTATGCCATGACAATACACAAAAGCCAGGGATCGGAGTTTGACGAGGTGTTGCTGGTGTTGCCGGAAAAGGACAATCCTTTGCTGACCAGGGAGTTGCTCTATACCGGTATCACCCGGGCCAGACGAAAACTGTCGATTTTAGCTTCGGAATCTGTTATAAGAAGCGCCGTGTCAAGACGGATCGAACGGGCGTCTGGGTTGCGGGACGCCCTTTGGGGTTAGCGGGTTTGTTGGGTTCATAGGGTTCGTTGAGTTTATTGTGTTTGTTGTGTTTATTGAGTTTATTGAGTTGATTTCGGTTAAACGTTAATGGTGTTACCGGGGGTCAATGAGTCAAAAGAAAACATTATGTAAGGGATGCGCCTCCATCTGCCAATAGCAACCCAACAAACCCAACGAACACAATGAACCCAATAAACTATTTATTCGGAGAATAAATAATATGAGAAAGACGATTATCAAGGGCACGGGCAGATATGTTCCGGAGCGGCTGGTTACCAATGATGATCTGACACAGTGGATGGAAACGTCGGATGAATGGATCGAACAGCGCACCGGGATCAAACAGCGTTACTGGATACCGGAAGAGGGGAATGTGGGCGCATCCGACCTGGGGCTCGAAGCCACTAAAATCGCTTTGGAAAAAGCCAACTGGCAGCCGGAAGATATCGACATGATCATTTTTGCCACCCTGAGTCCGGATGCTTTTTTTCCTGGATCCGGGTGTTTTCTTCAGCACAAACTGGGTCTTAGCGACACGCCGGCCCTCGACATCCGGCAGCAGTGTACCGGTTTTCTCTACGGCCTTGTAACTGCAGACGCTTACATCCGCAGCGGTCTTTACAATCGTGTTCTCCTGGTGGGCGGGGAAGTCCACAGCACGGGCATTGATATTTCCACCCGTGGCAGGGATGTGGCCGTGATATTTGGGGATGGCGCTGCTGCCGTATGCCTGGAGGCGGTTGAGACGGATGAGAATGCAGGTGTTCTGGCATCGACCCTGCACGCCCAGGGAGAATTTGCCGAAAGTCTGTGGATAGAAGCCCCTGCATCGCGGCAGATGCCCCGTATCGATGAAAAAATGCTGGCGGAGAACCGTCATTATCCATCCATGGACGGCAAGAACATCTTCAAGATGGCCGTGAGACGGTTGCCCGAAGTTACCATGAAAGTGTTGAAGCAGTCCGGTCTGACCCTCGAAGATATCGATTTGATAATACCGCACCAGGCCAATCTGCGTATCAATCAGTTTTACCAGCACTCCATGAAGATACCCGAAGGCAAGGTCTACAACAATATTCACAAATACGGTAATACCACTGCCGCCTCCATACCCCTGGCTATGGATGAAGCCCTGGAAAAAGGCCTCATTGACGATTCCAGCACCTTGCTGTTTCTGGGTCTTGGCTCTGGTGTGACTTGGGGAGGTTGTATATATAGAGGATTGGAGGGTTAAGGGTGGTAGGGGTGGAGGGTAAGTTCCCAGCCATCCAGTGTGATGAACCCAACAAACCCAATAAACATGCTAACTCGACTGTAGCGGCGCAGCCGCGTCCAATAATAAAATTGCCGTATGAACATAATCGCTCTTGAGATTGTGTTCATACGGCAATTTTATTATATTGACACACTCATATTATCGCGATAATATGAGTGCATGCAAACAAAAAATTATATTACTAGAGAAGTTGAATCTTACGGTTTTGACGAAACCCTCATTGGCAGGCACATGGTCTTTCTGGCCGGACCGAGGCAGGTAGGAAAAACCAGCCTGGCAAAAAACCTACTGGCGGAAACTGAGTGCAAACCCCTCTATTTCAACTGGGACGACATCAGGGTTCGTCAGGCATATTTCTCGGACAGCCGTTTTTTTGAATCACCTGCACGCTTGACCGGCAAGAAATCCCCCTGGGTCGTATTCGATGAAATTCATAAAAGACCCAAATGGCGGGATATCTTAAAGGGAGTTTACGATATCTTTGGGGATGAGTTTCGGTTTTTGATAACCGGGAGTGCTCGCCTGGATCTCTTCAGGCAATCAGGGGATGCGCTGGTGGGCAGGTACAATCTGTTTCATATGATGCCCCTCAGCATTCGAGAGCTGGTCGGGATTCCATTTTCGTCATGTTTTCTTTCCCGGGAAAATCCACAAGGGCTGCCTGCAGCATTCGAAAGAGAATTGAACCAGGCTATTGGCGAGGCACACCATGATGCATACAACACGTTATTGAGGTATGGTTCATTTCCTGAACCGGTAATTCGCCAGAACCAGCGGTTCAGTAGAAAATGGCACCAGGATTACATCAGTCTGCTTGTCAGGGAAGAGCTTCGTGATATCAGCAGGGTGGTGGAACTGGATAAAATTGAAAATCTGGTTACGTTGTTGCCCCATCGAATTATGGCGCCTCTGTCCATGGCCAACCTGGCAAATGAACTGGAAGTGGCTCATACCACGGTGAAAAGCTGGCTGCAGCAGTTGAAACGGCTTTACCTGATATTTCCGGTGACACCCTGGTCGAAAAAGGTACCTCGAGGACTTCGAAAGGAAAAAAAATGGTACTTTCTCGACTGGTACTACGCGCCTGAAGGATCTGCTCGTCTGGAAAATTTAGTAGCTACCTGCTTGTACCGGACCTGCAGGGCCATGACGGATATGGGTTTTGGAAATTATCAACTGCACTATGTACGGACGCTGGATAAGAAAGAGATCGACTTTTTAATCGTGAAAGAAAACCAGCCCTTACTTGCCGTGGAAGTCAAACAAAACGACATATCGCCATCCCGGCCTTTGAGGGAGCGTAAAAAGTGGTTTTCCAGGCAAAGAACACTCGGCATTCAGGTGGTTGATCGGAGAGATGTACTCCAGAAGCATCCCGATGATACCTGGGTCATGAGCGTCGAGAGATTTCTGGCGATGCTGAATTAAGCTATAACCTTGTATAAACTAATTGTTTCACGATTTTATCTGGAGGTGAATCATCAGCGCCGTTTCGACTCTTTGCATGATATCTGCAGCCACCGCTCCGATGAACTTGATAAACCGTCTTTTATCGAGGGTTCGAATCTGATCGGCTTTTACTTTGGAATCTTTGGGAAGATTCCCCATGCCTTTTTGTAAAAAAACCTCAAAAGGATATATTTTCTGAAGGTTTTTCGATGTAATGGGCAGCACGGTCAATGTTCCGGAAAATCGATTGTTGATATCGTTGGAAACGATCAATGCCGGCCGGGTTTTTGAAATTTCACTTCCCATCACCGGATCGAGAGCCACCAGGCAGATATCGCCCCGCTTAGTATTCATCCCATCCCTCCAGATCAAAAGGTTCGAATGCCTCCGCAATTTTCAGGTTTTCATTTTTCCCGGCACGATACCCCTCTGTGAGTTGCAAGTCCATTTCTGTTTTTTTCACCTCCTGGATCATCAACCGCAATGCCTGGACAATGAATTTGCTGCGCTTTCTTGGCCCAGCCATTTCATCCAGGGATGCAGCCAGATCCTTTGGCAGGGTGATGTTCATGCGAACATTATCTGTATACATAATGCACCTCATAGCTATGTTTTATGTGTATATTTAATACACATTTCAGTGCACGGTGTCAAGATGCATTTCATACTGATTGTTGATACCCATGCAACTGAGTATAGTTTTAGTTTGCCCGATATTATCAACCCAGCTCCATTTCTTGACAATACCTCTCCCAGCAGTTACCTTTTCTGAGTGATGAAATACAGATAAGTGATAAGCTGTAAGCTGCTAATAGCCTAACAGTCTACAGCCTGAACCCCTATGACTTATTCCCTTGGAACCTCGATCCCTTGTACCCTGGTTCCTTAAGGAACCCTAATGCACTCTCTATTAAAAGATCCTGTCGCACTCCAAGCCCACATCCAGAAGATCACGGGTGAGTGCCTCCTCAAAGAACCGGTCTACCCGGAACATATCGACGGTATCAAAAATTCCTCGGCAGTGATGTTTCTCCTGGGACTCATGCCGGGTGACAACGGCCAGGCACCCGAACCTTGTCTTATATTGAACAAGCGATCCCAGGAGGTTACGCAGCCGGGTGATCTGTGTTGCCCCGGAGGCGGCATTTCCCCTGGTATGGACACTTTTTTGGCCGGAACCATGACGCTGCCGGGTCTTCCCATGTGGCGCTGGCCTTTCTGGTCGGCTATTCGCTCCCAGCGATACAAAGAAGCAAAGATTCTGCGGGTGCTCTTTTTTACCAGTCTGCGTGAAGGTTTCGAGGAGATGCGTCTGAATCCATTCGGCGTCCGTTTCCTGGGGTCCTTGCCGATCCAACGGTTGGTCATGTTCGGGCGGGTCATCTATCCCATGGTGGGGTGGGTATCCAGACAACAGCACTTCAGACTGAACTGGGAGGTCGAAAAGATTGTCTCGATACCCTTGAGAAAATTTCTCGATCCCGGTAATTATGTTCGGTATCAGCTTGAGATGAAAGACCCCAATGCCGACAACGGCAGCCGACAGGTCTACGATGCCCCGAGTTATCTTCACAAAAACAGTCTGGAAACCGAGGTGCTTTGGGGGGCCACGTGCCGGATTACTCTGAACTTTCTCGAGCTCATGTTCGGGTTTGAAGTGCCGGCTGATGAGTCGCTGCCTGTTCTCAAGGGAATCATGGATGAAACATATATGAACCCCAAGGCTTCATAAAAGATGAACGTCCAACATCGAACGCTGAACATCGAACATCGAATCAAGAATATATGTCTTGTGTCTACACCGTGGCCGCTGTTCAAACGACCATCGATTCAGCTGGGCTCCCTGAAATCTTTTCTAAACAAAGAACTGAAAGACACCCGGGTGGATACGGTGCATATGTACCTGAACGTGGCAAATGCCATCGGCTATGATGTGTACCAGGCCCTATCCAAGCGAACCTGGCTGGCGGAATCGGTATATGCTGCACTGCTGTATCCTGAAAAGTCTGACGCCATAGAACGATTTTTTCGGAAGCAAATATCCCGAAATCAGGTGTTGAGGGCTGTTGATTTTAAGGCGTTGGTTCGGCAGACAAAGGATATCACCGATGAAGCGATACAACAGATAAACCGGCATGTCATCGGCCTGGTGGGGTTTTCCGTGTGCTTGTGCCAGTTGACATCGAGCCTCTATGCTGTTCGACAAATCAAAAAGATTTCTCCCGATATCATCACGCTGTTTGGTGGTTCGACTGTCTCCAATCCTTTCTGCAAGGAGTACATCGATGTTTTCACGGACATCGACATTATCGTGAACGGGGAAGGGGAGCTTCCTCTGTTGCGGCTCCTGGAGCATTTTGAAAAATGCGGCAGTATTGAAACAGCTCATACCATTGACGGTGTCGTGACGCGGGAATCGATTGATAACGAATCGCATTTATTATCCCAATTGCCCCATCTTGAACGTCTGTCAACTCCCGACTATGACGACTATTTTAAAACCCTAAGCACATTTTTGCCTGATAAACGATTTTTCCCGACACTTCCCGTGGAATCGTCACGGGGTTGCTGGTGGAAAGGGGAGACCCTCGAAAATAAACATAAAGGATGTGCCTTCTGCAATCTGAACCTGCAGTGGTCCGGATATAGAAAGAGGGATCCCGCCAGGGTTGTTCGCGACATCGATATGTTATCGGAACGTCACCAGACGCTGTCCGTTGCATTCATGGACAACGTATTACCTAGTAAGTCGATGGACGATATTTTCTCCGGGCTGAGTCGGCTGGACAAGGATCTGCAGATGTTTTCAGAGATCAGGGCCTCGACACCCCTGAAGGCCCTTGCCAAGATGCGGTCGGCCGGCGTGACAGAAGTTCAGGTGGGAATTGAAGCGCTCAGCTCCAACCTCCTGAAAAAAATGAACAAGGGCACCACGGCAATTCAAAATATGGAGATCATGAAAAATTGTGAGTCCCTGGGATTACAGAATATTTCCAACCTGATAATCCACTTTCCGGGTAGTGATGAAGCTGATGTTACGGAAACCATCCAGAACCTGGCATTTGCCATGCCCTTCAGGCCGTTGAAGCCGGTTAATTTCTGGCTGGGTTTAGGGAGTCCGGTGTGGCAATGCCCCACGCAGTTTCATGTCCAATCCATATCGAATCATCCGCATTACCGCAGGCTGTTCCCGGATGATGTCACAAAAAACGTTCAATTTCCAATTCAAGCCTATCGAGGTGATGTGCTACGTCAGCGAAAACGCTGGAAGCCCGTTGAAAAGAAAATTCAGGAGTGGAAAAGGTTTTATGCGGATCTTCATTGTCAGCCGTCAGGCGGGCCGATTCTCGGTTATCAGGATGGTGGCCGCTTTCTGATCATCCGCCAGCGACGGCTGAACGCAGACCCCATGCAGCATCGCTTGATCGGCACATCCCGAGAGATATACCTGTTCTGCAGCAGCGTCCGATCTCTCCGGAGGATTGTGTTGCAATTTCCTGAACTTCCCGAAGACAAACTCGTACCGTTTCTGCGAATGATGACCGACAAGGGCTTGATGTTCGAAGAGGATGGGAGATATCTGAGTTTGGCGGTGAGGATATAAAAGATGAACATCGAACATCGAACGTCCAACATCGAATTTTGAATTTAAAAAATGAAGAAACAGCTGTATGATCAAAACGACTGGAAGGGAAAAAACAATTCGGTATTCAATGTTTGTTTTCATTCGGCGTTGGACGTTCGATGTTCGATGTTCGACGTTCATCTTTTAAAATAACACTATACTGCATAATTATAGGAACTTATATTGTGAGACTTCCCTCGCAACAACCCATAGACCAGGAAATCAGAACCCTCAGGGAACTCGTTCCGCAACTGGTGGACCAGCTCAGGTTGGACCAGGATGCGGACATCACAACCTGGCAGGCCCTCATCGACAAAAAGCTGCTTCCGAAACTGGCTCCTGATTTTCCGCTGGTGGCATCCATCTGCGGGGGGGGCTCATCCGGAAAGTCCTCACTTTTCAATGCACTCATTCAAGACAATATATCACCCACGGGCGGCACTGCCGGTATCAACCGCCGGATTCTCATATCCGGCAATGCCGACTGCTTTTCGGACAGCAACCGTTTTGAAGATCTTTTCAAAGCCTTTGGGTTTCGGCCGGAACCCTTGATGGACAAAAACGATCTCATCCAGCAGGGAAATGCCCGGTATGTGCTCAATACCCAAACGCCTTCTAAGCTTATTCTCCTGGACACGCCTGATTTCGATACCGGGTTAAAGGGTACCTATCACAACCGCGAGGTTGCCAGGCAGGCGCTGGAAGTATCGGATGTATTGATTTATATTTTCACCAATGCCAATTACAACAACCGGGACAACACCGACTTCATTTCAGAGATTCTCACCGGTATCGGTACCCGCAAATGTTTTTTGGTCTATCGTGTATATGCTAGCTATACTGATGAAGAGATTCTGGCACATGCCGGGACAGTTGCCGAAAATCTATACGGCAGGGATGCCGTCGATCAGGTATTGGGAACCTACAGGGCTGACGAGGATAACCGGGTAGCGGCCGACGAGGAATTCATGGACGTGCTGCCGGTGGGGGATGGTGGAGTCTCTTTGACAGACGCGCTGGCAAATCTGGACAGGCAAAAGATTCGCCTGGATTTGATGTTTTCCATCCTTATGGACGTGTTGGAACAGGCCGGGGAGATTTCAAGCAGGGCCGGGGTTTCACTGCTTGAGCTGGGACTCTACCGAAATGCCCTGCAGACGTGGCAAAGCCATTGTGTGCACCAGGCTTTGAAGCGTTTTCCCATGGATATCGTACTCAAACGGTTCATGGAAATCTGGCACCGCACAGACCCCTCTCATATCAGATGGATGCGCAAAGCAGGTAATATAATCGATTTACCGATTCGGGCTGCTGTCAAGACCGTTAAATGGATCAGGGGTAGAGAACCTCTACTGCCGAGTTCAGAAGAAAATGTTCAGGTTCGATATTCAGAGGAGACAATGGATGACTTTTTAACGGCCGCCAATGATCTGTGGCGAAAATTCATTGATTCCGAGATCTCCGTATCCCTGGCGAAAACCGATCCTGTGGCAAAGGAAATGCGCGAAGCCTATCAGGGAATTGAGGCGCAGTACAACCCATTGACCAAAGGAAGCCCTCACCGGATGCGGGTTTCATCCAATGGGCGTTTACTTTTTATTGTCAGGGCCCATCCGTCGATTCTTGACAAAGAGACGTTGTCCGGTTCCGGGGAATGGCGATTGGCTATAACATCGATCTTGTCCGGTACGGAAAAACTCCTGGACACTTCCGGGCAGATCGACCGGGACCTTGAAAAACTGGTGGAAACATTTCGAAAACGCATGAATCTATTGTCGAAAATCGGGCAAACCTTTTCTGCATTTCTGAACGTGCTACCGGCAACGGTGGCTGTTACCTACATTCTGTCAACCGGAGACCCTGTGGGTGCTGCGGGTATCAAGGTAAAACTCTCAGGCTTGTTTGGATTGAAAGACCTGTATGCGTTGGTGGCCCTGCCGGCCACTTCGGGCCTTCGAACGGCGGATCAGGTACAACTGGAGGCGTTGATCGGACCCATTGCAGAGACCTGGCTCAACCACAAGCTCGAGGTGATCCAGACCATTTTTCAGGACACCATCAGTGGAGAGACCCTGGCGAAAGCCAACCGGATTTATTCGGAAGCAGACCGGCATATCACTGATCTGAACCGGGTTTTGGAAAGCTGCAAGGCCTATACAAGCCATGTTGTCGGATCTCGTCGGTAGTGCCCATCCACAAATGGTTTTTTTCCGCGATATCGGCGTTGAACGCCATGATTTAACTCCTCAAAATAGCACGCTATTACTCCGGGTTAAATCTGTCGTCCGCCTTGATCTCACGCAAAAATCCTCATTTCTGGACGGACACTATTTATAATTTATTTGTGTTTTGTGACAAAAAAAATAAAAGCAATCACGAAAACACGAAATTATTAAAACACGAAAAATTTCATTGCTTTTTTCGTGGCTTCGTACTTTCGTGATTTCGTGATAAAAGATTTTTTTCTTTTCTGGATTTCTTGTTCTATAAAAAGGTGCCCCCCATGAGTCAAGCAAATCATCCTGAAATCATCCAGGCGCTCGGGAAAATAGCGGCCTGCAGAAACGAAGTGCAAGGCATGGCAACGTTGCTGGAGGCGGCTTCCCTGTGGCGTCCAGGGGCGGCCCTGAAAAAAGAGTGCAGGGAAGTTCTCGATATTATCGACGACAATGAAAGGCGATTTGAACGGAAGCTGATGGTTGCCATCATCGGTCCTGGTGGCTCCGGCAAATCGACCCTCGTCAATGCTCTGGCAGGTATAGACGGCCTTTCTGATGCCGGGACCAAGCGCCCTACAACCACGGAAGTCGTATTGGTGTGCCGATCCCCCGGAGATGCAGACTTCCTTGATCCGGTATTCAATTCGGAAGACTTGCAGGTGATTGCCGAACCAGGTGCATATCAGATTGATCATCTGCTCCTGGTCGATACACCGGACATTGATAGCACGCATCAGGCAGCGCATAAGCCTCTTGTCAAAAGAGTGATCGAAATGGCAGACGTGCTCCTGTGTGTTTTTAATTCAGAAAACCCG
>Ga0190293_1000804_pt1 | contig 11207 bp, 6 predicted proteins | sample 48693001_MG_FD_161671 | JGI IMG/M metagenome (GOLD analysis project Ga0190293, IMG submission 161671) | Hydrothermal vent microbial mat bacterial communities from Southern Trench, Guaymas Basin, Mexico - 4869-30-0-1_MG | ecosystem: Environmental > Aquatic > Marine > Hydrothermal vents > Microbial... | reverse complement strand
TAAGCGGGGCAGGGTGCATGTGGCCGATCCTGCATTTGGTCACACGGTGCTCTCCAAAGAGGAGTTTTTAAAAGGATGGATAAGCACCCGAACTGATGGTGAAGCCAAAGGTTCTGTCCTATTACTTCAACCCACTCCAGATTTTCTGAACCAGGAAGATGAACCTATAAAAAAGAGTGGATTCAGGTACTTATTTCGCTATCTGGCCCCATATAAGCGCTATTTGTATCATCTATTGCTGGGCGTTATCCTGGCCAGTATCATTCAGTTTATTCTACCCTTTCTCTTCCAGTCCATGGTCGATTTTGGGATCACAAACCAGGATCTGCCATTTATCTATCTTATCCTGCTTTTCCAGTTTGTTTTGATCCTCTCTCAAATGGGACTCGACTTTATCCGCAGATGGATTCTGCTTCATCTGAGTACCCGGGTCAACATCGCTCTTATATCAGATTTTCTGGTCAAACTGATGAAGCTACCTGTAGGGTTCTTTGACACAAAGCTTACAGGAGATCTTCTGCAACGAATAGGTGATCACAAAAGAATTGAATCATTTATGACCACCTCTTCACTTACCATCCTCTTTTCCATGGTAAACCTGGTGGTTTTTGCATTAATCCTGGCCATATTCAGCATTAAGATCTTATTGATCTTCCTGGCCGGCTCCCTGCTCTACTTTATATGGATCTTTATCTTTATGAAACGCAGAAGAAGCCTCGATCAGAAATACTTCTCAAAGATGGCCGAAAACCAGAGCAAGTTGATCCAGATCATTCACGGAATCAGGGAGATCAAGCTTAATAATGCGGAAAGGGTCAAACAGTGGGAGTGGAAAGAAATTCAGGCCAGTCTGTTCAGGGTCAATATGAAAACCCTTTCGCTCAACCAGAATCAGGAAGCCGGTGGTGTATTTATCAATGAAACCAAGAATATCCTGATCAACGTTACTGCAGCCATAGCTGTTCTAAATGGAAATCTCACCCTGGGTACACTTCTGGCCATAAGTTATATACTGGGGCAGTTAAATGGTCCCATCGAACAGATGATATCTTTCTTTCACAGGGCACAGGACGCCAAGATAAGCATGGAACGTCTCGGTGAAATTCATGATTCAGAAGATGAGTATCAGCAGGATGCCGGTATATCAGTTGTGCCTGTTATTGATCGGATCATTGTAAGTAACCTGGACTTCACCTACCCTGGTGCCATAGCGCGCAATGTTCTGGAAGAGATCAATCTGACACTTAAAAAGGATACTGTTACTGCAATTGTGGGAGTAAGCGGGAGCGGCAAGACAACATTGGTGAAGCTGTTGCTGGGATTCTATCCTCCGGCCAATGGAGAGATCCGTGTGGGTGATATGAATATGCAGATGATGTCGCCCGACCTGTGGAGAGGAAACTGCGGAGTGGTGATGCAGGATGGATACATCTTCTCCGATACCATAGCAAAAAACGTTGCCCTTGGAGAACAGGAGATAAATACCGATCAACTGCTCTATGCAGCAAGGATGGCCTGTATAGATGATTTTATTGATCAGCTTCCACTGGGCTATAATACTGTAATAGGACAGGAAGGTTTGACATTGAGTGGTGGTGAAGAGCAAAGAATCCTTATTGCCAGGGCCATCTATAAAAATCCGGGGTTTCTGTTTCTGGATGAAGGAACCAGTGCACTGGATGCCAATAATGAGCGAAGGATCATGGAGAACCTCCAACTGGTATTCAGTGGCAAAACGGTGGTAATTGTGGCACATCGATTAAGTACAGTAAAAAATGCAGACCAGATCATCGTATTGGACCAGGGCCGGATTGTCGAAGAAGGTAAACACAATGACTTGATTGCCAAAAAAGGACACTACTTCAACCTGGTGAGAAATCAGCTGGAACTTGGTAGTTAGTGCTCAATGCAACCCATGGAAAATGATTGGAAGAAAAGGCTTGGTGTAGTATATTCGACAAACTCCGAATACACTTTTGAAACAGACGGGAAGGAGAAGCAGGAAACAGCAGAACCTTCACAGCAAAAGCTCTATGTTAAACTCGATCGGAAAAATCGCAGAGGAAAGAGTGTTACCCTTGTGGAAGGATTTGTGGGCACCGAGAATGATCTGAAAGAACTGGGAAAAGAGCTGAAGAGCAAATGTGGAGTGGGTGGTTCAGCCAAGGAGGGGCTGATCCTTCTTCAGGGGGACTTCAGGGACCGGGTAATCTCTCTACTGAAAGAAAAAGGTTTTAATGTTAAGCGATCAGGTGGTTAGTCTATATTTCAGAATTATACGAACACTGGTCCTGAGTCTGCTGCTGGGTTTTTTGTCTGGCCTGAGTTGCCGGGCCCAGGATGCAGAGCTTTTAGTGCCTGCAGATACCTCCTACTTCCAGGCAGGGGATGACAACTGGAACCTGGTGGAATCGGTGCTTAAGAAGCATCCTTCCAATGTACTTTTGTTGCTCAAACGAGGGGCCAATCCAAATTCCAGGTCTGATGGAGGTATGACTGCACTGATGTTCGCCGCCGAAATTGGTGACAGCATGTTGGTGAAGCTGCTCGTCCTGAACGGAGCAGACCTGGAACTCACCTATGTGGAAGGAACCACTCCCCTGATGGTGGCAATTCTTAATCAGCATTTCGAAGTAGTTCACTTTCTCCTGCGAAAAGGCTCAAATCCCAATCATCAGGACGACGTGAAAGGTACTCCACTTATCTATGCTGCCGCCATCAATGATTACCAGATGGCTGATCTGCTGCTCTATTACGGAGCATCAGATACACTCAGTGACCGGGAAGGCAATACACCCTTAATGACTGCTGTCTTTTTTGGGAACCTGGAGACTGCGGATGTGCTCCTTCAAAACGGATTGAATCCCGATGAGCCCGATAAAGATAAAAATACGCCATTGATGATTGCCGCACAACTGGGAAACAGGGAGATGATCAATCTGCTGCTGGAGTATGAAGCAGGCCTGGAAAAGATAAATAAAAAGAATTTCACCCCACTTGCACATGCCATCAGGTTTGACCAGGATAGTGCGGCAATGGTTTTGATCGACAGTGGGGCCAATGTGAACCATTTGATCACTGCAAAAGAGAACCTGTACGACCTGGCCATGAAGCAGTATCAAAAAGCCATTCTTAAAAAGCTAAAGGAGAAAGGAGCCGGTCCCACCAAACAGCCTAACTTTTCTGAATTTCAGCTGGGATGGGGAAACTCCTTTCGCAGCAATGAGCATATGATGCAGGTAAGGGTGTCCTGGGTGGATGATAAATTTGGATTTTTTGCTGAAACAGGGGTAGATTTTCGCCCCACCCTGAGAAAGGTCCAGGTTCAGATGGAAGATCATCTGATCCATCAATACAGAGAATCCAGGTGGGTCTGGACCCATGGAGCAGGAAAATACTTCAAGCTTGCCCGTGATAAATCAAATATTGAATACGGACTCTATGCAGGTGCATATGGAATGCTTTCAATGCCAGATTACAGAGGGACCAGTGACCACCCAAAATTTCACTACTCTCTGGCGTTGTCGGGAGGGGTATACATGAAAGGTCGCTATGCAGGTATTAAAGCAGGACCAGAACTTTACACTTACGGCACCCTACTTGAAGAGCCATGGAAAATCAACATCACTCTGTTTGCAAGGATCGTCTATAAGAAAGGCACACATGTTTACAAGGATATTCAATACTAATCCTATGAAGATGAGGATCACTGTACTAATGGCAATCCTGCTACTGGTGTTCGTCTCAGGAAATTTTTCGGGTTGCGAAACTGAAGACTGGATGTTTGAGGTAAATTGTAACGACTGTTACGGGTACATGCCCGACAGTGCCAATCTTATTATTTACGTCACCATCGATGCCGAAAATGACTCGGTTCCTCTAACTTTTTATAAGGGTGATTATGAAAATGGTGAGATCGAATGGCAGGACACAGCCACCACCGACGAATTTTTTCTCTACTCGGAGATGGACCGGACATATACCGTTACTGCCACCTATAAGTCGGGGGATGAAACAGTGGTTGCCTTTGATGAGGATGAAATGAACCTTTCCGATGGTTCGGCTGAATGTGGATCTCTATGTTACATTGTGAAAGGGGGCATATTAGATGTCCGGTTATTGAAATAGTCCCGGGCACCGGTAGTTGTGATATCAGACCCGGTTGTTTGATGATGAAAAAAAGAGATGATTCATAGAAGCATAACCATATATTTTCAATATTTTAGGGTCAATTGTAAGAACGTATGGGTTTCCGACAAACTGTAATTGTATCGTTACTGTTTCTGCTTGCTACCGGGATTTTATCAGCCCAGCCAAATAAGAACGGGGTACCCATCGTTACTAACTACGAGCATTCTGTCACCAAAGGCAGCGAACAAAACTGGTGTATCACCCAGGACCACAGAGGGGTTATCTACGTTGGCAATAATAACAAAGGAGTCCTTGAGTATGACGGTGTTGAGTGGAGAAGAATCCCGGTTCCCAGAGATCCTATGGTCTGTTCTGTAATTACGGGCCAAGATGGAGTTGTGTATGTAGGAGCTAGTTCAGAATTTGGTTACCTGTTACCTGATAGGTATGGGAAGATGATATTTCGCTCGCTGTCAGATACCATCGACCAGAAAAAATTACCCTTTGGAGAGGTTTGGAAAATCTATTACCTGGAAGGAAAGGTCTATTTTTGCAGCTTCAATTATATCTTTATCTATGATCATCTAAAAGAAACCCTCACCCACATAGAGACTCCTGAATATACTTACTTCTCTTTTCTAATTGACGGAAACATCTATTTATCTGCCTGGGAACAAGGATTGATGCGTTATCAGAATGATCAGTTTGTTGTGGTCCCCGGAGGAGAATTCTTTATAAATAAAAGCATTACCGGATTGGTGAAGTTTGATAACACCAGAGTTTTGGCAGGTACATTCAGTAATGGTATTTACCTGTTTGATACGCAAAGCGGTTTTCTGGATGAGGGCTTTATGGACCAGGAGCTTACAGAATATTTAAAGCAGGGGACCATTACAAATATCCAGGCCATGGAGGAGGATTTTGCAGTAGCCCGTCTTAATCATGGGGTGGTCATTCTTAGCAGAGATGGGAAAGCTACTGAGATTGTCACTAAGAAAGAGGAACTTATAGATGAAGATGCCACCTTTGCATATTACAACGAAAGGTTGGAAAAAACAAGTCCATTATGGATAACTAATTTTATGGGTGTCAGTAAGTTGGAACCCTCTAATCCATTCAGGGTGTTTAATGAGTCCTCCGGTTTCGAAGATTTTGTAACTGGTATTAAGTACTTCAATGGAACCCTGTTTATCTCGACTTTTAATGGTCTCTACTATAAATCATCGAGTCCAACAGGCACCCGGTTTATCCCGGTTAAGGGCACTGAAGGGGAAACTATTTATCACTTGCTGGAATTCAATCCGTCGCGTTACCGGAATTTCCTGATTGCTTCTTCTGAGGCAACGACTTTTGTTATAGATTCCCGTATGGGTGTTTCAATTCTCAAAAATTTAATCCAGAATCCTCCAGAGAGTTTTGCCGACCAGGAGGAGTATGCCGGACAATTTATCGTCCAGGATCCGGAAAATTCTGAAATTATCTACACTGGTCGAAGTCAGATCTTAGGTTTACAGTATCACCGGGGACTTTGGCGGGAGATCTCCAGGATGAAGGATTTCAATGAAGAGATACTTCTCAATAAGGTAATTGATAAGTATGGCTACCTATGGACCAGCTCCGATAACTGGGTGGTCCGGATCGACATCAAAGAGAAGACCGATCCTTCGCGAAAATTCATGAATAGTGAGAAAGGGCTTCCTTCCGACGAAAACAACCGCGTATTCCTTGATCCAGACACAAAAGAGGTTTTATTGGGTACAAGGGATGGCTTTTACAGGTATAATTACTTTCACGATACAATTTATCGCGATACCATTCACAACAGGATTCTTCCCCAGGGTAAAAACCTGATAATGACGTTTTACCAGGATCACGACGGGGATTACTGGTACTCTTTTGAAAATGAACACAAAGGCTGGAGCGAATTGGTAGCTGAAGATCGGGGTTCAGGATTGAGAATACTGCATGATAAAACCTTTCAGAGATTGGCTAATACCTCCACCGATGTAATTTACAGCAGCGGAGAAAATGAGGTATGGTTTGGGAAATCAGATAGACTTTATCATTTTGATAAATCCTTTAAAAGAAACGATACCTTGCTGTTCCCCATACTGATCAGGCAGGTTACGCTAAATACCGATTCTGTACTCTTTTATGGCACCCATTTTACAGAGGACCATCAGGGTCGTCTTTGTGCAAGTCTTGTCCAATCAGCCGATAGACGTCCAGAAATCAAACACAGTTTAAATAATGTGTACTTCAGGTGGGCAGCTCCTTTCTTTGAGCAGGAGGAGGAGATAACTTACAGTTACAAGCTGGAAGGCTTTGGGGAGGATTGGTCCAGTTGGGAAAAGACTCCCTTTAAGGAGTTCACCAATCTGCCCCATGGATCGTACAGGCTTCTGGTAAAAGCACAAAATGTGTATGGAAATGAAAGCATTCCTGCCTCCTACTCCTTTACAATCCTACGACCCTGGTATGCCCATATCCTTGCATATCTCGTCTATATCCTTCTTGCAGCAATAATAGTTTATATCATTATCAAACTATACACCCGCCGGTTAAAACAAGAGAATCTTCGTCTGGAAGGGATAATAGCGGAGAGGACTGCTGAAATTCGAAAACAGAAAGAAGAATTAACCGACAGCATTGAATATGCCAGCCGGATCCAACGGGCCATGCTACCTCCAGAAAAATTAATAGAAGAACATAATATTGAGCATTTTATCCTGTTCCGACCCAGGGACATTGTAAGTGGTGATTTTTACTGGATTGGTAATAAGAAAGGCAAGTTGCTCATTGTTGCAGCTGATTGTACCGGCCATGGTGTCCCAGGCGCCTTTATGAGTATGCTTGGAATGACTTTCCTGGATGAGATTGTGATCAAATCAGAGGTAACCAATACCGGTGAAATTCTGGACCAATTGAGAGAGCATGTGATCACTTCACTGAGACAGTCGGGTAAAAACAACGAAAATTCGACCAGAGATGGAATGGACCTGGCCATGATATCAATAGATATCCCCAAACGTGAATTCCAGTTCTCCGGAGCATACAATCCTCTATACCTGGTAAGAAAACTTAAGCGAAACGAAAAAGCTAAGCTAAACAAAGGAGAAGAACTGGATCTTCCCAGGGGCTCTGTACATAACGACAATCATCTTTTAATACAGGTCCGGTCCGACCAGATGCCCATTGGTATATCGGAGAGAACAGTCCCTTTCACTGCCTCGACTTTTAAAGATGACGGGTATAGTATCTACATGTTTTCGGATGGTTTCCTTGATCAGTTTGGGGGTCCCCGTGGGAAAAAGTTCATGTCAAGGAACTTCAAAAAACTGATCCTTGAACTGCAATCCATAGCCCTGAAGGATCAGGGAGCTGCCCTGGATAAAGTACTTACGGGTTGGATGGGCGAGATCAGCCAGATTGATGATATTTTAGTGATGGGATTAAAACTGAACGACAATTGAAAACATCTGCTCTCACCAGGGAGAAGCTGCTTGAACAGAGACGGGAGCTAATGGCCAGCCTGAAGTACGCCAGCTTTATTCAGAGGGCTGTACTACCCAACCAACGCTATATGGAGAACATGCTCAATGATTTCTTTGTACTCCACAAACCAAGGGATATAGTGAGTGGTGACTTCTACTACTGTGCCCGTAAGGAAGAGTATCTGGTGGTGGCAGCCGGTGATTGTACAGGTCATGGTGTACCAGGTGCGCTGATGAGTATCATGGGAATCTCGTTTTTAAATGAGATTCTGAGCAGCAGGGGGCCCATCACTTCCAGCAGAATTCTGAATCTTCTTCGGGAGCGGGTAATGAGAGCCCTTCACCAGCGTGGGCATGAACTTGAAAATAAGGATGCCATGGACATGGCCCTTTGCATATTTAATCCTAAAACCAAAGAACTTCAGTACTCTGGGGCAAATAATCCCCTGTATCACATAAGAAACAAAGTCCTTACCGAGATTAAAGCGGATAAAATGCCAGTGGGAATCAATGCCATCGAAGAGAATTCTTTCACCAATCATACAATGCAACTTAAAACCGGTGATATCGTATACATATTTTCGGATGGCTATCCTGATCAATTTGGCGGACCCGATGACAAGAAATTTAAATATGGGCCCTATAAAGAATTGCTCATTGAGATCTCGAATCAGTCTATGGAGGATCAACAGAAAAAGTTGGACCAGGTGATTACTGCCTGGAAGGGAGATGCCCCACAGGTAGATGACATGCTGATTTTTGGAATAAAATTTGTTTAAAGCATATGAGATGCAGTTAGTTGCGTTTAGAGTACAAAACTTCAGATCTATAGTGGATACAGGCTGGCACCAGCTGGCTCATGATAACATCACCAGTCTTATTGGTCAGAATGAGTCGGGAAAAACATCCATTCTTGAGGCTCTGAAAGCATTTCATGATGGCCGCCTTATTGAAGATATGCTGAGAAGCGATCTTTCACTTCCTGTGGTTAGCTGTAAATTCAGTTTCCAGTTTTCCGATATCGAAAACCTTATCGATAAAAAGAAGCTCGATCCGGAGATCCGCAAATTAATCAATACAGTTGAAACCATATCTATTTCAAGAAAATGGGAGGATGATATGGACTCCTTTATGGTTATGGGGGATGAATTGCAGGAGTTATACAACGAAACCTACGATCATATTAAGCAAAGGGAGTTAAAAGTCCTGGAACATCTGGAACATCTCAACAGTGAGATAGCTGCTGCATCCAAGAATCTGAATAAGGCCAACGAGGAGTTGGAGTGGACCAAGGAGAAAGTGGAATCGGTGAAGCATCGGATGAATGAAATTAAACGCAACATCAGGAAATTTCCTTCAAAAGATAAAAAAGAGGAACTTAAGCAGGAGTTCGATCAGGAGGAGGAGATGCTTGAGCAACTCAATCAGACCCTGGAGCAAAAAAGGTCTAAACAGGAAGAGAAAAGTGACATTCTTGAGGCACTGGCTGAGAAACAGGGAGTATGTGACAAACTTAACGAACTTAAGGAGCAAACCGGTCTTCTGAAGGAAGAGCTTTTGGATGTCCAGGAACAGTTAAAACTGGTGCTTCAGATGACCGGGATGTTTCCTTCAGAAAAGGAGCAAAGAGCGGCAGAAATAAGAGAGGATATCTCACGCACTGACATTGAGCAGCTGAAGGATGAACTGTCTCATTTACAATCTGATCACAGCATTCATATGATTGCGGTGGAATTGGTTTTTGAGGGAATGAGTATCGAAAGTGCCATGACTGGCGCCAGGACCGAGTATGAATCGAGAAAAAAGTTTTATAGCTCCAATGAACTGGCAGAAGAGATATTCAAAATATTACCCGATTTCGAGCTATTCGAAGATTTCAGCTCTCTCCTACCCAACCGCATCGATTTAGAGGACATTATCAAAAGCAATAAACGGGCCGAAGGTTATAAAGCTGCCATTAACTTCCTGACCATAACAGGACTCGAATACTCTTTTTTTCAACAACCTTCGAGTCGCATCCTGAAACAGAAGATCGAAAACCTAAACGGGGAGCTTACCCTTAATTTTCAAGATTTCTGGAGACAGAATGTGGGTAAGAAAAATAAGATCAAAATCAACTTTGAGCTCTCACACTACGATCATACCCATCCGGACAAAAGTGGCAAACCATTCATTGAATTCTGGATTAAGGATGAAAAGGAACGCCTATACCCAAAACAGCGAAGCCGCGGAGTAAGGTGGTTTCTCTCTTTCTTCCTGGAGCTAAAAGCCACAGCCATGGACAAAAGCCAGCGAAACAAGGTGCTACTCATCGATGAACCGGGAGTAAGCCTCCACGCCAGGGCACAGGAAGATGTATTAAAAGTATTTGATGATATCAGTGATCAGATTCAGATTATCTATACCACCCATTCACCTCACCTGATCGATGTGGATAAGTTATACCGCATCCTTGCGGTACAAAGAGCTGTGGAGGATGATATGAAGAGTGAATCCCTGGTCTTTAGTGCCCGATCGCTCAAATCTGCTACTGCTGATACCCTTTCGCCCATCTATTCGACCATGGGCGCCCGATTAAACCAGCAGGAGATCATAAAGTCATTCAACAATGTGATCGTTAAGGACCTTGCAAACTTTTACTTTATGAAAGCCATTGTTGCTCTTACCGGTTTTGAAAAAGAGTGCTATTTTTTACCATCTTCGGGTGCTGAGAGTATACCCACCATGGTTAATATTCTCATTGGATGGGGTATCGACTATATTATTCTTAATTTTGGAAATTCCCAGGAACAGAATGTGTATGGTAATTTAATGAAGGAACAATTTGACAACAAGATTGATCTGGCCAAGGAACAGATGATATTGATGGAAGATTTCCTGGATGCTGAGGATCTCTTTTCCACCATAGATTTTAAAAAGTTTATCATAAAAGTACGTGAAGGAATTACAGTAAAGAACTCAGAATACGTAAAAGACAATAACTTTGCCAGGACCATACTTGGCTCCAATTTCCTGCAGGAGGTCAACAGTGGGAAAGTGGTATTCAAGAACTTTGACGATGAAACCCGCCAAAATATGAACCACTGTATGCAGATGCTCTCCGGATTGCTTAAGTAACATAAAATCATATAAATAGATGAAAGTTCATTTTTTCAGCATCTCTCTAATTGTCTTAAACTTTTTTGTTTCTCAATTATCAGGGCAGGACACGCTGTTGTTGTTTCACCCCACAGCTTATAATCTGGAAGTGATTCAGAACCTCATGGATGAGGATATACTCTCTCTGGAAGAGTACCACATCCTTGGAGTGTACCACGAATATGAAACCTATGATTATGAAAAAGCGGAGGAATATATGCGTCTGCACCCCACTGAACACTTTAGTTTGCTGGAGGTTGCCGGTACGCTGGAGCCTGGAAATATTTTTACAATAAATCCATGTACTCCGCAATTCATCTCTCTTTTCAGCAAGTCGCAAGGTGCCCTGTTTATGGGCGGGCCCGACATACCCCCTGTAACATACCATGAAAAGGTTCACCTGCTCACTTCGGTCACCGATCCGTTCAGGCACTACTTTGAACT
>Ga0190293_1000803_pt1 | contig 11216 bp, 7 predicted proteins | sample 48693001_MG_FD_161671 | JGI IMG/M metagenome (GOLD analysis project Ga0190293, IMG submission 161671) | Hydrothermal vent microbial mat bacterial communities from Southern Trench, Guaymas Basin, Mexico - 4869-30-0-1_MG | ecosystem: Environmental > Aquatic > Marine > Hydrothermal vents > Microbial... | reverse complement strand
ATCTTCTTACCGGAGACGGAGGGACGAACAGAGCTTTTATGGGATATGGTTATCATTTTCCGTTTAACTTAAATTTAGGTGTTGAAGCTGCGTATCTTTTTGGAGGAATAGATAATAATATATTAAACAGAAGAAATGATGTACAATTAGCTACCAAGCATATAACTGATTCATATGTAAAAGGGTTTTCATTTAAACTTGGAGCACATTTTACAAAAAATCTTACGGAAGAATTAAAATTAAAGCTTGGAATTAACTTAGATTTGGCCTATGAATTAGATGAAGAAGGTGACCAGCAATTGTTTTCACTGGTAAATATTGCAGACGGAAGTGTATTCCCGATCGATACGCTCGCAAGTTCTACTTTTACAGGAACAATTAAGTCGCCCCTGAGAACAGGGTTAAGTGCCGGAATTGGAAAGGAAAATAAATGGTTTGTAGGAGCTGATTATGTATTTCAAAATGCGTTAGAGTTCGATGGAGTTATTTATGATGATATAACCGCTTATGAATATGATAAATCGAGTAGAATCTCGGTTGGAGGGTATTATATTCCTAAATTTAATTCTATCGCAAGCTACTGGAACAGAGTAACATATAGAGCCGGGTTTAATTATTCTAAATTAGGTCTGGTTATTAGAGATACCGAAATAAATGAATATGGCATATCTTTTGGTGTTAGTTTACCTATCGGACTTAGATTATCTAATATTAATTTAGGTTTCGAAACAGGTAAAAGAGGAACAACAGATAACAACTTAATTGAAGAAACTTTTTATAACTTTAAGTTAAGTCTTTCACTTAATGACAAATGGTTTAGAAAACAAAAAATTTATTAATATTAACAAATCTTAAAAATGAAAACAAAAAAAACGGTCTTAGTATTTGGTTTATTTCTTTTTTTAGGAATGAATCTATCGCTTTATGGACAAGATAAGTACGGAAGTGATCCTGAAAAATGTAAAACCAACCTATCACTTTTTAATGAAGCTGCAAAAATGAAAAATTACGAGGCAGCCTATGAACCATGGAAATGGTGTTTGGATAATTGTCCTAAGGCTTCAAAAGTAATCTATAGCAGTGGTTTAAAAATGATTGAATCAAAGTACAATAAAAATGCAGGTTTATTGACAGCATCAAAGGGTCAGAAAATTCAAACTAATGACCATATTTTTAAGGTTGGTCGATTGTATTTCGATGTTGCCAATGCAAATAAAACTGAGTTGGCGAAATTAGCGGTTGAAATTGATAACCTTTATCAAATGCGAATCAAACATTTTCCTGATAATTTAGGCAAAGTATATAGTGATTGGGCAAATTTCTTATTCAAAAGAGCAGTTGTTGAGGGTATCCCTCAAAAAGATGCCATTTTTGACAAATTAGGAAAATCGTTTAAGGCTGATCCTACAGGTATGAGTGTCAAAAATCTTGGGAAGTATTTCCAGACACTAACCGATATAAATAAAGATATCAATCCCCAATTTGTTTTTGATAACTATGATGAAATAACAGAAGCCGTTGGAATGAAAATGGATAAATATTCAAAAGAATTAGATGCTTTAAATGCCCGAGAAGCACAGGGACAAACCCTATCTGCCAAAGATAAAAGGAAAAAACATGCACGTGAAGTAAATCTTACCGCATTGGGTCAGGTTGAAGGATATTTAGACAATACCTTAAGTGAAATTGCTACATGTGATAGACTAATTCCACTTTATAAAGATAATTTTGAAAAGAATAAAAGTAGCGTAGTATGGTTAAAAAGAGCCGTTTCAAGATTAAATCAAAAAGGTTGTACTGATAATGATTTATATCCAAAAATGGTTGAAACTTATGTAAATGCTGCACCATCTTCAGATGCTTATGTATTTTACGCTGGTATTTTGATGGATAAAAATGATACCAATAAAGCAGTAGAGTATTTTAATAAAGCTATTAACCTGGAATCAGACAAATATAAAAAAGCAAAATATTATTACAGAGTTGCTTTAATCTTTAAAAAGAAAGGATCTCGAAGTAAAGCAAGAGAATATGCCAGAAAAGCTCTAAAAGAAAGACCAAGTATGGGAAGTGCCTATTTATTAATTTCTAATTTATATGCAGCAAGTGCAAATACCTGTGGAACTGACGAAATTTCAAAAAGAATGGTATATGTAGCCGCTGCAGATAAAGCAAGAAAAGCAAAAGCGGTTGACCCTGGTATAACATCAACAGCTAATAAATACATAAAAAGCTATATGGCAAGTGCTCCATCAAAGAAATTGATATTTACCGAAGGCTTAACTTCGGGAAGTGTTCATAAAATTGGTTGCTGGATCAATGAAACGGTAAGAATTCCGTAAATTAGCCTATGCCTAAAAAAAAATCACATGAAATATTAAACATTGCTGCTATTTTTTTAGTGGCAATGTTTTTTTCTTGTGGTAATGACATTAAAGAAGTTGAAGATTTTTTAGCCGAAAAAAATTTACCAATTGGAATAGCTAAAAATGTAAATCTAATTCATACAGATTCCGGAAGAATTAAAACCAATTTGATATCTCCGTTAATGCATGATTTTTCAAATAGAAAAGATCATCCCTACACTGAATTCCCGGAAGGATTAAAAATTACAACTTACAATAAGAAAGGTGATTCAGTAATACTCACTGCTGATTATTCCATTAGTTTTACTAAAACTAATATTTCTGAAATTAAAAATAACGTCGTTATAGATAATCCATCCGAAAATACAAAATTAAGTACCAGTCAACTTTTTTGGGATTCAAATGAGCACTATATTTATACAGAACAGGAATTTACCTTAATAACCAAAACTGATACTATACACGGTAGAGGTTTCGAATCAAATGAAGACCTGTCAAAAGTTAATATGAAATCTATCCGAGGAACCATATACGTTAATGAAAACTAATTTATTATGAGTAAATATTATAAGTTTATTGAGTTCGCATATCTTTTAATAGCAATTTTCTTTATTGTTGAAGGTATTTTAAATTGGTCTGATAACAGGCAAAAGGCCTTTATTTATCTCCTCTTTTCTGCATTAGCCGTATTTATGTATTTTTTTAAGAAAAAATTTAGAAAGAAATTTGAAGATCAGAATAAATGATAATAGAAATTATAATCATACTTATTTCAATTGTTCTTTCTGCATTCTTTTCAGGCATGGAAATAGCCTTTGTATCAGCAAATAAAATTCATATTGAACTGGCAAAGAAACAGGATAATTTTTTTGCTAAAATACTGACCAAACTTACCAGAAAACCTTCAAAATTTATTACCACAATGTTAATAGGTAATAATATATCATTAGTTATCTATGGATATTTTATGGGTGATTTGATCATGCGTAATCTAGGGCATTTAATACCTAATGAATTTTTACTTTTAGTTGTTCAAACGGTTATTTCTACACTGATAATTTTAATTACGGCAGAATTTTTACCAAAAGCCATATTCAGAATTTATGCCAATGAAGCTTTAAAAGTGTTTGCCATACCCGCTTATCTGTTCTCCTTACTTTTCTATTTTATATCTCAGTTTATAACTTTTATTTCCGATTTCTTTTTAAGAGTGTTCTTCAATACAAAAGAAGATGAGGTACAACTTGCCTTTAGCAAGGCCGAGTTAGGCAATTATATTACAGAGCAATTGGAAACCGTTGATGAGAATGTCGATTCTGAAATTCAAATTTTTCAAAATGCCCTTGAGTTTCATAATGTGAAAGCAAGAGAAGCAATGATTCCCAGAACGGAGATCGTTGCTGTTGATGTACATGAAAGTATAGATATTCTTAAATCACTTTTTATTGATACAGGCTTATCCAAAATATTGGTTTTCAATGATTCTTTAGATGATGTGATCGGGTATGTACATGCTTTTGAACTATTTAAAAAACCAAATAGAATAAGATCTATTCTATTACCTATTGAAATTGTTCCAGAAACCATGATGATTCATGATGTGCTGAATATACTTATTAAAAAAAGTAAAAGCGTTGCTGTTGTTTTAGATGAATATGGTGGAACCTCCGGTCTGATAACTGTTGAAGATATTATTGAAGAACTTTTTGGTGAGATTGAAGATGAGCATGATTCAATTTCATTGTTAGAGGAAAAAATAAATGATCGAGAGTTCAAATTCTCCACTCGATTGGAAGTTGATTATATCAACGAGACATATCAACTAAATTTACTTGAAGACAGTACCTACGAAACACTTGGTGGATTAATTGTTCATCATACCGAAAACATTCCATCAACAGGTGAAATAATTGAAATTGACAATTATCAATTCACCATTCTAAAAGAATCCACTTCAAAAATAGAAGAAGTCTATCTAAAAGTTTTATTTAAAGATAAATAACCCGATTTTTATATTAAAATTACTATAAAACCGCTTTTATAATTAAAAAGTAAATAGTACTTTCGCAACCTAATTTTAATAGGAAAGAAAATGGCAGTATTATCGAAGATTAGAGAACGATCTTTATTTTTAATAATAATAATAGCTTTGGCTTTATTTTCATTTGTTTTAAGTGGATTGTTTGATGGAAATCTTTTTACTAAAAACACAACGAATATTGGTGAAGTAAATGGAGAACCCATTAGCAGAGAAGATTTCGCACAACAAGTTGAGTTCAATCGCAATCGATCAAATGGCAGAACAACGAATTTTCAAAACATTAATAGCGCCTGGGGTACTTTGGTGAGCGGAAAAATATATGAAACCCAATTAAAAAAATCTGGGATCATTGTTGGTGAAAAAGATATTTGGGATGCTTTGGTTGTACAGGTTGCTTCTCAAAACAGTCCTCAATTTATGAATGAAGCCGGGCTTTTTGATGAGGAAAAATTAAAAGAATATATTGCAACATTACAAGATAATGCCGGTGAAGATGATCAAGGTCGTATTGCATGGTCAAGTTGGTTATCTTATGAAAAAAGTGTTAAAAAAAGTTTAGAGCAAAACACCTATAATTCATTAATAAAAGCAGGGTTGGGAAGAACCCTGATTGAAGGAAAGGCGGATTATATTTATAAAAACACAAATGTGGATGTTAATTATGTCTATGTTCCCTACTTAAACATTACCGACAGTTTGGTTAGTGTTACTCAGGACGACATTAAAGATTATGTGAAAAAACATGCAAAAGAATATACTGTGGAGGAGTCGAGAGATATCAAATTTGTAACATTCGATATTAAGGCCACTGAAGAAGATGAAAATGTAATTAAATCTCAATTAAGTCTGTTAATTGATGATAGAGAAGAATATAGTAATGCAGCAAAAACAAAAGTGAATGTTATTGGTTTTAAAAATGCCGAAAACATGCTTGAGTTTAATTCTGATAATGGATCAGATGGGTCTATTGATAATAACTTTTATACCAAAGTTAAGTTACCAAGAATAATTGCCGATACTATTTTTAATTTAGATGTAAATGAAGTTTACGGTCCATATAAAGATGGTGAATTCTATAAACTCTCAAAGATCACTGCAGTAAAACAACTACCAGATTCAGTTAAGGCAAGTCATATTTTAATTTCTTTTATTGGGAGTGCAACTGCCGATGCTACGGTGACTCAAAATGAAGAAGAAGCTAAAAAACAAGCAGACAGTATTTTAAATATTGTAAAGTTAGACGAATCAAAATTCGAAGAAATTGCAAAAGAATTATCTATTGACAAAGTATCGGGAGCGAAAGGTGGCGATTTAGGTTGGTTCGTTTATACAACCATGATTCCTGAATTTAGAGATTATGTTTTTGAGAACAAAGTTGGAGAAATGGAAATTGTTAAATCTCAATTTGGTTTTCATATCATAAGAATTGATGGTCAAAAAAATCAGCAGAAATCAGTTCAGCTAGCTACATTTTCAAGAAAAATCTATCCATCTGAAAAAACGGAAAATGAAATTTTTGAAAAAGCAGAAACTTTAGCCTCTGAGATGGCTTCAGGAAAAGATCTTAAGGAATTGGCAAAAAACAATGATTATGTAGTGAGACCAGTACTCGACATTGAAGTTTTTGATTATAATTTATCCTCTCTGGGTTCACAAAGACAAATTGTTCGTTGGATCTTTGAAGAGAATACCAAAATCAATGATATAAAACGCTTCGATACCGATAATGGATACGCAGTTGTGATATTGACCAAAAAAAATAAAAAAGGTTTGTCTGTTAGAGGTAAAAATGTTCGTCAAATAGTACTAAATCAAAAAAAGGCTGAACTGATAAAAAGCCGATCAACCGGTGAAACATTAGAAGAAATTGCTAAACAAAACAATACAGTTACAAGAAGTTCATTGGCGATTTCAAATTCTAGCCCCGTGTTCGCAGGACAAGGAAGATTTATTGATATTGCAGGTGTTATTACCTCTTTAGAGGAAAATGTTTTAGCAAAGAATATTGTTGGAAAAAATGGAGTTGCATTTGCAATAGTAACTAAGAAAAATCTACCAACTGAATTAAAAAATTATAATGCTTCTAAGAAAAACTTAGAAAGAGATTTACAAAACAGAAATATTCAAATATATAATTCAATAAAAGATAACTCTGAAATTGTTGATAACAGAGCTTATTTTTATTAAAGAGATGCCTTGAGCACTAAGATTATTTAAAAAAAATTCACTTAAAGTGGGTTTTTTATTCAGATTTTATATATTTGTTAAAAATTACTTAAAATTTAAGCTTACTTACATTTAAAACAAAAGATTATAAATTAAAATTGATTACAATGAAACATTTAAAAAAAGTATTATTAATTTTATTTGCAGTTGTTTTTATAAACAACGTAAATGCGCAAAATGAAGATAACCCTTGGGTTGTTGAAATTGGTACAAATGCGGTTGATTTCTATCCTACAGGAGTAGATATTCCTGATCCGGAAAATCCAATTGGACCAACTCCAAAAAACGACGATGGTTTCGGTTCAGATTATTTCAACGTTGACGACCATTGGAACTTTGGAGCAGTTGTCTCAAGAATTAGAGTTGGTAGATATATAGGTAGTGGATTCTCTGTTGGTTTAGCGGGATCTTTCAATTCAATTTCTAAAGTTGGGGATTTTAATGCTAATGATTTATCATATATTGGAACTGATTTAGACATTCGATTCAATTTTATTAGAAAAGGATGGTTTGACCCATATGCCATGGTTGGCGGAGGTTATTCATGGGTTGGTCCTGATAATAGCGGTACACTTAATGGTGGTATTGGTATAAACTTCTGGTTTAACGACTGGTTTGGGGCTAATGTTCAATCATTATACAAGCACTCGTTTGATGAAGATAAGATGTTACCTCATTTTCAACACGCTCTAGGTGTAGTTCTTAGAATTGGAGGAAAAGATACAGATGATGATGGTATTTATGACAAATACGATGCTTGTCCTGAAGTTGCAGGTTTAGAAGAATTTAATGGTTGTCCTGATTCAGATAGTGATGGTATCCAAGATTCAGAAGATGCTTGTCCTAACGTAGCTGGTTTAGCTGAATTTAACGGTTGTCCTGATACAGATGGTGATGGCATTCCAGATAAAGACGATGCTTGTCCAAATGAAGCTGGTCCAGCTTCAACTAATGGTTGCCCAGATAGAGACGGTGATGGTATTGCTGATAAAGATGACCAATGTCCAGATGTTGCAGGTCCTGCAGATAACAATGGATGTCCTTGGCCAGATGCTGATGGTGACGGCGTATTAGATAAAGATGACCAATGTCCAAACATTGTTGGTCCTGCATCAAATAATGGTTGCCCAATAGTTTCTGTAGAAGTTCAAAAAGAAATTACTGATCTTGCAAGAGCTATCTATTTCCAAACTGGTAAAATGTCGTTTACTGATGAAACAGCTATTAGAATGGAGCAACTAAGTACAATTCTAAATCAATACAAAACATTACGTTTTGATGTTGAAGGACATACTGATAGTACTGGTAGTGACAAGATCAATAATAAATTATCTCAACAACGTGCAGATGCAGTTAGAGATTATTTAGTTGAGCACGGTTTCCCAGCTGATATGATGGCAGCTAAAGGATTTGGTTCATCTAACCCAATTGGTGATAATAAAACCAGTAAAGGTAGACAACAGAACAGAAGAGTTGAGATCTACTCTGAACATTACGAAAGATAATTCAATTTAAATTATCTTAACTTTAAACCATCACGCTTTGCGTGATGGTTTTTTTATTTTATAACTTTGTTGAATGCAATCATTTTTATCTAAAGTAGTAGCCCAAGTTCTTTTAAAAAACAACAATGTTTCTGATGTTGTATTTATTCTTCCCAGTAAAAGAGCGGGTCTTTTTTTAAAAACCGAACTCAAAAAACAAATTTGTACTTCAATTCTATTGCCAAAAATATTGAGCATTGAAGAATTCATCATTCAAATTTCAGGGCTGACAATCATTGATAATATTACCTTGCTTTTTGAGTTTTATACGATCTATTCTTCTCATACATCAAAAGAAAAATTAGATTCCTTTGAATCATTTACAAAATGGGCCAGTATTTTATTACAGGATTTTAATGAAATGGATAGTAATTTAGTTGATGGTCAAAGTATTTTAAGTTATGTGGGTGAAAGTAAAAGGGTAGAAAAATGGAATTTACAGGAAAAAGATCATACCCAACTTACAAAAAACTATTTGGCTTTTTTTGATCAATTTAAAATCTATTATGGTGAATTATTTTCACATTTGCTTCATAAGAATATTGGTTATCAAGGTATGCTTTTCAAAAAAGCAAGTGAGAATACCAATCGATTTATCACACTTCATTCAAATCAAAAATTCGTTTTTGCAGGCTTTAATGCTTTGAATAAAGCGGAAGAAAATATTATTCACACATTCTTACTAAATGGTGTGGCTGAGATCTATTGGGATAATGATGATTTTTATTCGAAATCTAATAATCAAGCCGGGAAATATTTTAAAAAGTACCATGACAGTTGGCCTTACTATAATACTCATTCATTTAAATGGGAAGATAATAATATCAATACAAAGAAGAATATCTTTATTTATGGAGCTCCTAAGAATATAGGCCAAATTAAAAAGGTAGGTAGTATATTAGGTGAGCTTTCAAAAAATAATAACTTAAAAAATTCTGCGGTAATACTAGCCAATGAAAAACTATTACCCATTTTATTAAATTCTATTCCAAAAGAAGTTGAAGAAGCTAATATCACCATGGGATATGAATTACAAAATATATCACTGTCAAGTTTTTTTGAATCTATTTTTAAGCTTCATCTAAACAAAAATAAGTTTGAAAACAAGAATTATTTCTATTACAAAGATTTTATTCAGGTCATTGAACACTCTAGTCTATATAACCACTGGAATAAAGATATCATCTTTAAATCTAATCTCAATATCTTAATTTATAAAAAGAAAACAATTTTTATCTCTCCAGATGATATTAAAAAAATAATACCTGACAATTTCAAATTAATTGAGATTTTCGATTTGATATTTAACCTTTGGGAGAATGATATTGGTTTTATTCTCAAGAATCTCTTGGGTGTAATCCGCTTATTAAGTGAAGTTGAAACGTCAAATATATTAGAAACAGAATACTTGTTTCGATTCAATACTGTTTTTCAACAACTGTCTAATTTGAACAATAATTATGGTTATATAACGAATTTAAATTCTCTGTTTCAATTATATAAGCAAATTTTAAAAAAAGAAAATTTATCCTTTCAAGGTGAACCATTAAGAGGTTTACAAATTATGGGCTTATTAGAGTCTAGGGTATTGGATTTTGAAACGGTTATAATTACATCAGTTAATGAAGGCCATTTACCAATGAGTGGATCTCAGAATTCATTTATACCTCTAGATATAAAAATAGAAAAAGGAATGCCTACTTACCAAGAAAAAGATACAATCTTTGCCTATCATTTTTTTAAATTATTTCACAGGGCTAAAAATATTTACCTTCTTTATAACACAGAAACAGATGATTTTGGATCCGGGGAACAAAGTAGATTCATTACGCAACTTGAATTTGCAAAAGAAAACGGATTCTTAGAAAATGTCACTATTAAAAAAAGTTTGGTTATACCAAATATCATTTCATCTCCATTTTATTTGAAAGAAATTAAAAAATCAAATAAGGTTATAAATAAGTTAAAAAAATTGGCAATAGAAGGTTTTTCTCCTTCATCATTGAATTTATATATAAGGAATCCTGTTGATTTTTATACAAGGAAAATATTAAACCTAAAGGAGTATAAAGAAGTGGAGGAAACTATCGCAGCTAATACTTTTGGGACAATTATTCATGATACATTAGAAAAGTTATATACTCCAACTATAGGCAGTTATCTTACTTTGGATCATATAAAAAAAATGGAAGGGGAATTAGAAGTTGAAATTATTGATCAATTCAAAAAACACTATTCGCAAAAGTCTATTTCTTCAGGAAAAAATTTTCTGACCTTTGAAATTGCCAAACAATTTTTACTCAATTTTCTAAATTTTGAAGCCAAAGAACTAAAGAAGCATAAAAAAATTAGAATCATAGCATTGGAAAAGCCCTTATCCCACGAATATCGTTCAAAGAACTTCTCTCACACTATTAAACTTAAAGGGTTTGTTGATCGCATAGATGAAATAGATGGCGTTTTAAGAATAATTGATTACAAAACAGGTAAAGTTGAATCAAGGAGCCTTATGATCAAAGACTGGCAAAAATTAACTAGTGAGGAATCCTATAGCAAGAGTTTTCAAGTTTTATTTTATGCATATCTATATAGTAAAAATAAAAACCTTAATTTTAAAACTCAAAATATTGAAAGTGGTATAATTTCATTCAAAAATCTAAAAACAGGGTTTATGGCAATTAATAAAACTAACATTGATCAACAAACTATTGATGAGTTTCTAATTCAATTAGACAGAGTCTTGTTAGAGATTTACGATGCACAATTACCTTTTACAGAAAAACTCATCAATACGAAAAAATTCTATTGAATACTATGAATAAATTTTTAAACCTATGAAAATTGTAAAAAATATCGTTGTTAAAGGAATACACCAAAAACCAATATTAACTGATTTATTCTATCTTGAAAATAGTAAGCCTAAGAACATCGTTATATTTTGTCATGGATATAAAGGCTATAAAGATTGGGGAGCCTGGAATTTAGTTGCCGAAAAGTTCGCCAAACAGAATATCTTTTTTGTCAAAATGAATTTTTCAC
>Ga0190293_1000802_pt1 | contig 11221 bp, 8 predicted proteins | sample 48693001_MG_FD_161671 | JGI IMG/M metagenome (GOLD analysis project Ga0190293, IMG submission 161671) | Hydrothermal vent microbial mat bacterial communities from Southern Trench, Guaymas Basin, Mexico - 4869-30-0-1_MG | ecosystem: Environmental > Aquatic > Marine > Hydrothermal vents > Microbial... | reverse complement strand
GGTCGTTGGTATTATTGTTATCATGATTGGTTTTGCTTTGATGGCAGGTGGAGGCAGTGATGATCCAACTATTTTTAATGAAGATATTTACAATTTCAGAAGAATAAGACTTGCTCCAACTTTAGTTTTAATTGGACTTGCCATAGAGGTTTATGCAATTATGGCCAATCCTAACAAAACAAAATAAATTCATTTTTTTTAATTAATACGCTTTTAATGAGTTATATAGAGGCATTAATCCTTGGAATTATTCAAGGTTTAACAGAATTTTTACCGGTTTCATCAAGTGGTCATTTAGAAATTGCCAAAGTTCTTTTTGGAGATAGTACGATTCCACAAGAAAGTATGACCTTTACCATCGTTCTACATTTTGCAACAGCATTGAGTACCATGGTAGTTTTTAGAAAAGAAGTATTTGATATAATCAAAGGGCTGTTTCAATTTCAATGGAATGATGAATCAAAATTCACTTTGAAAATTATTATTTCAATGATTCCTGCAGTTATAATTGGCTTAATGTTTGAAGAACAACTGGAAGCTTTTTTCAATGGAAATTTATTAATGGTTGGTTTTATGCTTTTAATAACTGCACTGCTTTTATTACTTGCCGATAAGGCACAAAATACTGATAAAAATGTATCTTATAAAAATTCATTTATCATAGGTATTTCTCAGGCAATTGCTATGTTACCGGGTATCTCCAGATCAGGAGCAACCATCTCAACCTCTGTTTTACTGGGTGTTGACCGGGAAAAAGCTGCTCGTTTTTCTTTCTTAATGGTAGTTCCATTGATCTTCGGTAAAGTTGCAAAAGATCTGATGGGAGGTGAAATTGATTTTCAAAGTGAAAATATTGGCAGCATGGGATTAGGTTTTGTTGCTGCTTTTATTTCCGGTTTAATTGCTTGTAGCTGGATGATTAGTCTGGTTAAAAAAAGTAAACTTCACTATTTTGCCATCTATTGTTTTATTGTGGGAATTATAGCAATATCCTACTCCTATTTCTACATGTAATGGATGTTGATGATTTTAAAAACGGACAAACAATTCTAATCGATAAACCATTAAACTGGACCTCTTTTCAGGTTGTGAACAAATTACGATGGGCAATTCGTAATAAATTTCACATCAAAAAAATTAAAGTTGGTCATGCCGGAACTTTAGACCCGTTGGCTACAGGTTTACTGGTAATTTGCACAGGTAAATTCACCAAAAAAATAAATCAGCTTCAGGCAGAAACAAAAGAGTATACCGGAACATTTACATTAGGTGCAACTACTCCATCTTTTGATTTGGAAACTGAAATAGATAAATCCTTTCCAATAAGTCACCTAACGGATAAAATAATAAAAGATACTACTAAATCCTTTCTAGGTGAGATAGATCAGGTGCCACCATTATATTCGGCCATTAAAAAAGATGGTGTTCGATTATATGAACTAGCAAGAAAAGGAGAAACCACAGAGATAAAATCTCGTAAAACAACCATTTATGAATTTGAGATCACTAAAATTGAAACGCCAAAAGTAAATTTTAGGGTAGTTTGCAGTAAAGGAACTTATATCAGATCGTTAGCAAATGATTTTGGAAAAGAATTAAAAACCGGTGCACATTTATCTGCTTTACGCAGGACAAAAAGCGGCAATCTCCATGTTGGTTCTGCAGTTACTCCAGAAGATTTTATTAAAACTCTGGACTGATCAATTAAAAGCAAAAAATTAAAAAATTAAAACATATGCGAAACCCAGCTTTCGGCTGCAGGCATTTCCCATTCGTTTTCATATTCTTCTTTTATATTGATAAAATGATTAAAAACGATAGTTTTTTTGGATACTCCTCTGTTTTTAATTAATTTTTTAAATTCTGGCGTTTCTTTTAATTGCACGTATTCTCCCTGCTTAAAGCAAACATTTATTTTATCTAATAAAGAAATTTTATATTCTGTTTCCATTGTTAAAATAAAAGTAGCCAATTGATCATTTTGTTCAATGGTCAACGGAGTTTTCTCTGAAACAATAATGACAATAAATCTTTGGTATTTCAATTCAAAAAAAGAATCTACATCTTCCATTCTATTTAAGAATGAAGTAAGTTTTTCACTAATTTCCGGGACTTCATCTTTATAAAACTTTCTACCTGAAGGATATATAAAAACTTTAGAAAAATCTGATAATATATTATAATCTACAATCATTTTACTTCATTTCTTTAAGCAATTCAACAATATCATTTTCTATCTGAACTCCCTTATCACCATTATACCATATTTGCAGATCTTTTTTAAACGTGGCATCGATCTTTCCATGCTTCTGCTTATAATCTATCACCATTTTAGTAGCAACTTTTGACCTTGGGCCCCATGAACCGACCACTTTACTGGTATTGTTTTCAATCACAATTACTTTGGGAATTGACATGGCTCCATTGGTTAAAAACTTATTCATTAGGTCTTCATTATCATCTCTAAGCACTACTTTTAGATCGATATTTGAATTTTCTTCTGAAAACTTATTCAGAACAGGTAATACATGTGCTGCATCGCCACACCAGCTTTCTGTCAACACAAGCCATGTAAAATCTTTATTGATTTCCTGAACCTTTTCTTTGGAGGATTCTGCAAGTTTAGTTTGTTTATCCAAGCGCTTCATTCTCTTACCATTAAGCTTTGTAAAGTTAAAAAGATCCTCACTTTGATTAGCTCCGGTTGGTCTACCTTCTTTGATCAAATCAAGTACCATTGACTTGTATTCAATATACGATTTCGCTTTTTTTATGCTTTTTTCAATTAAATCATTCATCTTCCAAAATTTATTTAGTTAGTCGTTGCAAAAGTAATACCTAACTATTTTAAATAGTGTAAACCTTGTAACATTGATTTTACCAATTGATCAAGGTCAATTTTAGCTTTCCAGTCCCAGTCATTATTTGCTTTGGAATCATCAATGCTTTTTGGCCAGGAATCTGCAATTTCCTGCCTTGTATCAGGCTTGTAATTCATTTCAAATTCAGGAATATACTTTTGAATTGCTACAGCCAATTCTTTTGGAGAAAAACTCAATGCAGCAATATTATAGGCAATATACTCACCGGTATTATCAGCTTGCATCAACTTAATTGTTGCATCAATGGCGTCATCCATATACATCATTGGCAGTGTAGTATTCTTTGTTAAAAAGGATGCATATGATTTTCGTCTAATTGCCTCGTAAAAAATTTCAACAGCATAATCGGTTGTTCCACCTCCTGGAGTGGTTTTATAACTAATAATCCCAGGATATCGTACACTTCTTACATCAACTCCATATTTATCATGGTAATAAGCACACCAGTTCTCTCCGGCAAGTTTGCTAATTCCGTAAACAGTAATTGGTTTAATTATTGTGTTTTGAGGCGTTTCTTCTTTGGGTGTATCAGGTCCAAAAACAGCAATAGAGCTTGGCCAAAAAATCCTATCAATTACTTTGTCTTTGGCAAGATCTAAAATATTGAACAAGGAATTCATATTTAGATCCCATGCTTTTTTAGGATTTCTCTCCGCTATTGCAGAAAGCATTGCTGCCATTAAATACACTTGCTTGATATTATACTTTTCAACAACCTCATAGATATCATCTTTATTCATCACATCCAATAACTCAAACGGGCCCGATTCCATCACCTCATAATTAGCTTTTCTAATATCCGAGGCTATTACATTCTCATTACCGTATATCTGGCGTAATTTCAAAACAAGTTCCGTACCTATCTGGCCACTGGAACCAATGATTAGAATTTTTTGATTCATTTTTCAACTATTTTAAGAGAGTGTAAATATACCTAAATAATCATTTGAAACTATTTATTCAACTTACTAAAATCATCGTAAAATTTCTTACTTTTGAACCTCAATTCTTACATCTGTATGTTTTTTAAAAAAATTATTTTCCTGATTTTAATTATTGTTGTTATTTCCTGCAATAATAGCATTTCAAAGAAAAATAAGAAAATAAAGAGAGATTCACTTATTAGTAATGTCGTTAAAGTTAATCATCCCATCGCAAAATTGAACAGTAAAGCAAAAAAGCTTGTTGAAGACTGGGATGAATATCAAAATATAGATGAACTACTAAAGCAATATCAAAATATTACAACAAATCTAGCGTTACTAAATGCAAAAGAATTATCCGTTCTCTCCAGGCAATTAAAAGATTCTGTCAGAATTGAAAAATTAAATATTCCAGCTGTTAAAACAAGGTTGAATGTGCTACACAATGAAACGTTAAGACTGGCTGACATGGAAACAATTCCTTCTATTACCGAATTGGAAGTAATTGAAGAGAATAATAATATTTTGAATGCTTATTCAGCCTTAAATTTGAAGATTAATAATATTGTAAACCAGGAAAATCTTAATGAACAGGTGAGTAGTTTTGTGGATGAGGTTTTAGAATTAAATGATTCATTGAAAAGAAATGATTCCATTGACACAATAAAAACGCCTAAATAACTGTTAAACTAGGCAATTAGTTTATCACTTTTTTTTTATACATTTGATTTCTGTAAAAAAGGCTACTAAGAAAACCCCTATTTTCTCATGATCAAAGAATTATTGTTATTATTCGTACTGTTTTTTTCATATCAGGCATATAGCCAGTTCAATGAAAGTGCCCCTTGGATAAGTACCTCATCGAAAAAATCATCCAATACCAAAATCACCCTTAAAGAGCAATCTAATGCATTTAATGCATATTGGAAAGGAAAGGATTTTACTAAAAAAGGAAGCGGACACAAACCTTTTAAACGTTGGGAAAACCACTGGAAAGATTATCTTTTAGAAAATGGAACCATCGCAACACCAAATGTTTTATGGAAAGCCTGGGAACAAAAACAAAATTTAGCAAAAAGTGATATTAGCAATTGGGAATCTATTGGCCCCTACACAACCAACGTAAAAACCGGTCAGGGGAGAGTAAATTCCTTTATAATTGACCCAAATGAACCAAATACTTTTTATGTGGGTGCACCGTCTGGTGGAATATGGAAATCAACAGATGCAGGAATCAACTGGATACCTCTTTCTGATCATCTTCCTCAAATAGGAGTTTCAGGAATTGCAATTGACCCAAATAATTCAAAAATAATTTACATATCAACCGGTGATGATGATGCCAGAGATACTTATAGTGTTGGTGTTTTAAAATCCATTGATGGAGGAAATACATGGAATACAACCGGGCTTGTTTTATCATCATCCAATTCCACTTCCAATGAAATTTATATTCATCCAAACAATTCAAACATATTATGGGTTGCCACAAATCAGGGTTTTTATAAAACTACAGATGCAGGAGAAAACTGGAGCAAAAAAATAACCGGAAACATAAAAGATTTTAAATTGAAACCTGGAGATCCGAATACCATTTATACTGTTAGTAAATCAAAATTTTATAAATCTACAGACGGAGGAGACACTTTCTCTGTTATTTCAAGTGGTTTACCCGATCCAAACCCTGCCGAAAATGATGATAAACCTTCCCGGTTTGCTGTTGAAGTCACTCCTGCAAATCCGGAAATTGTATATCTATTAAGTGCAAAACAGGATCAATCCTTTCAAGGCTTGTACAAATCTGTAAACAGTGGAGAAAATTTCACTCAAACTGGTGAAAAAGATGATATTTTTGGAGGGAGTTCACAAGCATGGTACGATATGGCATTGACCGTATCTCCCGTAAATGAAAATATTGTATTTGTTGGAGTTTTAGACATTTGGAGATCTGACAATGGTGGAGATGATTTTACACAAAAAAACAGATGGTGGGATCATAATCAAGCTTCCTATACACATGCTGATATTCATTTTTTGCGCTATTTCAACAATAAATTATTTGCTGGAACCGATGGTGGTATTTATGTTTCATCAGATAATTCAAATAGTTTTTCAGACTTAACCGAAAATTTAAATATTAGTCAATATTATAAAATATCTGTAGCTAAAAATTCTGCCTCAAATATTGTCGGTGGTCTGCAAGATAATGGTGGTTTTGGATTTAGTAATAATATTTGGCATAAATACCATGGTGGAGATGGAATGGATTGTGCTATTGACCCAAATGATCAAAACAAATATTATGGATTTACGCAATACGGAGGTAGTTTAAATATTTCTCATGATGGTGGTGCAACAGATGGAGGAAGAGTAACCAGTGCACCAGACAGTGAAACCGGTACAGATGACAGTGGGGGTAAATGGATCACACCTTTGACAGCAAACAATGAAGGAGTTTTGTATGCTGGATATTCTAAATTGTATAAATTGAATAATAATGCCTGGGAGGAAGTAACTACAACTCCCTTTATTGGCGATTTAGATAATATTAGAATTGCAAACACAAATAATGATATAATCTATGCTTCTATATCTAATTCACTTTTTAAAAGTACAGATGGTGGAGTAACATTTACTGAAAACAGTTTTGCCTTTAGTTATTCTATCAGTTCAATTGACATCAACAATCATGATGAGAATATTATTTACATTTCAAATAGTGGTATATCCGGTAAAATATATAGATCTTTAAACGGAGGAGATAATTGGGAAGATATTACCCAAAACTTGCCCGATGAACCAAAATTAGTGATCAAACATCAAAATCATAGTCTGGATAATGATTTATATGTTGGAACAAGCATAGGCGTTTATCATATAAATGATGATATGACAGAGTGGGAAGCTTATGACAACCACTTACCTAATGTACCTATTAAAGATATTGAATTTAATATTGAAGATCAAAAAATAATTGTTGCAACCTATGGTCGAGGTGTTTGGCAATCACCTATTGAGGTAAAACTTGCTGATATTGATATTAGCCTCTTAGAAATAAATTCGAATAACAGTACGCAATGTAATGGGATTGCTCCAAAGATCACCATTAAAAATAATGGCAAGAATAGTTTTAATTCAATTGATGTCAACTACTTTATTGACGATGAAGCTTTCCAATTTAACTATAGCGGTAATGTTGCATCCGGTGAAACAAAGGAAATTGAATTACCTAATCATGATCAGGTTGAACTTGGTTCTCACACATTGAAAGTAGAGGTAACAGTTGATAATGACACTTTTTCTGATAACAACAAACTAAAAGGATCAATCTCTGCAAACGAATCAAGTGTTGGTAAATATATTAATACCTTTGGAGATGTTAACCCAGATGAATGGATTTCTTATAATATAGGTAGTTCCAAGAAACTCTGGACAAAGACTTCTCCAATAGGAAACAAATTCGCTAAAGCTTTTGAAAAAGCTTATATTACAAATTCAAGGAATAATTATTCGGATAAAACAACCGGTTATTTAGTATCTCCTTGTTATGATCTGACACAGATGGAAAACCCTGTTTTAGAATTTGAAATGGCTTTTGACATTGAAAAAGACTGGGATGTTCTATATATGGAATACACGCTAAATTCCGGGCAAACATGGAATATTTTGGGTACAGCAAATGATCCTAATTGGTATAACAGTGATTATATTAATCCGGAAAGACCAATTACTGTTGGAAAACAATGGACGGGAACGGATACAACAGTAAAAAAATACAGTTACAATTTGTCAACTTTGGCAAATGAATCCAGTATTATTTTCAGATATGTATTTGCTTCTGACGAGGCAGAAAATGGTGAAGGAGCAATTATTGATAATTTTGTAATTGATGCAACCGCTATTCTTGCTGTTAAAAATAATACTTTAGATAATTTCAAGATTTACCCAAATCCATCTTATGCCATATTTAATATTCAACGACAAACCAGTGCTGAAATGCAGATATCTGTTTATGACATTACAGGGAAACTTGTTTTTACGGATAAGAATATCTTAAAGGCTCATTATGCTTTGGATCTGTCTAATATAAAAAACGGCTTATATTTCTTAAAAATTAATGAAGGAAACAAGCAAGCAACAAGGCGAATCATGATAAAATAAAAGTTAAAAAAAGGCAATCAAACGATTGCCTTTTTTTTCTTTAAATAATTCCATCTTAGTCAAAAATAATTTTCAACTGATTCCCATTCACCAGATCATCATGCGAAATAAAATAATCTTTATGGTTTTTTCCATTTAACATTATCTTTTTAATGTTACCATCACTATTTTTCCCTTTTTCTATAACAAATTGTTTGTTCTTATAATACTGAGAATCTAACTGAACCGTCACTTTATCAAAAACAGGTTTTGTGATTGTATACATTGGATCTCCCGGTGATATTGGATATATGCCCATCATTGAAAATACCAGCCAGGCTGACATAGTACCAGTATCATCATTTCCCGGCAATCCTTTTGGCTCATTTTTAAAATATTTAATTATGAGCTCCTGAACTCTTTTCTGAGTTCTCCATTCTTCTCCTTTTATATAATTGAACAAATACGGATAAGCAATATCAGGTTCATTTGCCATATCAAATTGTTTATTATCAAATACCTTTTCCAGTTGTTTAACAAAAAACCTGTTGCCACCCATCAACTTTATTAGATCCTTCGTGTCATGCGTCACCATAAAGGTATATTGCCATGAATTACCTTCAATAAATGCAATATTTTTTACAAAATTTGCACCTGTGTCCGGATGAAAAGGTTCATGCCAGCTACCATCAGCATTCTTCGGCCTTAACAGATTAAATTCTTTATCAAATAATTTTCTATAGGTCACCGAACGTTTTGTGAACCGCTTATAATCCGTTGTATTACCAAGTTCTTTTGCTAATTGAGCTATCGCATAATCAGCAATATTAAATTCCTGTGTAATGGAAACTGCTCCACTATTTACCGATCTCTCTGTGACATAACCTTTTTCCAGATATTCTTCCAATCCAATTCTAACCGGATTGTCGTTTACCTGATCTGCACCTTTTAACATAGCTTTATATGCTTTTTGAATATCAAAATCACGAATACCTTTTAGATAAGTATCTGTAATAACAATACTTGCAGGATCACCAACCATGGTAAAAGTTTCGGTTGAATTCAACTCCCATTTTGGCAACCATCCATTTTCATCAACCATTTCAAGCATGCTTTTAATCATATCTGATTGCTGCTTTGGATACACTAAACTCAATAATTGATGTAGATTTCTATAGGTATCCCACAAAGAAAAAACAGTATATCTGGTTCCTTTGGTTTTGCCGATTTTACCGGTTTTAATTTCAGGAAATTCTCTGTTAAAATCATTCAATGTATTGGGATGGATCAAGGTATGATACAAAGCAGTATAAAAAATTGTTTTGTCATCTTTGGTACCTCCTTCAACCTTTATTTTTGAAAGTTCAGCATTCCACAGATTATAAGTTTCTTTGTAAATCTCCTCGAATAATTTACCTGCCGCTTCTTTTTTTAGATTATCTCTTGCATTTTCGATACTAACATAAGAGACTCCTATTTGCACCTCAACCTCCGTTTTTCTATCAAAATTATAGATGAAATATGTTCCTATACTATCACCAACCACCATTTTTGTTGCGTGATCCATCATACGGATTTTTCCGTTATAACCCATCCATTGTGCTTCTATTCCTTTGTACTTGACTGGCTTCTTCCAAACTCCAAAGTTGTCTGCCGGTTTTGAAAATTTAGCCACAAAATAAACAGGATATGCTGCCTCTGGACTATTATAACAAAAAGACCCAACAGTACGCATTCCTTCAATTTCAGCTGATGAAACAATTTTCACCATTGCACCTTGTTCATTTGTAAGTCCCAAACCTAAATTCAGCAATATGTTTGATTGCCCTTTTGGAAAAATAAATCTACTCACTCCCACTCTTTTCGTGGCAGTAAACTCAGTTTTAATTCCATATTTATCCAAAACATTGCTGTAATATCCAGTTTTCGCAACTTCATTTGAATAAGTTGTACCATATATTAAATGATTTGTTTCTACCTTTCCTGTTGTTGGCATTAACAGCAAAACTCCCAGTTCGGGGCAGCCCACACCACTTAAATTTACATGACTAAAACCCGTTAAAAATGTATTGTAGTACTCATAAGGTGTAGAAAACCACTGACTGTCTTTATCAAATTTATTTTGTTTGCCAGATACATTGAACGGTGTTATACTAACCATTCCCCTGGGTGCAATTGGTCCTGGATTTGTTGTTCCAAAATTAGATGTTCCAATAAATGGATTTACATAACTTGCCGGTTCCTGCGAAATTAATTCCTGAAAAGAAATCAAGAAGAAAATAGCAATAAAAATCCCTATATCATTTATTTTTAAATCATTAAACAATTTCATCTTTATAATATTTCTTACTAATCAAACCCTAATTGCTCTCGATTGCTCCATGCACTTTATCATACAAATCAATTTTACCATCCAAAAGTATTGCAATAACCGTATAATTTTCATCAATAACTTCCTTTGGCATATCAATATATGTCAAGCCTGGATAGGAACTCCAATATACTTTGCTAAACACTTCGTGCTCAAGCATGGCTCCATTTCCTACGACATAAATTCTGTTAATCTTATTTTTTATTCCTCGTAATGCTACTTTTCCATCTTTAGGAATATCCCGAACATAAACATATAACATAGTGCTATCTTTTGATAATGCAGTTGGACCATAATAATATTCATATGGAATTCCGGCTTGAGTTCCATAAATTGCCTTGCTGTGTTTTTTTGTCCATCTTCCCAGACCCTTTAATATCTTCACCTGTTCATCAGGAATTGTACCATCGGCTTTTGGACCAATATCTAAAAGTAAATTTCCTCCTTTTGAAATACAATCTACAAATATATCAATGATCTGTTGAGATGATTTATAATGATTATCGCTGTGCTGATAACCCCAGGATTCATTCATTGTCATACATAATTCCCAATATTTTGATTTAGGTTTCATGATTGGCAAGCCCTGTTCGGGTGTATCATAATCACCTTTTTGTCTTAACCTTGAATTTATGATCGTTTTTGGATTGCTTGAAAGCAACATTGATTTCACCTTAGGCACATCCCATTCCTTGTCATTGTGCTCCCAGTCACCATCAAACCACCAAATATCTGGTTTGTAATTTGTAGCCAGTTCTTTTAGCTGCCCTAGGTAATACTTTTTGAACTTATCCCATCGTTTTGGATCATCTTCTATTTTGTATCGTTTGATATCTCTGGTGTAATCTGTATAAAGATCAGAAGACCAATCCGGTAAAGAAAAATAAATACCAACATTTAAATCA
>Ga0190293_1000800_pt1 | contig 11229 bp, 7 predicted proteins | sample 48693001_MG_FD_161671 | JGI IMG/M metagenome (GOLD analysis project Ga0190293, IMG submission 161671) | Hydrothermal vent microbial mat bacterial communities from Southern Trench, Guaymas Basin, Mexico - 4869-30-0-1_MG | ecosystem: Environmental > Aquatic > Marine > Hydrothermal vents > Microbial... | reverse complement strand
CAAGAACATGATCCAGTCCGCCGTAACCGATATCGTAAGCCCAGCCATCCCCGCCAATTGTCCAGACACTTCTGTGTACGAAGTAATCGGCAACGCTTTCCAGCATTCTTGCATCCATTGAATCAATCTTCGAAAGAACCGAACGCATTTCAACGATCCTCCGGCGCTGCTCAGAAATATCCTTTTCAGTATTCTGATCAGCACTCAGGATAGCTTCTGTGAGATTATCACCAACCTGCGAAGAGAGTTTCTGGAGGAGCTCTCTGGCTATCTGAGTGTGCTTATCTGCAGTGAGCCTGAACCCGAAACCGAATTCAGCAGCGTCTTCGAAAAGACTGTTGTTCCATGCGGGACCTCTGCCATCGGGGTTCTTGGAGTAAGGTGTGGTAGGAAGATTACCTCCATAGATGGAACTGCATCCTGTGGCGTTGGCGATTACAGCCCTGTCACCATACATCTGGGTGAGAAGTTTAACGTATGCAGTCTCACCGCATCCAGCACAGGCTCCGGAGTACTCGAACAGCGGCTGAAGCAATTGCGATTCCTTGACTATTGAAGGATTAAGCTCATTACGGTCATAGTCTGGAAGGTTGAGGAAGAACTTGTAGTTCTCCTTCTCAGGTACTCTGAGCGGCAGCTGATCCGCCATGTTGATAGCTTTCCTAGCAGGATCTGCTTTACTTTTCGCAGGGCACACATGAACACATGTTCCGCATCCTGTGCAATCCTCAGGGGCCACCTGGATAGTGAATTTCAGATCTTTGAATTTGCCGCCCTTTGCATCTGTTGATTTGAAAGTCCCGGGTGCATTTTCAAGAAGTGCGCTATCGTACATTTTCATTCTAATGGCAGCATGGGGACAGACAAGGCTGCAGAATCCGCACTGAATGCATGTATCAGCATCCCATACCGGGATATCAAGGGCAACATTGCGCTTTTCCCATTGGGTTGTACCGGTTGGCCAGCTTCCATCGGCAGGCATATCGGAAACGGGAACATTGTCACCATCCATCCGGATGATCTTTGCAGTTACACGTTTCACGAATTCCGGAGCTTCATCAGGTACGGTGGGAGGCATTTCAATGGTACTTGTGACCTCATTCGGATAACTAACCTCGAAGAGATTGGTCAGTGTATGGTCAACAGCATTGTAATTCTTCTGAACTATCTCATCACCTTTTTTACCGTAGGTTTTCTTGATTGCTTCCTTGATCTTCTCAATGGCCTCGTCCCTTGGAAGAACTCCAGATATGGCAAAGAAACAAGTCTGCATGATTGTGTTTATCCTTGCGCCCATGCCCGTTTTCTTCGCAACATCGTAAGCGTTGATAACGTAGAATTTAATTTCCTTTTCTATCATCGCTTCCTGTATGGATCTTGGAAGCATGTCCCATGCTTCATCTGTTCCGTAGGGGGAATTGAGCAGGAACGTAGCTCCCTTTGCCGCGTATCCGAGAACATCGTACTTCTCAAGGAAGATGCTCTGGTGGCAGCCGACAAAACCGGCTGCTGAGATCAGACATGTCTGTTTGATAGGTTCAGGGCCGAACCGGAGGTGACTGACAGTTCGGGCGCCGGCCTTCTTGGAGTCGTAAACGAAGTAACCCTGAGCGTAATTGTCAGTTTCCTCTCCGATTATCTTGATGCTGTTCTTGTTGGCTCCCACTGTTCCATCTGAACCCAGGCCGATGAACACTGCCTGAATAGTACCTGGAAGTTCAAGTTCGAAATCGGTATCAATATCTATCGAAGTATTCGTTACATCGTCGTTAATACCGAGTGTGAAATGATTCTTTGGTTCTGGCTTCCTGACTTCATCAAGAGCTGCTTTTACGCAGGCAGGTGTGTATTCCTTACTTGAGAGTCCGTACCGGCCTCCAATAACTCTGATGTCATTCCTGCCGTGCTCCGCCAGTGTAGTAACAACATCGAGGTACAGAGGTTCTCCGGGGGCACCGGATTCTTTGGTTCTGTCAAGTATTGTGATGTTCTTCACTGTATCGGGGATGGCTTTGAGAAGAGCTTCCTTATGGAATGGTCTGTAAAGACGGACCTTTATGAGTCCAACCTTTTCGCCCCTGCTGCAGAGGTATTCCACTGTTTCATGAGCGGTTTCACATCCTGAAGCCATCTGCATGACTATAGTATCGGCATCCGGAGCGCCGACATAGTCAAACAGGTGATAATTCCTTCCCGTAAGCTCACCGAACCTGTCCATATAATCCTGCACTATTCCCGGAGTAGCAAGATAGTAGGGATTGACCGTTTCCCTTCCCTGGAAGTAAACATCCGGGTTCTGGCTGGTACCTCTTACAACAGGATGGTTGGGGTCTAAGCACCTGTTCCTCGCAGCAATTATCAGTTCGTTATCGATCATGCTCTTAAGAACTTCATCCTGTACCAGTTCGATCTTCTGTATCTCATGACTGGTTCTGAAGCCATCAAAGAAATGGATAAAAGGTATTCTTGACTTAAGTGTCGATGCGTGGGCTATTACTGCCAGATCCATTGCTTCCTGGGCTGAGGCACTTGCAAGAAGGGCGAATCCCGTCTGCCTGACACCCATTGTATCACTGTGATCTCCGAATATTGATAATGCCTGGCATGCAAGGCTTCTTGCCGATACATGGAACACTGCAGGTGTTAGCTCGGCGGCGATCTTGTACATGGAAGGTATCATCAGAAGAAGACCCTGTGATGCGGTAAAGGTTGTGGTTAGCGCTCCAGTCTGAAGTGCACCATGCACGGCAGCGGAGGCACCGCCTTCGCTCTGCATCTCCTGGACCAGCGGAATCGTACCCCAGATATTCGTTTTTCCCTGAGATGACCACGCATCAGCGTATTCACCCATGCCGCTGGAGGGTGTGATAGGATAGATTGCTACTACTTCACTCAGCTTATGCCCAATGCGTGCTGTGGCCTCGTTGCCGTCAATGGTGATCATTTTCCTGTTCATCATGCTCCGTTCTGTTCTGTATAGATAAATAGTGTTTCTATTGTCATATCATCTTTCCCTTTGACCTCGGGAATGGGATCACGTCACGTATGTTTTCCATCCCGGTGAAATACATAAGCAGTCTTTCAAATCCGAGACCGAATCCGGAATGGGGGGCGGAGCCCCACTTTCTCAGGTCGAAATACCAGGAGTAATCTTCAAGATCAATGCGGCACTCCTTCGCGCGAGCAAGCAGAACTTCCAGCCTTTCCTCCCTCTGGCTGCCGCCGACGATCTCACCTACCTGGGGGAAGAGAAGGTCTGTACAGGCCACCGTTTTTCCATCGTCGTTCATCCGCATATAGAAAGGTTTAATAACTGCCGGATAATCGGTTACAAAAACGGGGCATCCGAAGTGCTCATCGGCAAGGAATCTTTCATATTCGGTAGAAATATCATATCCCCATTCGGGTGCAACTTCGAAACGATCGGTGTTATCCTTCAGCAGTTCAATCGCATCAGTGTAGGTAATCCGGGCGAAGTCGCTTTCCATGAGCATACGGTAACGCTCCTTGAGTTCCTTCTCATAGAATCTGTTGAAGAAGGTTATGTCTTCCGGGCACTTATCATGGAGATAGCGGGCTGTAAATTTAATGAAATCCTCTATAAGAGAGATATCATCATCCAGATCAAAGAATGCCATCTCCGGTTCGATCATCCAGAATTCTGCCGTATGAAAACGAGTATCTGATGGATCAGCCCTGAAAGTGGGAGCGAAGGTGTATACTTTTCCGAGGGCAAGTGCAAGTGGTTCAGCTTCCAGCTGTGCACTTACAGTAAGAAAAGCCTGTCTCTTGAAGTAGTCCTTCGAATAATCTACATCACCGTTTTCCGTCGTAATGCTGTCAAGGGGCAAGGAGGTGACCTGAAAGGCTTCTCCTGCTCCTTCGGCATCACTTGTTGTAATAAGCGGCGCATGGATGAAGAAAAAACCGCTTTCATCAAAGAACCTGTGAATTGCAAGGCTGAGGTGGTGGCTCATCCTGAATACTGCGCCGAAGGTGTTTGTCCTGGCCCTTAAGTGGGGGAGAGATCTGAGAAATTCGATGGAATGCTTTTTCTTCTGAAGTGGATAATCATCTCCGACCGGGCCTATCACTTCCAGTTCATCTGCACTGATTTCCCGCGATTGCTCAGAACCGGGTGATTCTACGATCCTGCCTGTAACTTTTATACAGGCTCCAGTTGCTAATCCTGCAATGTCATCGAATTTATCCCGGTCGAATACGACCTGCAGAGGGGAAGAAATTGAACCGTCAGTTATTGATGCGAATGCAACATTCTTACCGGACCGTGCAGTTTTGATCCAGCCGTATACGGTTACTCTTTCATCTTTGCATTCTCCAGTGAGAATGGATTTGACGGATGTTCGCTCAATCATCGGGTCCCCCAGTTAACGGATAGCCCGGGAATATGATTCCCGGTTCGATTCGATCTTAGGAATTCGGAGAGTTTAATCTATGAAAGGAGCAGTTTTCATGCAATGCTTCAGTCCGTTCTCCAGTGAGCCCGGATATTTCTCAGTGGTTCTTTAATAGTCGATTTGCTGAACCCCAGAGCCTTTCCCTGCCAGGTGTCCCGCTCTTTCATCTCTCCGTGGATCCTGTTTAGAATATGCATTTTATGTAAAGACCATTGGGGAGCCACGGTGAGCTTGTCGGGGGCTTCACCGGTAAGCCTGAGTATCACTACATCAGGCTCAGTATGTTCAAGGAAAAGAATCACCATGTCTATATAAGTATCTATTGACATAAGTTCGAATTCACCTGCTGCAAATTGTTCTTCAATGAGAGTGTTCTTAACTATATGCAGGTTCTGAAGTTTTAGCCCATCAGTACCGGTTTTTCGGATGAACGCTGCATCAGCCAGCACGGTTTCTCTGGTGGAACCGGGATAACCTATTATCATGTGGGCAGCGGAGAAGATATTTCTTGCATGCAGAGCTTCAAAGGATCTTACTGTATCAAGTGATGTGTGGCACCTGTTCATATCTCTGAGAATACTATCATCAGAAGTTTGTACCCCAACCTCCACCCATAGAAAAGTCCGCCTGGAAAGATCCTCAAGATAATCAAGCATGGATTCGGGAAGGCAGTCCGGACGTGTGCACAGCGATAGACCCACTACTCCCGGATACGACAGGGCTTCCCAATAGAGGGTATCCAGCTCGTCCGGGTCTCCATATGTTGTAGTGTAATCCTGAAAATAGGAAATGAAGCTGTTTACATTGAATCTCCAGGTGATGTATCTGCATCCATCACTCAGCTGCTGTGTGATCGATTGGCCTTCTACATAGCTCTTTGGATGACTGGAGAGGGGATTGCAGAAGGTGCATCCTTCACTGCTGAGAGTTCCATCTCTGTTCGGGCATGTAAAACCTCCCCACACGCCGACTTTGCAGATTTTCTCTCCAAAGACACTTCTGAAGAAACTGTTAAGGTTGCGGATGCGTTTATCTTCCATTAAACTCTCATACCTCTCCTGAGGAATTGTGCAACAAGTCAGGTGTCAGCAGGTTTGTACGAAAGGAAATGCCCCGATTGACCGATAAACATAGAATAAAACAGGCTGCGATCATGTTCTTCGACCATTTCTGTATTTCGCCCGGCAGACCGGACAGGGAATCCCTTCAGATAATACTATCCCGTTTCTCAGATATTCCATGGGAAAACCTAACCAAGTTCCTGGTTAAAGCACAGCGGATTCCCCCAGAGAGAAGACTGAGGCTGGCGGGCACCGTGATAGGCGAGCATATAGAGAAGGGGGCGGGAGGCACCTGCTTTTCCCTCACAGAAGCGCTGGGTGCAATTCTTACATTTGCCGGTTTTCAATGCCGGCCAGTAATGGCTGATATGAACCATGGCCTGAACATACACTGCGCTCTTTCAGTTATTGCATGTGATGGAATTCAGTATCTTGCAGATCCGGGTTATCTCGTACCCGAACCTGTGTTTATGGAGCCGGGGAAAGTATCCCGGATTGATACATCCTTGCAGACACTTATCTGGGAGCCATCTGAAGGTGATAATTCCTTTGATCTCTATTCTATAGACGGTGATGTCAGGAACTGGAGGTATCGTATCAGAATGAATCCTGTAAGTTCCACTGAGTTCAGGAGTCACTGGCAGAGGTCCTTCGATGCTACCGGGATGAACAGCCTCCACCTGAACTGCAGAAGGGAAGACGGAAGATTGTCGGCTCATAACCTGAATCTCCGGAAGGTAACTTCCCATGGCAATAAGAATGAAAAGCTGAAGGGAAGTTATCCCGATAAGGTTGAGGAGTATTTCGGTCTTTGCCGCGTAATAGCGGAAGCCGCCGAGAAGGAATGGGTAAGATCATGCCAGGACCGGTAGAAGTTCTCCCGGTCATTCCGGTGATAAGCGTTATCTCGTCTGCTGATAAGTTGAAAATGGAAGCGAAACTCATCCTTGAATCACACTTCGGCAGACTAGACCTCGGCAGCGGACTTTATCCTTTCGATCTTTCGGGTTACTACGAAGAGGAAATGGGAGATGATCTGACAAGGCAGTGGTTCAGTTTTGAAGTTCTCAGGGATGCATCCCTTTTAGTCGAATGGAAGCTAGTCTGTGCCGATATTGAGGAGCAGTTCCTGGACAAACTCAGCAACAGAAGAGTTAATATCGATCCGGGATATCTTGACTATGGAAAGCTGGTCCTGGCGTCATTCAAGAGCGCTCCGGATAAGATCTACGTTGGCAGGGGTGTATATGCGCATACCTGCCTCCGGTACGGCCATGGACGGTTCACCGCACCCGAGCACAGCTTCCCTGATTTTATTGACGGAAGGTTTGATGAATTTATGCTGGAAGTAAGATGCAGCTATCGCAGGATTCTGAGGCTGCACCTGGGGGTAGTGGAGTAAAAAGACGGTAGACGGACAGAAGGGAAAATCATGCGTACAGGATTGCTGCTGGTTTCAATAGCGATATTAACGGCTGCTGTTGCTGTTTCTGATACCTGGGAACATACATTCGGCAGTGATCTGCCTGAACAGGCCTTCTTCTCCCTGGCTCTCGAAGACGGGGGATTTCTGATTAGCGGGATTTTTGTAATAGATGTCTCCTATTCCATCGTTTCATCGGAGAGCGCTGGTGGTGTAGACTGCATACTGGTTCGGATCGATGACAACCAGGAAATCCTGTGGGAAGCTGATTATTTTTCCGGACCATGGCCTGACCTTGCAGTGGCCGGAGTAGAAACGGGAGACGGCTGCTATGTTCTTGCAGGCATCACAACAACCATGGAGGAGGGGCAGCGGAACTGGTTATTCAAGGTCGACAATACAGGACAAATTGTATGGGAGAGTTTTCCTGGGACCGATTATGATGACTGGACCTACGATATGATTGAAACCGGTGACGATGGTTTTGTGCTGGCCGGATACGTCGATTTCGCGGATGGAATCGGTCGCGTGATAAGTCTTCTAAAGACGAACAGTCTGGGAGATGAGCTCTGGAACCGGCAATACACTGCAGCCGGCAGCGGTACAGCTGAAGCTTTGCTGGAAACTGCTGAAGGTGATCTTCTGATTACCGGTTACGTGCAGAAGGAAGGGGAGGGGAACGTAGTTCCATTCCTTCTGCGAACCGATGCTGATGGGAATGAAATATGGCTGAAAACCATTACGGGACAGACGGGAAACTGCTACGCGCTTGATATGACCGTGAAAAATAACGGGAATATCATCCTTGCAGGTTATACTGTAAGTTCTCCTGGAGATTACGATTTCTGGGTTGCAGAGCTGACCACCGATGGAGAGCTTGTGTACCAGTCCGTATTCGGAGGTAAAAGGGATGATATGGCATTCACGGCAGCTCCATGCCCCGAGGGTTGCGTTGTAGCTGGTTTTACAGCGTCTGAGGGCGCGGGCAGGGATGATATCTGGATACTGTGTATCGATGACTCCGGTGAAGAAGTATGGTCCGTTACCCATGGAGGTCCGGGCAATGAATGCGCCGAGCATATAATCCCTGCGGCAGGAGGCGGATATATCGTTTCAGGGTACACATCATCATGGGGAGCCGGCGATACTGACATATGGGTACTTAAAGTGGATGAGGAGGGGCAACTGGATTAGAGATTCACTAACCCTCAGGTTCATTCTGCTACTCGGGGAATGAAACTTTCGACAGGAGTTTCATGGCAGGTTCGAGCTCTTCATCGGAAAGGCATCCGAAGCTGATTCGAAGGTGCCCTCCTCCGGAGCAGCCGAAGGCGGACCCCGGGATAGTACCGATACCGTATTCATCAAGCAGGTACATTGCTGCGTCCTGAGCTTTCATACTGCTCTTGTATGCCGCAAGCGTAAAGAAGGCGCCTCCGGCTTTCCGCCAGGAGATGTGATCGTTGCCTCTTAGCGCTTCCCTGCAGAGTTCCAGTCGTCTTTGAACTCCCGCAGACATCGCTTTGATCCACTCCTCTTCTTTAAGGACTTCGGAGAGAAGATACTGGGATGGCGTAGGCGGGCAGATCACAACGGAATCCTGAACCTTTATTGCCTGTTCCAGCAGACCTGCAGAACCGAACAGGTAACCCAGCCTCCAGCCGGGAATACCCAGACTCTTGGAAAAACTGCCCAGTGTCAGAACATGTTTCTGGTGCATGTCCTTCCATGGATGCCATGTATCACCTGTGAATACGAATCTCTCGTAAGTTTCATCGATGATAAGGAAAGTGCCGCTTTCTGCGGTCATTTCAACGATCTTTTTCATCTCCGCGTCCGACATCACTTTTCCCGTGGGGTTTCCCGGATTGACGATAACCAGAACCCTTACTTCCCGAAGCACCCTTCTTATCTCATCCATGGGTACGGCCCAGCTTCCGTTGTCTTCGATCATTGGTATTGAACGTAAACCGAGATCGCTGAATTTTATCGCAAACACATGATCGAAATAATAGGGTTCTATAACCGCTACATTATCCCCAGGATCGGTAGATGCGAGCAGCGCGCTGAGGAATGCCTGGCTTGCTCCGCACGTCAGATGGATCTCGTTGGCGGGATCAAGATCGACTCTCCTTCTTCTACTGAAGTCCTCCGTCACAGCCTTTCTTGCCCATGGAAAACCGGGGTCAGGGCCGTACCTGTGGACCTGGGGTTCCATTAATTTACCGGTAAAGCTGTTCAGAACATCCGAAGGAGGTGAATACCATGGAGAGGCCTGAGCCATGCTGTAAATACTTCTGCCGGAGGATTTCAGTTCAGATATCCGGCCCATGATCTCTGCGATTGGAGGCATTCTAATCGCCATCATTCGCGAAGACGGGTTAAAGCTGTTCATGCCTGCCCCTTTCCTTTGCTATATTGCAGCCATGATGTAACTATAATAAGTAACCCGCTGGAAAAACCGCTGGAGTCCATTTGAGAATTCTTTTTACCATTAACTGCAAGGGTGTTGATGCTTCCGCGGCAGGCGGCATCGCCCTCGCTCGAATAATGGCCGAAACAGGACATTCTGTTATTGTCCAGACCGCTCCCGATGGTCCTGTTACCAGAGCTGCGACTGCACAGGGTCTGGAATGCGCCGGTCTGAACCTTCAGAAATCAGCCTTTACAACCGGTCTTTCATTATTCAGAAAGCTCGTCAGGACTTTTATGCCGGATGTGATCATAACGACCCGTGCTGACGGTCAGACTGCTTGCGCCATCGTTGCCGGCGGCATTCTGACAGTCAGGATAAGGTGTGATATCCGGAAACCCCGTTCGGGGAGAATCTGGAAACTGGTGGACAGAAGAACTGACCTGGTAGTATTTCCCTCTCCTTTCATGATAGAGAGAAATTACAGCGGCTCGAGAGATGGGCTGGTTGCAGTTCTGCCCCATCCTGTTGATACTGAGTTCTACACTTCCGCGGAGAAGAGAGAACCGCTGGAACCCCTTCTTGTTTCAATCGGCAGGCTCAGCCCTATGAAAGGGCACAGAACATTGATAAAAGCTCTTCAACTCCTGCCGGAGTCTGTAAAAGCGGTAGTCGCCGGTGCTCCCAGCCAGCAGTCTGTCTCTGAACTTGAATTATTCGCAAAAGATCTCGGAGTAGGGAGCAGGATCACATTTGCGGGTAAGGTTGCGGATGTAAGGGAGCTGATCTCAAAGGGAACGATAGGGGTTGTTACTAGCCTTGGAAGTGAAGTTGTTTCCAGGGCTGGAATGGAGATGATGAGTTCAGGGCTCCCTCTTCTTGCAGCGGCAACAAACGGACTGCTGGACCTTGTTTGTGATGGCAGAACAGGTCTGTTTCACTCTCCGGGAAACTATCAGCAGCTTGCTTCGCAGGCAGCATTTATGCTCAAAAACCCCTCCATGACACTGAGAATGGGCAGGAGAGCCAGAAAAACGTGTATTGACAGATTCAGCTATCCTGTAATAGCGGAAAAATGGAACCACACCCTTACGGCATTAACCGAAGGGAACAAGAATCCTTCTCGTCGGTATCATCAGTGAATAAAACAGAAAGCAGGTCGATATGACAGCAGTTCTTATCGTGATGAGTTTATTGTTAACGGATTCACTTGAAACAACCTCTTCTTTAGAGGAATGCCTGCCAAGATATGTCGAGAACAACGCCTTCGGAGCGGGAGAGAGGCTTGAGTTCAGTGTTGAATACGGTATTATCAAAGCGGGAACAGCGGTTCTTGCTGTAACCGGACCTGAGCAGTTCGAGGGTCTGATGGCTTACCGGATATCAGCAACTGCCAGATCAAACCCAGCATTCAGTACGTTTTTTGAGGTGAACGACGTCAATGAAGCTCTACTGGATATAGTCCAGTTTCACACTTTAAAGTTCTCTAAAGATTTGCATGAAGGTGACTTTGAGTACCAGGAGGAAGTGTTTTTTGATCAGGACGCAGGGCTGGTGTTTTATCCCAATGAGACCGATTCTTCACTTATGCAGATGGATATTCCGCCCCACGTTCTGGACGTTCTGAGCTGTCTGTATTTCGCCAGGACGCTTCCCCTGGAGGTCGGGAATACATACTATATTGACAGTCATGTAGATAACGAAAATTATCCCCTCGAGATAATCGTCCATGAGAGGGATCATATAAGAGTACCAGCAGGAGAATTCGACTGTATACTGGTTCAGCCGGCTCTGCAGTCCCAGGGTCTTTTTGATCAGCAGGGAGAGATCTGGGTCTGGATGACTGACGATGAGAGACATATGCCGGTTCTTATGCGCAGCGCCATTGTTATTGGTGAGATCGTATGTGTACTG
>Ga0190293_1000799_pt1 | contig 11236 bp, 9 predicted proteins | sample 48693001_MG_FD_161671 | JGI IMG/M metagenome (GOLD analysis project Ga0190293, IMG submission 161671) | Hydrothermal vent microbial mat bacterial communities from Southern Trench, Guaymas Basin, Mexico - 4869-30-0-1_MG | ecosystem: Environmental > Aquatic > Marine > Hydrothermal vents > Microbial... | reverse complement strand
CCATTTTTCCTTTTATTCAAAAGGTGCAAAGAAATGCACAAATAATTGCGCAAATCGATTGTTTGAGTTCATTTGCAAAAAATGCTACTGTCAATAATTATGTTCGTCCGGTAATTGATGACAGTACAACTATTGAAATTAAAAACGGAAGGCACCCGGTCATTGAAAAACAATTGCCAATTGGTGAAGAATACATTGCCAATGATTTGGTTTTAAATAGAAATCAACAACAAATAATTATGATTACCGGCCCAAATATGAGTGGTAAATCGGCCATTTTGAGGCAAACTGCATTGATCGTTCTACTGGCTCAAATGGGTAGTTATGTACCGGCTCAAAATGCCAAAATTGGTATCGTTGATAAAATTTTCACTCGAGTTGGAGCAAGTGACAATATCTCTATGGGAGAATCTACTTTTATGGTTGAAATGAATGAAACCGCAAGTATCTTAAATAATATATCTGAACGGAGTTTGATCCTGCTCGATGAAATAGGAAGAGGTACAAGTACTTATGACGGAATTTCCATTGCTTGGGCCATTGCCGAATATCTGCACGAGCATCCGGCGAAGGCAAAAACTTTATTTGCAACACATTACCATGAACTCAATGATATGAGTGAAACATTCGATCGAATAAAAAACTATAATGTTTCGGTTAAAGAATTAAAAGATACGGTAATATTTTTGCGGAAATTAGTCGCAGGAGGTAGCGAACACAGTTTTGGAATTCACGTAGCAAAATTAGCAGGAATGCCAACTATGGTAATTCATCGCGCGAATAAAATGCTGAAACATTTAGAAAAAAGTCATGCTTCTGAAGATATACAGGAGAAATTAAAAAATGCTGCAGATCAAGATATGCAACTCAGCTTTTTTAATCTGGATGATCCATTGCTGGAAGAGATAAAAGAAGAAATCCTAACAACCAACATCGATACGCTTACTCCGATTGAAGCTTTGATGAAGCTCAATGAGATCAAGAGAATGCTGGTGAAGAAATGATTGTATTATTCATAAGATGACTATCTGCACTGCGGATATAGTCATCTTATGAAATATTATCAAACCACGATCTCAATTGTTTCTATAAAATCTAAATATTTTTATTATCTTGTAATTCAAATTTTTAGATCATGCAAAAACTAATCTTCAGCCTTATTACATTTTTTTTAATTATCTCATTTGGCCCATCCGCAAATGCCCAAAAATCTGCTTTTAACATAAATGTTTCCTTTTCTAAAAAAGTGAATGAGCAAAAATTAGATGGCAGATTACTTCTCTTGTTTTCAAATAATAATAAATCCGAGCCCCGTTTTCAGATTGGTGGTCTGAATAGTCAACTTGTTTTTGGAACCAATGTTGAAGGCATGTCACCAGAGGAAAAAGTGAAAATTGAAGAAGACACCTTCGGTTATCCAATAGTAAGTATAGATAAAATCCAACCCGGTGAGTATTATGTACAAGCCTTGCTGCATGTTTATGAAACCTTTGATCTTTCAACAGGGAACACAGTTAAACTCCCAATGGATAATGGTGAAGGTCAACATTGGAACACTTCTCCTGGAAATATATACAGTAAACCTAGCCAGATAACAATTACAGAAAATGGAATAGATAATTTAAATATAGTGATGGATCAGGTAATTCCGGCAATAGAAGAACCTGCAGATACAAAATGGGTCAAACACATTAAAATGAAATCAAAAAAATTATCCGAATTCTGGGGAAGAGACATTTATTTAGGTGCCCATATATTATTGCCAAAAGGATTTGATGAGCATCCTGAAGCAAAATATCCTATAATGATTTTTCATGGACATTTTCCAACTGATTTTGGCGGATTTAGAACCACTCCTCCAGATAAAGATCTGAAGCCCATATATTCTGCCAGATTTGACGTCGATGGCTATAACATTATTCAACAACAAGAAGCATATGATTTTTATAAAAGATGGAATGAACCTGATTTTCCCAGATTTTTAATTATTGAAATTCAACACGCAACTCCTTATTACGATGATTCATATGCTGTTAATTCAGCCAGTCAAGGACCATATGGAGATGCAATTACTTATGAACTAATACCTTATATAGAAAAGCAATTTAGAGGTCAGGGTGAAGGTTGGTCAAGATTTCTGTATGGCGGTTCAACAGGTGGTTGGGAAGCCTTGGCTGTTCAGGTAAAATATCCTGACGAATACAATGGTTGCTTTGCCGCTTGCCCCGATCCAATTGATTTTAAGAGTTACTGCTTGACAAATATCTATGAAGATACTAATGCCTATTATTACGAAAGTAATTTTGTGAAATTGGAAGTGCCTGCTCATCGTGATTATCTCGGAAATTTATCATCTACCTTAAAACAGGAAAATCATTTAGAATTAGTTTTAGGAGATAAATCCAGATCGGGTAAACAATGGGATATATGGGAAGCTACCTATTCACCGCAGGGAGATGATGGTTATCCAGTTAGACTTTGGGATAAATATACCGGAGAAATAGATCATAAAGTAGCCGAATACTGGAAAGAAAATTATGATCTGCGGTATATTTTAGAACGGGATTGGGATAAATTAGGTGATAAGTTGAAAGGGAAAATTCATATCTATTGTGGTGACATGGACAACTATTACCTGAATAACGCTGTTTATTTGATGGAGGATTTTTTAGAAAGCACTACAGAGCCATATTATGATGGTGAAGTAGATTACGGGGATAAAGCGGAACATTGCTGGAACGGTGATCAGGAAAACCCGAATTCCATTTCCAGATTGAGATATAATTCGATGTATGTTCCAAAAATTATGGAGCGAATTGCCAAAAGTGCACCTGAAGGAGCCGATTTGACAAGTTGGAGATACAAATAAAATAAGTATTAAATTCTATAACAAATAATCTTTCTTCTTGTTTTAAGTATTTTTTTTGGATTCAAGAATTTAAAACGATATTAGTATGGAGATGAGATTAACTTTTTTCTCAATCATTCAATCATTTTTTACACTATCTTTGTCGTGAAATTAATATCCTATGTTTTTATTTATTAGCGGATCAGAAATCTTTATTATTCTTGTCATCGTGGTGATGTTATTTGGTGCAGATAAAATTCCGGAAATCGCGAGAGGGTTGGGGAAAGGAATGCAACAATTGAAAAATGCGACCAATGATGTAAAAAAAGAAATAAATGACAGTGTCAAAAAACAAGGAATAGATACTGAATTTACACGAGATATTCAGAAAGAGGTTAAAAAAATCAAAAATAAGGTTCAAGACAATATTGATGATATAACCGGGCCTATAAAACGTAATTTATAGTTTGACTTTCCTTGATAAAATTATCCAGTTAGATAAAGATCTGCTCGTTTTTCTCAATGGTCTTGGTAATGATAATTGGGATTCTTTTTGGTTAATTACAACCAACCAACTAAGTTGGATACCGTTATATCTTGTATTCTTTTATTTGATATTTAAATCATTAGGTTGGAAAAAAGGAGTTATCTTAATCATATTGACTGCTCTTTTGGTTACTTTTTCAGATCAATTTACCGTATTCATTAAAAACTTTTTTGAAAGATTGCGGCCCAATCGAGATCCGTCGATTAACGAAATTATTCGGGTCCTTAAAAACAATAAAAGTTTTAGTTTTGTATCGGGTCACGCCACAACTTCAACAGCGGTTAGTTTATTCATGCACCTTACTTTAAAAAAGTATTATAAATACACCATTTTGTTTTTTATATGGCCCTTATTATTTGCTTATAGCCGTATTTATATTGGAGTTCATTTTCCAATTGATGTAATAATTGGTGCTATACTAGGCATTTTAATCGGGTTTATTTTTTATAAAATAAGTTTGAAGGTTTTCTTGAAAATAGATACAAAAAAAAATTCTTAAATTCAATTTAGCATAAAACAAGAACTATCCTCCTTCATTCCAGTTTTCTGATAATTTAGTTTTTTTCATTTCTCGCAGATCACTCAGATTTTTAATTTCACAGTTCCAAAGGATTTCGAGAATCAATATTTCACAAAATCAATTTTAAGCCTCTAATTTTAAATGAATTTCACTTCCTATCAACAATTTTCAAATTGACTCATTACCACATTGTATTCTCTACTGTTTATCTCCATTAAACACTCACTCAATAACCAAAATAACAATATTTCATTAGTTCATTAACTCATTGGCTCATTGGCTCATTGAATCATTAAATTACAACCTCTAATATCAGAGTTGTCAAATCTACCCAAAACTTCAAAAGTACCATCAGAACATGTTTTCCCAAGATCTTGAGTGGCAATAAAAGAGCATGAATTAATATTGGCCAGATCGATTATATTCAAACCTCCTGTTCTTTCATGTGGTAGTATGATTAAAGCATCTTCTGTGTCACGTGTTAAAATTTTCATCCAGGGAGGTGCTTTAAAAATTCCCTTTCCATGGGAATAGGCTTGAGATAATAATTCTGTCATCCCGTATTCTGAATGTATCCTATCAACACCAAATCCATCACATAATACCTGATGCAACTCTTCTTTGATCATTTCCTTTCTGTGGCCTTTCATACCTCCTGTTTCCATTATTACGGTGTTCTTTAAATCAAATCTCCTAAGATCAATTAGATCTAATAATGCATAGGAAACACCTATCAACATAACCTTCACCCCATTTCGATCTAATTGAAACAGTTTTTGAGCTAATTCATTTAAATTATGTAAATAAAACCCACTTTCTTTTGATCCGCTTTTTTCAATTAACTCCTTTACCATATAAACCAGAGAAGAACTCTCTTGCTCTAAATAATTGGGTAAAAGAGCTAGTATCGTGAAATTTTCAATTTCTCCATAAAAATGTTGAAACCCCTTTGTGAAACTGGATCTGTACAATTCTAAGTTAGTAATATAGTGTTTACTCCGTATCGGATCTGTTGTACCGCTGCTTAAAAAGACCTGTTGGATTGGTTCTGTGGAGGAAATAATTTGATGTGTTTTAAAAAATTGAATCGGCAGAAATGGTATTTGTTCTATCTCGGTAATTGATGCTGTATCGATATTCAATTTTTTTATAAAATCACTATAGGTTTTATTATTAACTGCCTGGAATTGAAATGTTTCTAAAGCATGATCTTCGAAGCTTTTATCTGTATTTAACTTAAATATATAAGAATTTTGCATGCCTGATATTTACGCAAAAGTAACCCTTTTTAACGCAACCTATTTCTAAAATAGCATCTTTAAAAATACCTAGCGATAATAATTATTGTTAAAAAATAGTGATTAAATAGATTTTTTTTGTAATTTTTGCTGTTATTTCACTTGCAATATAAGTAAGTGGTACACGTTCAAATTCTAATAAGAGCTTTTGGCTTTTAAATGTATTGTTAAAACGTATTTGAACTTAATAATGGTTAACATTTAAACTATTGCGGTTACATATGAGTAAATTGTGATTTAAATAGTGTCAATAATAATAGTAGAAACAAAAATTAATCGAAGCGCTGATGAGTTTAAAACAACTCATACTAAATTGTAAAAAAAGAGATATTAGATCTCAATCAGAAATTTACCAGCTTTTTGCCGGTAAACTATTTGCATTGTGTTTAAAATATTCTAAAACAAAGCAGGAAGCTGAAGATAATTTACAAGACGCTTTTATTACGATCTTTAATAAGGTCGATCAGTTTAAACACATTGGCTCCTTTGAAGGTTGGATGAAAAGAATTGTGATCAATACTGCATTACAATCTTATCGAGAGAAAAAGGTGCTAAATTTAGTAGAGGAAAATTATCCTGATGAGGTTGAGGTTGAAGTAAATGAAAGTGATATTTCCTTGGATTTTTTGTTAAAAATTATTCAAGAATTACCTGAAAGGTATAGAATGGTTTTTAATTTATACGTTTTAGATGGATTTTCTCATAAGGAAATTGCAAGTTTAATGGGCATAGCCGAAGGAACTTCAAAATCTAATTTATCGAGAGCCCGACTAATATTAAAAGAAAAAGTAGAATCAAACCAACAACAACAAACCATCGGTTTGTTTTAAAATGTTAGAACGAAAAAACATAGATAGAGTTTTTCAGGAAAACTTAAAGGATTTAGAGATAAACCCAAGCAAAAAAGTTTGGAACAATATCGAATATTCTTTAAAAAATTCAACTGTTTCGCAATCCAAAAGGATCGTTCTTCCTCTATGGCAGAAATTGGGTGGTGTTGCTATGATTTTTATAATCTTTTTAACAGGTGGAATCTGGTACAATAATCAACCCGAAAACAGTTCAGTTAAAAATAACGTTTCAGAAATCAACAATGAAAAAGTTGATACTGATACGCAAATACCAATAATACAAAATATAGAAAAGCCTAAAGAAGTTATAGCTCAAAATAAAAAAGAGATCCGACTTGAGGAAGAAACACCAATCTTTGTAAAAAAAGCAAATACTGATATTATTCTAACTTTTGCCGAATTTTCTGCTGTAACTCCAACTTTTGATAATAAGAATCAATTTGAGCAAAACCTATTTGTTGATAATATTAAAAATGAAGAAGGTTTAGTTTCTATTTATGAAGCACAAGTTATCAAAAGTGAAATAAAACCTATTCAGAAAAAATGGTCTGTTGGTCCCACAATCGCTCCTGTATTCTACAATACCTTACAAAGTGGATCACCATTGAATAATAATTTAACACAAAGCTCAAAATCCACTGAAAATGCATTATCGGTTGGAGTTAAAATTAATTATCATATATCTAAAAAGTTTTTTATCCAATCTGGGGTTAATAAGTTAGAATTGGCATATAATACCAAAGATGTAAATGCAACATTTTCATCAGTTAAAAATGCATCTAATAATATTAACACGAACAGGTCTGGAGTTATTTTAACTCCGGTCTCTAAATTGAATCATAACGATTTACCGGAAATAAATAATGCAAATAAATCAACTATTAGTGGTGATCTGAATCAATCTATTGAATATTTTGAACTTCCAATAGAAATGAAATATAGCTTATATGATAAAAAGATTGGATTAAATTTAGTTGGTGGATTTAGTACTTATTTCTTGACTAACAACTCAGTATCTATAGTTTCACAAAACATCACTACCAGTCTTGGTGAAGCAAATAATTTAAATAGTTTTAACTTTAGTGGTAATTTTGGAGTAGATCTAGATTACAAAATAAGTAAAAGCTGGTTTATAAATATTGCTCCAATGTTTAAATATCAATTCAATACATATTCTAATAATTCCGGAAATTTCAAACCCTATTACTTTGGTGTATATTCTGGTCTAAATTATAGATTTTAACCAGCGAAGTCTAAATTATAGAAAATCAAAATAATATTGTTTTTTTCTCGATAAATTCTCTTCAGATTATTTCTTGTATTTTAAAAAATAACTCTCTTTAAAAAATTCGATATTTTTAATTAAAGTAAAATAAATACCATTAATTTTGTAAATCAATTTATGGCCAAAATATAGGTCCTGTTTAAAATAATTAATAATAATAAAATATAAATATATGGAAGCGGTAGCAACTGATTTTGGAATACAAGTAGCGCTTGATAAATTAGGAGTAAAAGATATCAATGAGGGAACCTCTACAGGTTCAGAAAGTTTTTCACACGGTGAAACCATTGATTCTTATTCTCCGGTAGATGGAAAATTAATTGGTAAAGTTAAGACAACCACAACAGAAGATTATGAAAGAATGATGGTTTCTGCAACAAAAGCCTTTAAGACTTGGAGAAAAATGCCTGCACCTCAACGCGGTGAAATTGTTCGTCAGTTTGGTGATAAATTACGGGAATTGAAAGAACCTCTTGGAAAATTAGTTTCTTATGAAATGGGTAAAAGTTATCAGGAAGGCTTAGGGGAAGTTCAGGAAATGATAGATATCTGTGATTTTGCTGTTGGTTTATCTCGTCAGCTTCATGGTTTAACCATGCACAGCGAACGTCCGGGCCATAGAATGTATGAACAATACCATTCATTGGGTGTTGTAGGAATAATCTCAGCATTTAATTTTCCTGTTGCTGTTTGGGCCTGGAATACGGCATTAGCCTGGATATGTGGAGATGTTTGTGTTTGGAAACCAAGTGAAAAAGCACCACTTTGCGGAATAGCTTGTCAGAATATCGCTGCCGGAGTATTTAAATCCAATGGTTTACCGGAAGGTATATCCTGTTTGATAAATGGTGATTACCGAGTAGGTGAAATGATGACCACAGATAATAGAGTGCCATTAATTTCGGCTACAGGATCAATCAGAATGGGCAAAATTGTTGCACAGAAAGTAGCCTCCCGTTTGGGAAAATCGCTATTAGAGCTTGGTGGAAATAATGCTATTATTGTAACTCCTGATGCCGATATTGAAATGACCGTTATCGGAGCGGTGTTTGGTGCTGTTGGTACTGCCGGTCAGCGATGCACTTCAACACGTAGATTAATAATTCATGATAGTATTTATGACAAGGTGAAAAATGCAATTGTTGCAGCCTATAAACAATTGCGAATTGGAAACCCTCTGGATGAAAATAATCATGTAGGGCCATTAATTGATAAAGATGCCGTGAAGATGTACGAAGCAGCCCTGGAAAAGGTAGTTGCAGAAGGAGGTAACCTCGTTATTGAAGGAGGTGTTTTAGAAGGTGAAGGGTATGAAAGCGGATGTTATGTTAAGCCTGCTATTGCAGAAGCTGATAATTCATTTGAAATAGTTCAGCATGAAACTTTTGCACCTGTTTTATATATGTTAAAATACAGTGGAAATGTAGAAGATGCCATTGAAGTTCAAAATGGTGTGGTACAGGGCTTGTCTTCGGCCATTATGACCAATAATTTAAGAGATGCTGAAAACTTCTTATCTGTTTCAGGATCTGATTGTGGTATTGCAAATGTGAATATCGGCACTTCTGGTGCAGAAATTGGTGGTGCATTTGGTGGAGAGAAAGAAACTGGTGGCGGACGAGAATCAGGATCAGATGCATGGAAGGTTTATATGCGTCGTCAAACAAACACTATTAATTATACTACAGAATTACCTTTGGCTCAAGGAATAAAATTTGATTTTTAAACCTTTCTTAATTGCAAAAAGTACTCTCCGGGTAACTATTATCGTAAAGATAATAGTTACCCGGAGAGTTCAAAAGTAACAAGTAAACGCATAAAAAAATCGCCCCGATCTCTCGAGGCGACGACTGGTTGAAATAAATCAACCAAAATCAACTAACCAAACCTTATTTTTAATCTCTTTGGATATATTTTTCGTCTTTCTTTTAAAACGATTTACTTCTTTATTTGTTGCATTTCTTTGAAGAAATAATATTTCTAATTTTGGCTTAGGTAAAATTATTATTTATCATAAAATCAGTCGAAATAATTTCACTTTCCTATCACTAAGGAAGCACAAATTAAACTCTTCTCCCTTAAAAAAATCACAATCTAATGTTAAAATTCTCTAGCCTTATGACTCCTTTTATAACAAATCAATTTTCGTGCCAACCTCTTAATAAAACAGTTGAAAAATGTTAATTTTTTACTAAAATAATCTTTAAAATAAATGAAATTATTTATACTTTTTACTCACTAAATTCGTTATAGTAGAGAAATAAAATTATTAATCTTTTGCTATGAAGAATTTAATAATCACATTTGTTTTTTGTCTATCTATTGCACATATCCAATCACAATCTTTTGAAGGTAAAGGAGATAGCAAAGTGAGTATTGGCTATGACTTCTATGGTTATGGTAACGGAGTCAAAGTTGCCTATGATTATGGGTTGAGTAATCTATTCTCAATAGGTGCGGGTTCATCTTTTTACTTAAATAATGATGAGAACGATTTTTTTATTTATGCGAGGTCAAATGTTCATCTTGGTATTTTAATGGATCTTCCTTGTAAATTTGATATTTATCCAGGCGTAGAGCTAGGCTATTTATCAAGAGGTGACGTGGGGATCTCAGGCTATCTTGGTTTGAAGTATTTTATAAATGAAAAAATAGGTGTCTATGCCGAAATAGGAAGTAATGGCTCTGTAGGCCTTAGCGCAAATCTTTAATTCTATGGGTAATTAACAGTTTCCAATTGTTTAATACCTGTTATTTTATGATAAAAATCTTTGCCGTTGATCGAGTAAACCAGAACTGCTTCATCTTTTTGTAAATCAAAAGGTATCTTTTTTTCATTGGGAGCGGTATTTCCATACTCTCCTGCTGAATCTTCATGCATAATCATGTCTTTTTTTATTAATTCTGTTGAGTTACCTATAAGTACAAAACCATTAATATTGATTTCTGTAGCAATTTTATACTCGTGATTCTGAAAAAAGATAGTTGGAAATTCAACATTTGTTGTTGTTTTCACTCCCTTTATTCTAATCTCTGTTCCAGCTGTTCCTTTTTTTCCGCCTACCCAATAAAAATAAGTTTTTTCATGAATGGTAAATGGTGGTGCTTGATCTACATTTTGTGTCTTACAATTTGTAAAACTCAAAATCACAATCAATAACACCAAAGAAATACCAAGTTTATATATCTGTTTCATTTATTAATAAATTATTAGTTTAAATATTTATTTTCCTTTTTGGTATACAACTATATCAATATAAGATCTCAAAAGTTAATATGCCCTTTCTTTAACTCCTTCATAAAAATTAATAAAGGCTTTATTTACTACTTTCATACCTCCTTTTGTAGGGTAATTTCCTGTAAAATACCAATCTCCTGGATTGTTAGGGCACGCCTTATGCAAAGTGTCTATAGACTGAAAAATAATTTTCACCTCAGAATTGATTTCTTCAGTTTTTAACATCTCTGCTATTTTATCTGAAATTTGATCAGCAGTAAAAGGGTCATACATGGCTTTTACATAGTTTTCCGGATTACCATTTTCAATGTTCTCTTTGCATTTTTGGTATATTTCCTCAATTATATGATATCGATTCGTATCTTTTAATAATTCCAAAGTCGCTCTGAAAGCTATAAATTCTTCAAGTCTTGCCATATCAATTCCATAACAATCCGGATAACGAATTTGTGGAGCAGAAGATACTACAACTATTTTTTTCGGACCTAATCTATCTAATATTTTAATAATACTTTTTTTCAAAGTAGTTCCTCTTACAATACTATCATCAATTATCACCAGGTTGTCTGTAGATTTAACCACTCCATAAGTTACATCATAAACATGAGCAACCAGATCATCTCTACTGTTGTCATCGGCAATAAAGGTT
>Ga0190293_1000798_pt1 | contig 11242 bp, 7 predicted proteins | sample 48693001_MG_FD_161671 | JGI IMG/M metagenome (GOLD analysis project Ga0190293, IMG submission 161671) | Hydrothermal vent microbial mat bacterial communities from Southern Trench, Guaymas Basin, Mexico - 4869-30-0-1_MG | ecosystem: Environmental > Aquatic > Marine > Hydrothermal vents > Microbial... | reverse complement strand
TGAGAAATTAAGCTCCAGATCACTGAATCGATTCCTGTCAACACTCCTCATTTCATCCGAAAGGGAACCACCCGAATCAACATCCTTCTCAACCCATGAACGGTAGATATTAACCCACTTCCTCCAGTCCATTTCATGGCTCAGCATATCCATAACCCTGGTTGTCTGGTCGGCTATCTCTCTGACAGCTCTCTGGGTTCTGAGGCGGTTACCCATCAACAGCCTTTTTATTACAAGAAGAATCTGGCTGGGATTAACAGGTTTTGTCAGATAGTCATCAACCTCACCACCAATGGCGAGATCCATCAGTTCCTCTTCCTCACTCTGGGTTACCATGACGATAGGAAGTACATGATAATTCTTCCGGATACGGGTTACGGTTTCCATTCCATCCATACCCACCATCATCTGATCCATAAGGACGATATCCACCTGGTTTGTTCGGAGTACATCAAGAGCCTGCTGTCCGCTGTGTGCGGTAAGTACCTTGAAATCGTGCTTCTCAAGGTATCTTGTATGACTTCTGAGATGCTGGATCTCGTCATCCACCCACAGAATAGTGATCATCAGGCATCCTCCGATATCGCGGGCAGAATTATTAAAAAAGTGGTTCCTTTTCCGGGTGAGCTGGCTTTAAGACGCAGGCTTCCATTATGGTATTGCTCTACAATGCGCCTGCTTAATGTAAGACCAAGTCCCCACCCCCCCCTTCTTGTACTGAAACCCGACTTGAAAATCCTTTTCTGATCTGCAAATGGGATGCCATTTCCATTGTCAGCAATTTCCACTTCAACCAGTCCTGACCCTTCCTGAACATCCCTTGTGCTTATCCTGATTATTCCGCCTTTTGTTTCCTTCAGAGCAGCAATTGAATTCTTCAGAAGGTTCTCGATGACCCAGCTGAACAATACAGTGTTGAGATTGATCAGATATTCGGATTTCAGATCAGTTTCAAGGTTCATGTCATCAGACAGAAAGCCCGGGCGCCCACAGAAATAGTGCACTGAATCAAGAATGACCGAATTGATCATACACTTATCGAGCTTCGGTTTCTTACCCATCTGTCCGTATCTGCTGGCTATCTGCTTCAATCTGTCGATATCGTTCTCGATGAACTCCAGGGCTTCCGCAAACTCATTATCCGTCTCGGCATCAGGTTTCTCCCGCAGCAGTTCTATCCAGCCCATAAGAGATGAGAGGGGAGTACTGATCTGATGTGCTGTTTCCCTCGCAAAACCAACCCACGAAAGCTCCTTTTCCTTCTTCATTTCCATCCTGATAACGAAGAGAAATAGGAGAACGAGTACGAGAAAGACACCGAGTTCAATATACGGAACGAGCAGGAGTTCCTTCGCCAGTTCATCGGATCCGTAATGAAGATATCCAATGGTCTCTCCATAAGAATCCGTTATTGGAACCGGTGTGTTCTCCGTGTCCAGCTCCTCGGCAAGCAGCATCAGCGATTGGAGACTCTCCCGGCTGATTGAGTCTGTAACTGCAATTCCGTTTACAACCTGAGGAATCATATCCGTATCGGACAGAATGGTCGTATAATCCAATCTTTCCACCAGCTCTTTGAAGAGCCTTCTGGTTCTATTGAAAAGCCGCTGCCGTTCCTCAATACCTTCAATTGATACGAAGTACCATTCATTTACAGAACCGCATTCCTGACAGAACCTGGTAATACTGGTATCCGACTCAAACGCATAAGCGGGGGTTGTTGAACCGCATCCTGCACAGACGTACACCATACCAAGCTCCGCCAGTCTGCTCATGGGAACCTGCGCCCCTGCCCAGAACCATGCAATAGTTTCGTTTGCATTTGTCCTGGTTTCCCTCAGGCGGGACACAAGACTGTAACTGTAGTAGAAAAATACCCAGACAAGAACGATCACAACAAAGAGAGGTAATAATCGGGTTCTTACGCTCCACATATCAGTTATCTTCCACAACAGGCACTACAAAACCTGCCCCGGATATGAAAATGGGTCTGTCGCATTCCTTCTCTGTGATCCATGTTTCAACATCGTGAACAGGTTCAATACCCATTCCTTCCACCAGGCTGTCAGGCAGGTCGCTTGAAAGCGCAAGTCTTATCCTTTTCCTGAGGTTTTTAAGCCGGACTATGGTATGGTCACCCAGATTGTACTGATGTTTCCCGGGGATTACCCAGGTTTCATCCATCGATGTGATGAAAGCCTTCTCAAGATGTTCCGCTCCGAGGCCTTCCCCGCATGAACTGATAAGAAGAAGATGACCTCCATCCTCAACGATGGAATGGCAGTTATAGATGGCCTTTTCCGACTGATAGAGATTTATATCCAGGGGTTCCCCCGGGTGAAGTATGACCACCGGGGACCTGTATGGAATGGAAACCGTAGACAGCGCTGCTGAAGCCTTAGTCGCTTTTGTGAAGGATTCCCTGCACGTACCCGAATAAAAATGTACAAGCATGCCGCGGTGAACAACACCGTTCCCCTGCAGGATCTCCACTCTTTCCTCCAGCATGGAGAGAGCATCCATCATGTCTTCGTGTACAGGATTACCTTCGAGCCTTCCCGGCAGCGCTCCATCCAGACATGCGTGAAAATGGTTCATTACAATGGATTCTCTGGACGATACACCCGGAAGAAAGGATTTTCTTCCTCCGGTATATCCGGCAAAATAGTGAGGTTCGACGGAATTTACAGCTATTACAGGATTCCCGTCGAATAGCCATGGATCCATACTGACCGGTGTACCAATTCGAGTTCTGCCGATGTAAATCATATCCTCCGAATCGCAGTCATTGTTCTTCCATTGAGCATCCGGGAAACAGCCACCGAGCAGAGTTGATTTCTCATCCTGTGTAACCGGTCTGTGGGTTCCGGTGGCGAAAAGTATCCTTACTTTACCACCAAGAATTTCTTCCAGCGGCGCGATCATAGGAAAGGAGGGTGGCCTTGTGGCATCGTTAACCACAAGCGTTACAGCTTCGCTGCTGCCGAACCTGATAAGATCAGGCATGACATCAGTCCATACATCCTTTACCTGCTGCTCGACCAAAGGCAGCGGGGCAGCGGGGTCGGAAATCTCTATTTCCTTCAACATTTCCTGAACTCCGATCCTCCGGCTCATTATTCCTGCAATCTCCTGCCATCCCAGGCAAACTCAGTTCCGGATATATCCTGAAATCCTGCAAATGAATTAAAATCATCCTCATACCTGAATATTCCCTCTCCAGAGAGGGCGCCCTCAGTATAAGTAAATTCAAGGACGTTGCCGGTAAGCGTTCCCTCAATGCTTCCCAGCGGATATTCACCCGTGACATTATCGGAATCAACAATCACCAGTTCCAACTGACCCATGGTCGTATCCCATAGCCCTTCCGGGTTCGCCGCTGCAATCACGGCTTCTTCAGTTACCTGCAATTGCTCAGACACTTCTGTTATCATGGGTTCTTCTGTAATCAGAGTATCGGCAGTTACCTCAATGGACAGGGAATCCACTGTTTCCGGCTCCGTATCGCCGCCGCAGGATGCAAGGGTAGCCAGCAGAGCAATTTCAATCAGCACCGTTATCATAATGCGCATATAGAAGACGTCCTCTCGGTAATTTAGCGATCCTTCAGGGAAATGATGACAAGGTCATATTCCGTACAAATGATTATAACCGCAGATACGGCTATGGACACATGGAACATAAAAATATACACTATGCTTATCCAGCTATCACAAGGAGGGTATTCGTGTTCAGATCCAATGAAAATAAAAGAGGGCTGCTTTTTCTCATATTGATCGGCATTCTGCTCGTTCTGGCATCCACAGCTTTCGCGAGGGCTGGAGGTGGCGGAAGCTACGGTGGTTCAGGCGGAGGAGGTGGAGGTGGAGGCAGCGGAGCTGGATACATCTTCTACCTTCTTATCAGGCTTGCCATCCACAAACCGCTCATAGGTGTTCCACTGTTGATAGTAGTGATAATCCTCATGATAAAATTCGGGAAGAAGGCGAAAGGCGGATACGAAACACATACCATCACGAGGGCTGGAAAACTCAGAAGAGAACAGGAGCATCAGGAAATGCAGAACGCCCTGGATGCTCTCAAACAGAGAGACCCGGGGTTCTTGAAGGAGAAGTTTATTCAAAAGGTGAACAGAGCTTTCATAGCAGTTCAGGAAGCCTGGTCGAATCAGGATATTTCATCTGTGAATCAGTTCATATCAGATGGAATAGATGAGCGGTTCAGTCTTCAGATTGAAATGCAGAAGGCTGAAGGATACAGAAACAGGATGGAGAACATTGCAGTTCAAAGCTCCAGAATAGTTGGTGTTTTCAGTGATTCTCACTTCGATACGATTCACGTCGAAATTATCGCCAGAGCTGACGACACTGATGTTGATGTGAAGACTGGAAAGCGTATCCGCAGGAATACCTCCGAGCCATTTACCGAGTACTGGAGTTTCCTGCGGAAACCCGGTGTCCAGACCCTTGAGGGAAAAGGTCTTGTAGAAGGAGTATGCCCGAACTGCGGAGCCCCGATTGAACTCAGTGATACCGGTAAATGTGAAAACTGTGATTCCGTTCTTACCAGCGGCGAATTTGACTGGGTGCTTGCTGAAATAACCCAATCCATAGAATGGAACCTGGTATCCGACAAATCCCTCATTCCGGGGTTTGAGAGCATGGAAGCCGTAGACCCAGGTTTCAACCTGCAGCATATCGAAGACAGAACATCCGTAATTTTCTGGCGGCTGATAAAAACCTGGTTCACGAACGACATTTCTGAGGCAAGGAAGGTATCTCTCCCATCATTCCTCGAGGGATTCGACAAACAGCTGTCAAACACCAGAACTGACAGCGACTGGCTCTTTTTCAAGGATGCGGCAGTAGGCACAGTAGAAGTTCAGAATATCGTTCCCGGAACAAAGAACCGAATGGACAGAATAGAGATTCTAGTCAAATGGTCAGGTATAAATGCAAGAAGAAATGAAGATTCAAAGGTTCGAGTAACCGGGCGGAAGATCATAAGACCCCAGATATATACCCTTGTCCGTAAGCATGGCATAAGAACCGCCCTTGATCAGAGCTTCAGATCTTCTCACTGTCCGGGTTGCGGAGCACCTTACGCAGGCGGCAGTACCGGTGAATGTGAATACTGCGGAAGACCTCTGAACGATGGAAGCCAGGACTGGGTGCTGGAATCCGTAAATCGTTTCTCCGCATCCAGGATAACCGCAAAGGCTATCGACGGCATTGAAAGAGCAGCTCTGATACCACCTGAACTCCTTCTCGCAGCGATGGTTAAAACAATGTACGTGGATGGTGAAGTGGATGAGAAGGAAATGAAAACCCTCTCCTCCTTCGCCCAAAGCCGGAACATAACCGATGAACACCTGACGGAAATAATCAATACTGTGAAATCAGGGCAGGATACACTGCCGACTCCGGGCAGCCAGGCTGAAGCAAGGGAAATACTGGCAGCAATGTCGCGTATGGTACTGGCGGACGGGAGGCTGACCGGCAGCGAGAAGAACCTCCTTCAAACCTTTGGTGAATCCCAGGGTCTGGTATGGGCAGATGTGAAGCTCATCATAGCCCAGCAGAAGGCAAAACTCTACATTGAAGCAAAGAAGGTTATTAAGGAGACCAGATAAACCAGAATTGGTGGTGTCCCTATCAGCAGCAGGATCAAGACTCTTAACAAAAAACTGGCTGATATTCGCAATTCCAGCGATCACCTTCCCGTAGAAGAGATAACAGTTCTTTTTGATCTTGCGGACATTGTGAAGACAACCAATCCTGATGAAGCCTGTTATGTGGTTGAGCAGGCTCTCTTGATAGCTCGGGATCATAAGCTTGAAATCGATCGGGCGAGATGCTATAACATTCAAGGTATTGCATACCTGAATAAAAGCGAATACGAGAAAGCACTTGATTACAACCTTAAAGCTCTTGCGATTTATGAAGATGCCGCAAACAGCGCGGGTCTTTCCAGCACGCTGAATGCTATCGGTATCATATACGGGAAGCGAAAAGATCATGTTAATGCACTTGCGTATTACTTCAGATCACTTGCTATAAGCGAGGCTATCGCTGATAAAAGGGGCATTGCAAAAACCACGAATAATATCGGTAATATCTACCAGGATCAGAATCTTTATGAGAAGGCGCTGGAATTCATTGAAAGATCTCTGCAATCCTTCATTGAACTTGAGGATGATCTGGGAATTGCATCTTCCTGCAACAACATAGGCTTAATTCTGCAATTCAAGGGTAAATTCACAGAAGCAAAAAAGCACTTCATGAGAGCTTACGAGTTATTCGAGCGACTCGGATATACGACCGGGTTGGCAGCATCATGCAATAATCTGGGTGAAATGCTCACGATCCAGGGTAACTTCAAACAGGCAAGGCTCTATCTGGATCAGGCTTTAACGATCGCAAAGGATACTGACGCAAAATACCGTGAGATACAGGTGTACGAAAACCTTGCGAACCTGTACGAGGAAACAGGTGATTTCAGAGGTGCACTGATGTATTTCAGAAAATACACGGATCTGGCAAGGAAGGTTTTCATCGAGGAAAGCACAAGAAACATGATTCAGCTTCAGGTAGAATTTGAAACGAAGAAAAAACATAAGGAAGCTGAAATACACAAGATCAGGAACATCGAATTACAGAATGAAATATCCGAGCGCATACATATCGAGAAGGAACTCAGAAAACATCAGGATCAGCTGGAGGAACTGATCAACGAGCGAACAACCGAGCTTAAAAGCAGCTACAGCAAGCTCGAGCGAGGTTTTCAGGGAACCATAGAGCTTATTTCGAAAATAACGGAGCTGAGGGACCCATACACTTCCGGTCATCAGATCAGAGTCGCAAAATTGGCAAGCGCCATAGCTCGAGAGATGGGACTGTCAGAGAATATTATTGAAGCGGTACATATTGCGTCTCTTGTTCATGATATTGGTAAGATCAATATCCCACAGGAAATACTGAGTAAGCCTGGAATCCTGAGCGATCTGGAAATGAGAATTATCCGGATACACCCTCAGGCGGGATACAGTATTCTTAATGAAATAGATTTCCCCTGGTCGATCGCGGAGATTGTCAGGCAGCATCATGAACACATTGATGGTTCGGGTTATCCACAGGGTCTCAAGGCGGATGAAATAGTTATAGAAGCGCGTATCATTTGCGTTGCCGATGTAATCGAAGCAATGTCATCTCATCGCCCTTACAGAGCAGTTCTGGGTTTGAAGGAAGCATTAAGGGAAATAACTGAAAATGAGGGTGTACTGTACGACGCGGATGTTGTCAGTGCCTGTAAGAAAGTGATATTCGAGAAGGGATTCAACTTTAATAAGACCCCTTCAGGGGAAAGTGAGTCTGACGTTTGAATGCTGAAACTGCTGTTCTGAAACGCAAGCTGAAAAAGATGCGTTCCAGGCCTCCTTCCGGTGAAACCGGACGGGCAAGAGTCGATCTGTTGAATGAGCTTGGTATGATGCTTTACAGATCAAGACCATTACGGACAGAGGCCTACGCCTGGGAATCTCTGGTTCTTTCGGAACGCCTGGGATATAGAAAGGGCTTGGCGGACAGCAATCGACTGATGGGTGTATCAAACGGTGCCAGAGGTAAGTATTTTGAAAGTATGAAGTATTTCAATATAGCTCGCGATATCTACTGCGAACTTGATAACAAGAGAGGTATGGCGACAACATTCACGAATATCGGAGTTGTATTCGGCTCCCAGAGCAGATTTGATCTTGCGATCCATCAGCATCTGAAAGCCCTGGCTATATTTGAGGAGATCAATGACAGACATCATATCGCACATTCCCTGAACAGTATCGGTGTTATTTACCGCAGGCGAAACAATCTGGCAAGGGCAGAAGAGTATTACCTGAAAGCACTCAGGATAAGGGAAGCAACGGGAGATCTATCCGGGCTGGCAATGTCCTACAATAACATGGGAATTCTGTTTAAGAACAGAGGTGATCTGGATAGTGCTCTGGATTACTACAACAAATCCTTGAATCTAAAAGAAGAACTCGGTGACAGGCGTGGTATATCGATTTCATACAGTAATATCGGGGATATTCTTGTGGAACAGGAAAAGTACGATATGGCACTTGAATACTATGGAAATTCGCTCACTATCGTAGAGGAACTTGAGGACGAAGAACGTATTTCAGATAATTGCAAATTACTGGGGCATATCATGATTCTTCTGGAAAAGTATGATGAAGCTCTGGAATACCTTGAACGGTGCCTGCGGATTTCTATCAGGATAGGAACCCGAATTTGTGAGTCAGACTGCTACCTGGAACTTTCCGATCTTTACAAGGCAATTGGTGATTACGAGAGGGCTTTTCTCTTTTTTAAAAAGCATAGTTCGCTGACCAAGGATATCTTCAGCGAGGAAAGCGCTGAAACTATCGCCAGGCTTCAGATCAGGTATGAAACTGAACAGAAAGAAAAGGAAGCCGAACTGTACTATTTGAGAAATGTAGACCTCCGTAGAGAAATCACTGAGCGAAAGCTTGTGGAAAACCAGCTGGTGGCTCAGGAACAGCTTCTCGAGGAACGCGTAAGAGATCGCACCCTTGAGCTTCAGCAAAGCATGGAGAAACTCAAGAAGAGTGTAGAAGGTACTATTCAAACTCTCTCTAAAATAATCGAATCAAAGGATCCCTATACATCCGGACATCAAATGAGGGTTGCAGAGCTTGCAAAACTGATAGCAATTGAGATGGGATTCAGCGATGAACGGATCGAAGCCATATACATGATCTCTCTTGTACACGATATCGGCAAGATCAGCATACCGCAGGAGATCCTCTCCAGACCCGGAAAACTATCCGGACTTGAACAGGAAATTGTACGGACACATCCGCAGATCGGTTACGATATTCTATCGAATGTTGATTTCCCCTGGCCTGTTGCAGATGTGATCCTGCAGCATCAGGAGCTGTACGATGGTTCAGGCTATCCAAACGGGCTCAAAGGGGAGGAAATCCTTATCGGGGCGAGAATCATTGCGGTAGCCGATGTAATAGAATCCATGACCTCGCATCGGCCTTACAGATCCACCCCGGGCATTGATAAGGCCATCGAGGAAGTAATTCGGAATTCCGGTATTCTGTACGATCCTGAAGTAGCTGAAGTGTGTATAAGAATAATTCAAGACAAGGGTTTCAGTTTTACTAATAACTCCCCTTTTATCTGAAAGTACGTACGGACAAGGAGTCTTAAATGAAGCTTTCCATTGTATACGTGATCATTTTCACTTTTCTCTCGAGTATTCTGTTCGCTGTGCCGGTTGATCGATTCGAAGCAGAAGGTGTTGCAGATAGCAAACTTACCCGCGATGGAAAGAACGTCTCTTTCACGATAGTCAGCTGCATCACTCTTGAGAATAGTCAGTATGAATCACCCCTTGCATACGTCTTCGAACTCAGTCCTGCTGGTTATATGATAACATCTGCTGATACCGATCTGCCTCCGGTAATTGCCTACTCGTACACCGATAACTGCACAGATGCGGAAAGTGAAAGAAGCATCCTCCTGGAAATGATAGCTATGGATATCGAACTGAGACTGTCGTCCCTTGATGATGCACCACCAGAACTGCTTGTGATACATCGAACCTGGTGGGAAGAGTATTCTACAGGAAACTACGTTCTGCTATCGGACAATCTTCTGGAGCAGTGGCCTCCTGCGGGTACAACACCAACAGAGGGATGGCTCATGGAGAACTGGACGCAGGGAGCGCCGTACAACGGATACTGCCCTATGGATCTCATCGCAGGATCCAGAAGTGTTGCGGGCTGTCCCGCGGTTGCCATGGCATCAATCCTGAATTTCGGGGAAACCACAAACGGCACACAGTTCAGCGATACTGACGACTATTACCATAATTACCATGAATACTATTGGATAGACGATGATCATATTGCCCATGATTTTCCTTCCTGGCCGGAGTTGAACGTATATCTGGATTCCCTGGAAAACCGTTATTTAAACCACGAGCCACTCACGAACTCTGACAAAGCAGCACTGGTTTACTCCTGCGGAGCAGCCTGCAAGCAGGTTTACACAGCATCGGTTTCAGGCACATTCGGGGTGGATCAGGCTTACGATGCTTACCTGAAATTCAACTTCACCGACTGCAGCTTGCTTAACGCATCTTCGGACAGCCTTTATGAGAAACTTTCAGCAAACATGATGACCGCAATGCCGGCGCATCTGGCGATTGTGGATGCAGTACCAGCAACGGTTGGTCATAACGTGATAGTCGATGGGTACAATACAGACGAATTCTATCATCTGAATTTCGGCTGGGGCGGGGCTTACAACGGATGGTATCAGTTCCCGCTGTCAGGAATGCCGTACGGTATGAATATCATAGAAGGGGTCATACTGGATATAGGCGAAGGGCAGCAGTCAATTGAGGGTGAGGCAATACAGGATGAGATCCCTGCTATGTTCCTATCGTGTCAGACAAATCCTGTTTCTGATTGTCTGATCATCAATCTGGAGATTCTGCAAACGTGCAGGGTGAATGTATCCGTATACAGTATTTCAGGACATCTTCTTGAGACAGTTGCCAACAGGGAATTCTATCCCGGTTCCTGCCAGCTTGGATGGGTTCCGGAAAATACGGGGAATGGTGTATACATTCTGGCAGCATCAGGTTCATGGGGAGTTGAAACGGCAAGATTCACAATCCTGGATTAGCAGAGAAGCTGGACAGCAATCAGGTTCATTACTGGATATCTTCCAGGAGCTTATTCAGTTCCTCGATGTCTATCGAAAGCAGCCTTGCGGCAGCTTTTCTTGCTCCACCGCAGTACTCCAGTGTTTCTGTTACATGATCAAGAACTTTGTCATGGAGTTTCATGGGTGTGAAATCCCCTGACATTTCGCCTGGGATAATCCTCTCACGGATATAGGGAGAAAGAGAATCCTTGTTCAGTATGGAGCCGTCGGTGTTTACAACTGCGCATGCTATGATGTTTTTCAGTTCCTGAACATTATCAGGATAATGGTACTGCATGAGAAGTTCAAGCAATTCATCTGAGAAACCGGTAATATTCCTGCCTGTCCGTTCTACTTCCTCCTTCAGAAAATACTCGGCGAGAAGTGGTATATCGTCTGCTCTGTCCCTCAATGAAGGAATACGGATGGAATTCACCATAAGGTGGTAAAGAAGGTCCCTGGAGAATGATTCCCGGTATTTGGAACTTGTCAGG
>Ga0190293_1000797_pt1 | contig 11249 bp, 7 predicted proteins | sample 48693001_MG_FD_161671 | JGI IMG/M metagenome (GOLD analysis project Ga0190293, IMG submission 161671) | Hydrothermal vent microbial mat bacterial communities from Southern Trench, Guaymas Basin, Mexico - 4869-30-0-1_MG | ecosystem: Environmental > Aquatic > Marine > Hydrothermal vents > Microbial... | reverse complement strand
CAATTTACTTAAACAGAATGAACCTTTTCTCTGTCTCCAATGCCATGAGTCACATTTTCATGCCGGAAGAATAGGTATGGAAGAGGAAAAAACTTTGCCCGCAACAGGATATTTCACTACAAATCCTCACGGGACTGAAGGATGGAGAAGGGCATTTCTTACAAAATGTACACAATGTCACTTCAAGATCCATGGAACAGACGATCCTTCCCAGACCATATCAGGTCAGGGTAAAGGGATGATAAGGTAAGGGGGCTATCAGATGAAAAAAATAATAATATTAATATCAATAATTTGTCTGGTTGTTATGCTTCCGATGTCCGCTGACGAAACAGGCAAAGAGAAAGAGAACCAGCTTGATGCAAAGATCAAATTCGGGCTGGGTTATATCGGACAGGAAGATGCAACGGTAAAAGTAAAAGAATATTCTCCACTCGATGACGGAATCAAGCCGTTTATTAAGGCTTTGTTCTCAGGAAATATGGGGAAAACATACTTTAACATTGTTTCTAAATTCTATGGTGATTCCAAGGATATGTCCCACAATTTAAAATTCGATTTTAACAGAGTATTGAAACAGGAATTCTCATTTGATTCATTGTATCACAGGCTTGATCATGACCCTCTGACAAATATCGATGTTGTCAGTGAGGCAAGATCCGCTGCATATGCAGAGGATTTTAATCCTAATGATCAATACTATCTCAAAAGAACTGAATTTGTAAGCAAGACACAATTATCAGTTCCGATGGTTCCCGGACTTAAGTTCTATGTCCACTACAGAGATGAATCAAGGAACGGAATGTATCAGGCAAGAACGTTGAGTAAATGTTCTGCCTGTCATGTAGTAGCAAAGTCCAGATCTATCAACAGCTACAGCAGGGATATCAAGATAGGTACTAATATTCGCCTCGGTAAATCAAATGTTGATTATTCTTATACTGCAAACGAATTCAAAGAAAGGGATACGGCACCTCTTAGTTATTACCTCACAAACCAGCATCCCGAGAACAGCTCATTCGTTTTCACTTCCAGGATAGGTGTAGGAGACAATGAAAATCTTCCCTTCGATGTTATTCCGGAAAGCAAGAAAGGTACTCATTTCCTGAAAGCTGCAATTCCTCTGGATGACAACAAGGTTTTTTCTGCACAATACGTTAGTTCTAAGGTTGAAAATGTTAATTCAAATCTTGAATGGAAATCAAATGCATTTGCAGGTGCTTTCACAGCTCGTTTGGGCAAGAAAGCATTTTTTAATGCTATTCTGAACTATCAGAAGATCGATAATGATTCAGTTTTTGTTGATATCAATGAAAGAGTCGATATCGGAGGTCCTTATACAGGGAAGATATATGCTGATTTATTCGACTTTGATTCATTTGACTGGACCCGTTATTCATCACTATCGAGAACAGTAATTAATTTCAAATCCAGTCTTAGATATAAGTTCTCTAAAAAGTTTAAACTTCGTCTTGGTTTTGACTATGAAGATATTGACAGAGAGTTTTATGATGTTTTGAATACCAAGAAAAGCACCTTTAAAGTGAAATTCACGTTGAAACCTGCAGATAAGTTCAAGGCTGTGTTTGACGGGAAATTCTCAAGGATCACTGATCCGTTTGCCAATTTAAACGGGGGCATTTCAGAGGCAGTTCAATTGTACGCAACAACTTCTCCTCTTGCTCCAACAGCAGAACAATTTTACAATTGGCATTTGATGAGGCAGGGGACAATGACTGCTTTTCCTGAAACTGTTTCCGAGTTAAAGGGGAGAGTTCATTGGAGTCCGACTTCAAAATTTTCTCTTAATGCGAATGTGTTGTATAAGGCAGAGGATAATGATAATCTCGTTACCACAGGTGCAAGTTGGAATAGAGAACTCTTCCAGTGGGGAGTTGACCTATGGGCTATGTTGTCAAATAAAGCATATTTTTCAGCTACCTACTACGACTATTCGAATGTTTACAGCACAATGTTTGCTATCGCTGTCCTTGAAGGATGTGGTGGTGCTATTATCGCCGGTATGCCGGGAACGATCACTGACATGATGGATCTTGATAACAATAATCAGACACTGCTTCTGAGCCTCAATTACATGGCAAGTAAAAAATTGTCTATGTATTTGAATTTCAACTACAGTAACTCAGCTTCAGTTATAAAAGAACTTTCACTTGATGAAAGCCAGGTGCCTTATCTTCCTGGCAAGGTTGGTGTCACGGACCTCGATTTTGATAATATGGGAGATACTGCAGCATATTCGGAACTTGACATGAAACAGATGATAGCTCAGCTTGGTGCTAATGTTATGCTCTCAGAGAATTGGACATTAAATGGATCGATCTATTATTATCTCTATGATGACATAGCAGAATATCTTTACACAGATACAACAGGAAAATCCTATTCTTTCTATGTAGGAGTTACCTGGAAGAAGTAGATAAGAGATTTTCTTAAATAAAGAGAGGAGGCCTGTTCAGGCCTCCTTTTTTTTTATTCTTTTTTTTCTTTCAGCAGATCTTTTTTTATTAGAAAGAATAGTTTACCACTTGCTTTAAGATGTCCGGCAACAGATTTACTGTAATTCCCATTCCCGGTAAACAGGTCAGCTCTTGATGGTGATCTTATAGCTCCTCCGGTATCCTGATTAAGGACAAATCGACTGAATGATTTTTCCCCGATAATTGATCCATTTTCATCAAATTCCGGGATTATTGTTTTAATAAAACAAATAGCTCCCCTGGGGAATATATATTTGTCGGTTGCAATACTTCTGAATTTTGTCACTTTGATCCCCAGAGATCCTACCGGCCCTTCATCAACTTCTCTGAAGAAAATATATGAGGGGTTATAATTAAATATATCATCAATCTCTTCGGGGTGACTATTGAGGTATTTTTCGATATATTGCATTGACAGCTCATCATAAGTACAAATCCCTCTCTCCACAAGTACCTTCCCGATCGCTCTGTAAGGGTGCCCGTTAGTATCAGCATAATTGACTCTCACTTCTGAACCATCATTAAACATAATAATACCTGAACCCTGTATATGAAGGAAAAAAAGATCAATATTATTGTCAACCCATAGTAACTCCAGGTTTTTGTCCCCTAATGATCTATGGACATCTATCTCCTCACGAGAGTAATATGGGATAACTCTGTTATCCTTATCAAGTCTTCCTCTCAGGAGAAAAGGAAGCCCCTTAAACCTTGAAAATACAAGATATTCAGAGAGCATCACCTTTACGAGATCATCAGGCTTTTTATATAAAGGATATTTGTACTTTTCACTTTTTTCAAAGGAGCCAAATAGAGAAGCCTCGAAATATCCTGTAACAAGAAGATCATCACTTGCTGTCCTGAATGCAGCATAGTTTGTGTTTATATAGTTTAGAAATTTATCCGAGAGTCCATATAGATTAAGTTTTTCCCTGAAATCCTCCAGGCATATTCTCATGTCAGCTGTTGAGCACCATTGTTTGCCAAAAACAAATTTAGTCTCAGGATCCACTTTTGAATAAAATAGAAGGCTTTGATCAATAGCTGTCAGCAGATCGCTCAGATTACCTTTATCACCAGAAATTTTATTAAAGGATAATCGTAGTGAATTTTCTGAATTCCAAATTTTCTTATCTTTTTTTAAAAGAAAGTATATTAGAGTAATTAATAAAAAGGGGATCAATATTATTAAAAGTGATTTTTTCTTTTTATTCATGTGATGATTATATATTCTTTTTAATTATGAATAAAGAGTTACTTTCTACTCTGCAATATGTAATTTAGGTGATCTTTATGATAGAATCATTTTCTTCGGAGGAAACATGAAAAAGATATTAATATCGTTAATTTTGATCTTTCTGACCTTCATTCTGGCAGGTTCGGAATTCAACTTTAATAGTGTGAAAGACAGAGTGTCTGAATTTACTCTTCCTAATGGATTGAAGTTCATCCTTCTTGAGGATCATTCAGTCCCTATCGCAAGCTTTGTTACATATGCGAATGCAGGCGGAAGTGATGAAAGGATAGGGATTTACGGGATATCCCATATCCTTGAACATCTGGCATTTAAAGGAACATCAGAGATAGGAACTAACAATTATAAAAAAGAGAGAAAGATCCTGAACAGTATGGATCGATTATTTGATTTGATCAAAAGTGAGAAAAATTCTTTTCATCAGGATAAAGAAAAAATAGCAGAGCTGGAAAAAAAATTCGAAGCATTAAGGGAAGAGGCTCAGAAATATGTGGTCTCTAATGAATTTGATTCTATTCTCAAGAAAAATGGCGGTGTAGGATTAAACGCCGGAACTGGTGCAGATTCAACTGTATATTTTTTCAGTCTCCCGTCAAATAAAATAGAACTATGGGCTTATCTTGAATCAGGAAGATTTTCCGATCCTGTATTCAGGGAGTTTTACAAAGAGAGAGAAGTTATAAAGGAAGAGAGAAGGGTAAGAGTTGATAATCAACCTGTAGGAAAGATGATCGAAGAACTTCTGGCTCTTGCGTTCAAGGATCATGCCTATAAAGCAAATACGATCGGGCCAATGAGTAATATCAATAACATTACACGTAATGATGTTAAACAATATTTCAGGAATTATTATACAGCAGGAAATATGATAATAGGAGTTACAGGGGATGTATATCCGGAACAATTGAAAAAACTTGCAGAAAAATATTTTTCAAAAATTCCTCCGGGTAATAGAGTGCTTCGTAACACAACTATTGAACCTCCTCAACTGGGTGAAAAAAGGATGATCATCTATGAGGACTCCCAGCCATGGATCATAACGGGATATCATTGTCCATCAATATTACATGAAGATTTTGTGAAATTCAGTGTTCTTGATTACATTATGACAAATGGAAGAAGTTCAAGACTTTATAAAAAAATGGTGACTGATGATAAAGCAGCTCTTTTTGTCGGATCGATGGCAGGGTTTCCGGGAAACAAATATCCTTCACTTTATATTATTTTCTCTCTCCCTAACATGGGACACACGACTGGGGAACTTGAAAAGATCATAGAGGACGGGTTAGATAAATTAAAAACTGAGAAAATAACTGAAGAGGAATTGAAATCCGCAAAGGTCAGAATGAAAGTTGCATTAATTAAACAAATGACATCTAACAGAGGTCTATTGTCATCTCTTCTCTCAAATGAGATTTTAACAGGATCATGGGAGAATGCGTTCACATATCTTAAGAAAATAGAAAAAGTGACAGCAGATGATCTAAAGAATCTTGCTAAAGACTATTTCACGCTTTCCAACAAAGTTGTTGTGAAAATAGAGAAAAAAGGGGGAGAGAAAAAATGAGGAAAATAACCTTTATTTTACTGATCTTGATGATATTGATAAACAGTATCGCGATATACGGAAAAGGAAGGAATCTTGAGAAGATAAAATACCCACCGCTGAATGAGATAAAAAAACCCCTGATCAAAACAGGCGAACTTGATAATGGTATAAAAATAAGATTAATAGAAGACAAGAAATTTCCGGTAGTTAATTTCACTGCTTATTTGAAAGGAGGCGATGTTTATGATCCCTTCGGAAAAACAGGCCTGTCTTCAATCACTGCCCAACTTCTAAGGATTGGCGGTGTTTCGGGTATAAAAGGTGAAGAGATAGACAGGATCCTGGACAAGAATGGTGTTGAAATTTCATTTGGAAGTTCACTTGACTACTTTACGATAGATGTATCTGCTCTTAAGTCAAATTTTGAACAGGCATTAGATATACTTGCCAAAATATTAATGGCACCTGCATTTGATAAAGGCAAATTTGAAGAGATCAAAACTCAACTTTCCAGTTCAATTTCCAGGAGAAATGATGACCCTGCATTGGTAAGGGGTAAAGAGTTCGGAAAGCTTATATACGGATCCGAATCGCCTTTCGCTGTGGAACTTGAATATGAACATCTTGAAAATATTTCAATAAGTGATGTTAAAAAGGTTCATGGGATGTTCTTCAAACCTTCGAATATTATTATCGGAGTAACCGGCCCTTATACAATCACAGAGTTAAAACCCTTACTCCAAAAATATCTTGGAAATATGAAGGGAAATGCTATTGTCCCGCCTTATCCGGTTGCCGAATCTCCTGCTCATAAATCTAAGGTTTATTTTGCCGAAAAGGGCAGCCAGACACAGAGTCAGATAGTTGTAGGTCATATTGGATACAAAGAGAATATTGATGAAAAGGCGAAGATCCTGGTATTTAACTCAATATTTTCACAAGGTTTTAATTCAAGATTAATGAAAAGGCTGAGGGTAAAGATGGGGCTTACATACGGGGTCGGAGGCGGAATAAGTTCAGAGTATCTTCATCCCGGGGTTGTTTCATTTACTACTTTTACAAAATCAGAGTCTACGGTTACTGCTGTTAGTGCGATCCTGGATGAAATAAATATAATAAGAACTGAAAAAGTTACTGATAAGGAGCTCAATGAAGCAAAGGATTATTTCCTGAATTCCTATGTGTTCAAGTTCAGTTCTGCCGGAAAAGTATTAAATGATCAGATCAGAAAAGAATTTTACAACCTGGATAAAAAGAAATATGATGACCTGGTAAATCAGATAAAATTAGTTACAGCGGAAGATGTCCTGCATACGGCACAAAAGTATCTTGTTCCTGAGAAAATGGTTACTCTGATAGTGGGAACGCGTAAGAATATAACAGAAGACATGTCAAAACTGGGGAAGATCAGTGATATAGATATATCAATAAAACCTCCTCCTGTTAAGGAAAAAATTCCTGAACCGACACGGGTTTCTCTCAAGAAAGGTAAAGATATTCTGTTCAAAGCTTTATCTGATAATTATTCCGGATATAGAAATATCCGAACTGCGGTTAAAGAATCGTCAGTAAACATAACTTTGGGGCAGCGTTCTTTTACCCTTGAGCAGACCACTACCGTCGTCTATCCTGACAAGGTTTATACTGAGACCAAGGTTATGGGTATGACTATGAAGAGGGTTGTTAATGGTAAAAAAGGATATCAGACCCAGATGGGACAGAGGAAAGAACTTACGAAAGAGGAGATTGAAGAATCAGGTTTTGGCGGTATTTATGACATTTATCATTTCAGGACAAAATATACCTTTCAATATCTTAGAGAGGAGAAGATCAAAGGGGCTATCTTTGATGTAGTCTATATTACCGATAAAGAAGATAAATGGGTTAAGTTTTTTATAAATAAAAAAACCGGAAGAATCGAGATCAAGGAAAAGATCGAGAATATCGGAGGACAAAAAGGACTTGGAAGAACATATCTTTCTCAATTCAAGAAACAAAACGGGATATCATTTCCATTCAAAACCGAAGTGTTCCTGAAAGATAAGAAGCTTGTTGACGTGACAATGAAGAAAGTAATTATAAATAAAGTAGTTGATAATGCTCTCTTCAAAATCGACACAAAATAAAATATTAAAAAGGGGAGTCACATATCTGTATTGACTCTTCCCGGTTTAAATGATATTTTGCTAAAAATGCGAAAGTGGCGGAATTGGCAGACGCGCCAGACTTAGGATCTGGTGCCGCGAGGTGTGGGGGTTCGAGTCCCCCCTTTCGCATTAATAAACAAATGAAACATCCACCGATTTTTATAAGGTTTAAGGCAATATTTTTATTGCTCTTGATCCTCCCGTTTTTCTCCTGCTCATTTAGAACAGAGCCTGAAAAAATATGGAATCTCAGAGGGAAAATTGTAGCTCTTGCCGAATCTTTAAGAGGAATACCTTACCATTATGGAGGAACAGATATAGATGGATTTGACTGCTCCGGATTTGTTAATTATTTATATGACTCTTTTGGAGTGGACATTCCCAGAACTGCAAAAAAACAGGGAAAGATCAAAACCAGGATCAAATTAAAAAATGCAAAAAAGGGCGATATATTAGTTTTTAGAATCAAAAGAAATCAATGGCATTCCGGAATTTTCATAAGTAAAAAGTATTTTATCCATTCTCCGAACGGGAGAGGAGTTGTCCGGAGAGAAAAATATACAAAATACTGGAGAAAGAGGATCAAATATACAATTTCGATCCTTGATGATGTTTGATCATTCATTCAGAATGAAGCATTTCATACATCGATTCTGCAATCCTCATTATCCTGGGCCCCGGCCTGACCCAATAATCATCTCTGATGATTTTAATATTCCCGAGTCTGACAGCACGAATTAACGGGAATCTTTTCCATAAAGAGATCACAAATTCTTTAGAAGGTGATTGTTCGAGAAAAGAAAATTCGATTATCAGATCAGGATCCATTTTAATTATGGATTCTATTGAAACAGATGGATAGGATATTTTCCCATTATAAGCATTTTCACCATCGGATATACTTAGAATTTCATTCAGGAAATCTCCATTCCCGATGATAGTAATATTTCTCAACTGACCGGGGTTTCTTCCGATCACTATCAAGACTTTTTTTCTGTCAGGGTTTTTTTTTCTGTTTCTGATCGAATTAAGATTTTTTTTTATAAGATGGATCAGGGCTTCTCCTCCCTTTTCATTTTTGAGTGTCATGCTGATTTTTTTTATCGCACCGAACATATCACTGATGTTCTTATGTGAAACCTCGACCAGCCTCGTGATCCTGCTCAGTTTCTTTAATCTTAAGAAGTGCTCAGGATAGTGAAATATTACATCAGGCCGGAGATCAATGATCATCTCCATATTAATATCCAGGTAACCTCCAATTTTTTTTATAGAGTTTGATTGGGAAGGGAAATTGCAGAATTTTGTATTCCCCACAATCAGATCGCCATAACCTAATTCAAATAATATTTCTGTGACTGCAGGAGCAAGAGAGATCACCCTGTCTGAATGAATATTAAACGACAATATTAAAAATACTATTACAGCCAGAGAGATCTCTCGTAGTTTCATTTAATTATTGTATGTAATCCCGGCTTCAAGTCTTCTCCCGGGGGCAGTATATCCGAAAAACTCCTGATACTCTTTATCTAAAAGATTTGTCATTTTAAAAAAAAGTGAGAATGATTTGTTTATCGGCAAAGTAGTAGTAATATCATAAGTGTTAAATGACGGGTTTTCTATTTGAGGCGGAAAGCTTAAATAATCAAAATCAATTCTGCTCCCGACATATCTGAACTGGCCTGCTAATGAGAATTTTTTTCCATAATAAGCAAAAGAGAAAGTAGTAGTATTCTCCGGCCTTCGGGGTAGCGGATCCCCTGTGCTTTGATTCTCAGTGTCAAGGTAAGTATGAGAAAAATTGAGAGTCAGGTTATTTAATGGTGAGTATGAAAATTCCAGTTCAACTCCTTTAATATCAGCGCTGCTTATATTCTGATATTGTCCGGTCCAGGTTGTAAAATCGATTGTTACCCAATCAATAAGATTAGAATACTCAGTACTGAAATAGGTTATTCCTGCAGCTAATCGTTTTGAGAACAGGTCAAAGCCGATTTCAAATGATTTTCCACTCTCCGGTTTCAGATCAAAATTAGAGGCTCCCCAGGGATTAATCTGATGAACAGGAAGAGGAGCTTTAAAGCTTTCAGAATATGATCCCCTTAATTTGATTTTTTTACTAAATAGATATGAGAATCCGATCTGTGGTGAAATATTTGAATTAACATCTTTGTACTTGTCATAACGTACAGAACCGGTCAGATACAAATCTCCCAATTCGTAATTCAACAGCATAAATGATGAAAAATAATCTGATCTGACATTATCAATAGTTATACCGAAATTATTTTCTGTGAATATTTTCTGTGAAGAATAATCCATGCCTCCACTAAAAAATAATCCATTAAGGATCCTGGTTTTAAAAACAGCTTCAATCTCTTTGTTATCAGAAGTGTTTTTAAAATAGGGGTTCCATAGGTCCTCTTCATCTTCAAACTTATAATTATTTCTATTGTACGAGAGATTGACCTTCAGTCGTGTTGCATTGTTAAATGTAAATTCAAAGGGAATTGCGGCAACATAGTTGAATTGCCTGTACTTTCTATGAGGAGATGGGATGCTCACATTAAATGGGATTCCTGAATCTATGATATTACCGAAAAACCTGAAACCGGTGTGAAAGTTTTCATTTTTCTTGTAATCAATTCTTGCTGTAAAACCGTTATTTTTGAATTTATCATTCCTGATATTATCAGAATAGACCTGGTTCGCTGAGGCGAAGGAGATTTTAAAACCTTCTATTTCCTTAGCCCATGATATATTTCCAAGATATGATCCGTGACTTCCAAGTGATGTTTCGAAACGGATACCGTTACCTGTTCTTGTATTGATACTAATGACACCTCCCATGGCATCTGACCCATAGAGACTGCTAAGCGGCCCTCTTACTATCTCAATCTTATTAACAAGAAATGGAGATATTGTTGCAAGGCTTACACCACCGATATTTGAGACATCTCTTACTTTAATTCCGTCAATAAGATAAAGAACCTGGGTTGAATTGGAGCCTCTGATATAAGTTGAAGAAGCTTGACCAAACTTACCACTGGATAGTGTAAGGACACCGGGTGTTGTAGAAATGAGGGATTTCAGATTGTTCAGCCTGAATTTTCTCATTTTCTCCTTATCGATCACGCTGACACTTTGGACCGATCTGTTTTGTGCTACATCCCCGACAACCTCAATTATCTCGGTTATATGAGGATTGGTTGAATCTGCTTCTTTCTCTTTCGCATAAATCGGGAAAGAGACTAATACAATGATTAGTAGTGGTAAAAACTTTGTGATCATAATGATCCTCCTTTAAATTTTTGGAGGGGAATTCTTTCCTCTTCAACCACCCTCCGTGGCAAAGAGTTATTAAAACAGAATAGGTCTTCCGACTCCCGGGACTTCAGATTGCCTTCCCCTCCTCTGGAGAGTGACATATTCATCTGAAACCTTTTCTCAATGATGAGACCCGGTCACGGCAGCGGGGGCTGTGGGGTTGATATTCCCTCTTCCCTTGAATTCTGCTTTAAAAATCAATTCTAAATTTAATTTTCAGGAATGTCAAGCCCGGAAAGATTTGATAAAAAATAGGATTTTGAATACAATAAAATACTTATGTTAATAAAAAAAGACCAGAAAAAAGCCTATATTTATGCATCTGCTGCAGTGTTGCTATGGTCTACTGTTGCGACCGTTTTCAAGCTTACCTTAAAATATACGGGATACTCGGAGTTGCTCCTCCTCTCTGTGTTCTTTTCATTCATTGCACTCTCCCTTGTAGTGAGTGTTGAAAAAAAATGGGGTTTATT
>Ga0190293_1000796_pt1 | contig 11251 bp, 12 predicted proteins | sample 48693001_MG_FD_161671 | JGI IMG/M metagenome (GOLD analysis project Ga0190293, IMG submission 161671) | Hydrothermal vent microbial mat bacterial communities from Southern Trench, Guaymas Basin, Mexico - 4869-30-0-1_MG | ecosystem: Environmental > Aquatic > Marine > Hydrothermal vents >... | reverse complement strand
GCCAGATGGGATATTGAGGAGTTCTTCCGCAAGATCAAACAGAATCTTCATATCCGTACCTTCGTGGGTACCAGCAAGAACGCCTTCGAGACTCAGATTTGGACAGCATTGATAGCACTCTTGATACTGAACTGGCTGAAGTACAGATCCCGTTCCGGTTGGTCATTCTCAGTACTTGCAGCGATGGTACGCTTCATTCTCTTATCCAACATCGATTTGGAAGGATGGCTAAGAGATCCTGATGGGAAGCACATGAAGTTATCACAGTCGGTTCAAATGAGTTTAGCCTTCGGATAATTTGGACAGCATCTGAAAAGGAGGTGAAAATAGAAGAGGGGTCAAATCAAAAGTAACACTACCGGACGGCTTAAGTTGTTGATATGCTTGAATTGTTATGGAGGAGTTTACCCGTTTTGGACACTACTGCTGCCGGATGATCCACGCTTTGAAGAAAGAGCGCTCAAGTGCCGAAGCCTGATGCAAAGGCAGGCATGCTTTTTACACCGGAATTAGAGTATATCGAGATCCCCTTTGAAGGCACGGTGTTACCCGGCTATTTCCGCAAAGCCGCACTAGGGGAAGATCCTACTAAAACGCTGATTATGATTGGCGGCGGCGAAACCTTTGCCGAAGATCTTTTCTTCTACATCGCGCCTCAGGCGGTTGCTCGCGGGTATAATTTTATGACCGTCGATCTACCCGGTCAGGGACTTCTTCCGCTGGAAGGTCAAATCTTTCGTGCTGACATGAATGTTCCAATGAAAGCCGTTGTTGATTATGCGCTCAGCCGTTCTGATGTTGATCCCGAGCGGTTGGCCGTCTATGGAATCAGTGGGGGTGGCGGATTCGTACCGCAGGCCGCCATGCACGATTCTCGCATCCAGGCGATTGCCATGTGCTCCGCCGTTGTGGATGCCTACCCCCTTTTCGCCGCAATGCCCACTATACAAGCAACCGATGAAGAGGCCCTCTCCTGGACAAGTTTTCATCGCAACATCGTCAAAGTGATATACTGGCGTTGGGGCCTGCCCATGGATGACTTCTCCGCGCTCACCGAGGCGAATCGCGGATTCTCCTTTGATCCTGCCAAAGTTACGGTTCCTGCTTTACTCATCGTTGGAGAGGGTGAATACGAGAGCGCTGAGACAAGACGACAACAAGATCGTTGCATGGACAGCCTTCCGAATCCTATGAAGAAACTGGTCATTACACCATCCAACGAGGGCGCATCTAATCACTGCATCATGGAAAACCGCAGTATTGTGGGGCAGGTGCTCTTCGATTGGCTTGATGAGGTATTTACTATACAATAGAGAGATTAATATTCTATAGCAACCGCATGCACTCGGACAGCAAATAGTGCTGCTACTCGTCCCTTGTCGATTTGCTTTTTGCTGCCGGTGATGTGACGCACTTGAAAGCAGAATGAAACTGACCATTTCAGCCAGGGAACATTATGATCGTCTTGCCAAGTCGGGTCATGTTCGTGACGATCCGCCTTTCATGCATGTGTACATGGCGCGATGGGACGGGCCGTTGTTTTACGAGGCATTGGGTGATCTTAGCAACAAGGATGATCTTTAGGTCGGTGTTGGCTGCGGTCGCATTGCACGTCAAGTATTGAGACACGTATGCCATAGCCTTACCGGACTGGACATTTTTCCCAAGACCATCGTTGCCGCCAAAGCCGACTTGGCTGAGTTCTCTAATGTGGAGATTGTCCAAGCCGACATCAGGGAGTTCGCACGCCCAGAGAGTTTCGATGTGGTCTTCAGCGTTTTGACGTTTATGCACGTTCAAGACAAACGGCTGGCCCTGCAATGCATTGTCGATCCACTGCGGCGTGGCGGTCGCCTGATCCTCTCGATCGACACAGGTTCAAACCAGACGGTGAAAAATCCGAGACATATGGACAGGCAATAGCAACTTGTCAAAGCACGAAAACCATGAGGCTTTCCAACATAGCACTGCATGCAATTGTCTCGTGGCCGCACAAAAGCGTGAGTACAGAAGTTAGCTGGCAATCATATGAAGGTGACCGTCAAATTCTGCACTGCCATAAACTGCATGGACGGAAAAGCACAGGTCTCGGTCATCCGCCATCCAGCAAAACCAGAATACACTTACAGCAGTACTCCGCATCCGAACAGTGTTCAAGAATATCCTGATGATCGGGCCATGGCTGAACGAGAGGTGGGAGATTGAGGAACTTAAGGATTAGCCCACTGCATCCTACTTAACCCTTCGGTCATGTTATGTCTGGTGACGTATCAACGTGTCTTCCTGGATCAGGTCATCCTGAGTCTGCCGAGGACCTTTGTCCATCCCGCAGGACCTGAAGTGTAGCCTGCCATCTCAAGAGGGAGAGTATCGCCCTCCCAATCCTTCATGGTAACTGAAAATGCCCCGGCGGTCCTAAGTGCGGTTTCAAGGACTTCGAGGAATCGATGAAGCGGAGTTCCATCCTCAAGGTCCGTATCACTCACGACTATCCTTCCCCTGCCGTCCAGCGCTATCCTGGCAATAAGAGATCCTCCAGCTATGAGTTTGAATCGACCATCACCTATACTGGTCAGCATTGGCTGTGAACCAGTGATCCGTGATCGCATCCGTCTTCTCAGAAGCAGTACCGCGATGATGTAGACAGCTGCAAAGGAACCCAGTGCCACTGGAAGCGGAAGCCCGTCCATGAATATGGCTCCCGCAGCCATAAGACAGCCATGAACCAGCAGCATCCCTCCCATCACTATAGAGATACCGCTAACCAGCTCGGATTCGGGAGAGAAACCTGCCAGTCTCTTCATCTGCGAGGCGAGCCATGGCTTGCCGGCGAGAGAGGTGGAGACCAGGACAGCCCCGAGCAGCAGTTCGAGAATGGCATATTCCGCTCCTGCAAAACCCCTGACGGACAGCCAGTCGCCGAGAAGGACCGCACCACCCAGCAGAGCAGCTTCCAGGAGCAATCCGGGATGGTTGGTCCTTCTGGATACAAGAAGAAAGAGATACTCGGCAGCACCGAGTCCGAGAACTGCCAGAGCGGCAGTTACCCCGCTGAGGAAAAGGTCTGCGGCAAGATATCCTGCAAGGATCGTCACTCCGGCCAGGAAGGAGGAGCCTTTCCTGCTCATCCTGTCGAAGAGTTCCGGCGGAAGAGGCTCACTCGCCATCCCCGGTCTGCCCGAAGATCAGTTCATCCCCATCGGCATCAAGTGTCACGGTCTCTCCTGATACTATCTCTCCGTCGATGATCGCGGTGGCCAGTCTATTCTGGATGTACTTCTGCATGACTCTCTTCAGCGGCCGTGCCCCGAAAGCAGGATCGTATCCGAGATTCGAGATGAGGTCCACGGCAGCTTCGGTGGCCTCCACAGCAATTCCCTGCGCGGAGAGTATCCTGTTCAAATGACCAAGCTGGATAACGACTATCTCCCTGATCTCCTCCCGGCCTAGCGGCTTGAAGACGATGATGTCATCGACTCTATTGAGAAATTCGGGTCTGAATCTGGTTGACAGCTCCCGCTTCGCCCTCTCGGTCAGTGCCTCCTGGGTGAGGTGTCCAGCGGATTCCGCGATCCAGTCACTTCCAAGATTGCTCGTCATGATGATGACGCAGTTGCGGAAGTCCACCGTGCGTCCCTGTCCATCGGTCAGACGTCCCTCATCGAGTATCTGCAGGAAGGCGTTGAAGACCTGCTGATGAGCCTTCTCTATCTCATCGAAAAGGATGACCGAGTAGGGTTTCCTGCGTACTGCCTCTGTAAGGTAACCGCCTTCATCATAACCGACATAACCGGGTGGTGCTCCGATCAGACGGGAGACAGAGTGCTTCTCCATGAATTCACTCATGTCGATGCGGACCATTGCGTTCTCATCGTCGAAAAGGAAGTCGGCCAGGGATCTGGCAAGCTCCGTCTTGCCGACTCCAGTCGGTCCCATGAAGATGAAGCTGCCCAGCGGCCTGTTGGGATCCTGAACGTTCGCCCTCGCTCTCCTGACTGCCTCTGAGACAGCGGCAACAGCTTCATGCTGGCCTATCACTCTTTTATGGAGCTCATCCTCGAGAGTAAGAAGTCTCTGCTTCTCACTCTCCATGAGCCTCGTAACGGGGATGCCCGTCCATTTGGAGACAACCTCGGCGATGTTCGCTGGAGTGACCTCCTCAGAGAGCATGCAGCCTATCTTCTGCAGTTCAAGAAGCCGTTCACGGAGTTTTTGGGCGTCCTCCTCCACGCGCCTGAGCTTTCCGTACCTGATCTCAGCTACCTTCTCGAGATCACCCTCCCTCTCCGCAACCTTCTCCATGCTTCGAAGCTCCTCGGTTTCACGTGCCAGGTCTCGAATATTGTCTATGACCTGCTTCTCGTTCTGCCAGCGAAGCTCGAGTGCGGTGCGCTCCTCGTCCAGTTCGGCTATCTCCCTCTCAACCGCTTCGAGTTTCGGAGCGTCCCCACCTGATTCCTCATCCCTCCGGAGGCCTTCTCTCTCTATCTCGAGTTGCATGATCCTGCGCCGGATCTCATCGATCTCCTCAGGCATGCTGTCGATCTCGATGCGGAGTCTGCTCGCGGCCTCATCCACAAGGTCGATGGCCTTGTCCGGCAGAAAACGATCTGTGATGTATCGGTTTGAAAGGGTGGCTGCTTCGATGAGCGCCGCATCCTGTATGATGATCCCATGATGATTCTCGTACCTCTCGCGAAGTCCCCTCAGAATGCTGATCGTATCCTCGACCGAGGGGGGATTGACCAGGACGGGCTGGAACCGGCGTTCGAGAGCTGCGTCCTTCTCTATGTGCTTGCGGTACTCGTCCAGTGTTGTTGCGCCAATGCAGTGGAGTTCTCCCCTGGCAAGAGCAGGTTTGAGCATGTTGGCGGCATCCACTGCTCCTTCGGCCGCACCTGCGCCGACAAGCGTGTGCATCTCATCGATGAACAGGATGATACGGCCCTCGGCTGAGGCGATCTCCTGGAGGACGGCTTTCAGTCTCTCCTCGAACTCCCCGCGGAATTTGGCTCCTGCAATAAGAGCGCCCATATCCAGAGAAAGAACACTCTTGTTGGAGAGTGTTTCGGGAATGTCTCCCTCAGCCATCCTTCTGGCCAGCCCCTCGACGATGGCGGTCTTCCCGACGCCGGGTTCACCGATGAGAACGGGATTGTTCTTCCTCCTCCGACCGAGAACCTGCATCACTCTTCGGATCTCGTCATCCCGACCGATGACAGGATCGAGCTTCTCCTGTCTGGCCAGCTTGGTCAGATCTCGTGTGTATTTCTCCAGAGACTTGTAGTTGTCCTCGGCAGTCTCCGAGTCAACCCTGGATGAACCTCTTACTGCTGCGAGAGCCTCTATGAAGGCGCGCTCGCTGATACCCCCTCCGATGAAGAGCTCGGAGATCCTGTCCCCGCTCCTGAGCAGACCAATGAAAAGATGCTCTCTGGCGACATACTCATCCCTGAGCTCCGCAGCAGCAGCCTCACCTGCGCGGATAACTGATGCGAAGCCTGGAGACATCCTGGGCTCAGCACCTCCGGATACTCTCGGAAACTCACCTAGCAGTCCTGTAACGGAGTTCCTCAGTCTCTCGCGATCTATCTCGAGACTCTCCATGACTCCGGCAATGACACCCATGGGATTGTCGAGTAGAACGGCAGCCAGATGAGCGGGACGCATCTCGGGATTACCTGCCTCGATAGCAAGACGACCAGCCTCTTGAATGGCCTCTTTTGATTTTATCGTAAATTTCTCGTTATTCATGTCTCTCCTCCTCTTTCATTTTCGTATATAAGAGCAAATATCAGGCCAGGGGAGTAGGCGATCCCAGCTTGGCTACTAGATACTTATTTTACTATGCATCATGCACTTGGCATCATAACTGAAAATCACTTCCCGGTTAGCTGCGGCAAGGTGTGTCATAATGACCACCCTCCACTCAGGGGAGATTTCCGGCAATGTACATATATGATTCAGGATCATTCGGCTTTACCCGGTGAGAGTATAGTTGTAGCATTGCTTATTGTTAGCGAGTACACTCAACGCCTGATGAGGAGACAACGCCAATGGTAAGAACCGGAATAGTGGGTCTCGGTTACTGGGGTCCGAATCTGCTGCGGAACCTCTACGCCAACAGGAGATGCGAAGATCTCGTTATCTGTGATTCGGACGGCGGCAGGCTGAACCGCATGTCGGAGCGTTACCCGGATCTCACTGCAACGATGGATTTCACTGATCTGACCAGCGACCCGAACCTTGATGCCATTGTCATCGCTACAGGCGTCTCCTCGCACTACCCGCTTGCGAAGGCCGCGATCATGGCTGGCAAGCATGTCTTCGTTGAAAAACCCTTTGCCGCCAGTACAGCAGAGGCAGAAGAACTCGTCGACCTTGCTCAGAAGCAGGGAGTCGTGACCATGGTCGGACACACCTTTATCTACTCCCCCCCGGTCGTGAAGACGAAGGAGATCATCGACAGTGGAGATCTGGGAACAATACACTTCATTACTTCGAGCAGGGTGAACCTTGGACTTCATCAGAAAGATGTCTCCGTAATCTGGGACCTTGCTCCCCATGATTTCTCGATGATCTTTTACTGGCTCGGCGAGGAGCCCTCGATGGTCAGCGCCTTTGGTCATGCCTATGTACTCAATGGTATTCCTGACGTGGCCTTCATCGACCTGGAATTCCCGGGAGGGGCGATTGCCAATGTTCAGGTCTCATGGCTGGCACCCTCCAAGCTGCGCAGAACTGTTATCGTAGGAAGCAGAAAGATGCTGGTATACGATGATACGGAGCCCTATGAGAAGATCAAGATCTATGACAAGGGAGTCGAGGTAATTGAACCCGAGAGCTTCGGTGAATACCAGCTCTCTTACCGCACAGGTGATATTATCTCCCCCAAGCTTGACTCATTCGAGCCACTAGCGAGTGAGATGGAAGAATTCCTTCGTTGCATAGAGACAGGCAGCATACCAAGGACTCCAGGCACAAATGGACTCGCGGTAGTCAGAACCCTTGAAAGGGCTGACAAGAGTCTCATGGGTGCCGGGATCGCTGGGAACTGAATTGACCAGGGACTCCTCCGTGCTCCTCCGCACGGAGGATCTCCGTACATCGGATAGTGCTGATCCTGTTGAGATCGCAGCTCTGGCGAGCTCAATGCTAGTGCTCCTAGGAGGTCATGATACTATCGCTCCGCGCCTGGCTGCGATGATCGCCGGTGTGGATCGACCATCTTCAGGCAGAGTCCTCCTTGGAGAGAATCTGATAGACGTCAGATCACGGGAGGGCCGCAAGCTGGTCAGAATGATCAGCGGCCCCATTGACAGTCCCAGAGAACTTACTGTTGGAGGTCACCTCGGACTCTCTGCTGCCGCAGCAGGACTCAGTCGGCGTGAATCCACCGACATCGTTAGCCAGCTGGCGGCCTGGTGCGGATTGAACGGGCAGATGGACTGCCCCGTTGAAATCCTTGACAGGGATGACAGGTATATCCTTGGATTTGCCTCTGCCTGTTTGCCTATGCCGATGGTCATGGTCCTTCAGGGACCCCTTCCGATCCGAATGCATCAGCTGCTCTCGGACCTGTGTGACGGCGGTTGCGCAGTCCTCGTATGCGTCGATGGAGTAGAATTTGTTCCGCGGAATGCAGAGAGGGTGGCTCTCTGTACGGCCACCGGAATACCAGCGGTTCTCCGCCTCCAGGAGCTGACAGAGGCCTGCACCGCTCTGCGCCGTATTAGCGCAAGGTTCCTCCCGGCTCTGCCGAGGGTGGTCATGGAGAGCCTGGCTGGAGCAAGGGACTTCCTTGCTATAGAGGGGGGCTATTCGTTCCATCACGTCAACCTTTCTACGGCCGTCAATAACCTCGTCAACCTCGCCAGGGCGAACTCGAGAACGATAGTCGGTCTTGAAATGATCCCCCCCTCACTGAATGAGCTCCTTGATTTTCTGGTACCTGAGGATGATGAAATCGAAGCGGATCTGTTTTGTCCCGAAGACCTGGGTTCTTAAGGGTCTGGTCGGTCGCGCTCCGCGTCATCTGGGCGTGGGCACACCGCAGACATTCCTTCTGGTGGCTGTTGCTTGGGCTCCCCGTTGCTGCCTGGCTCCTGCCCGGACAGGCTGAAGTGCCACCCCTTCCTCTTGCAGCATCGATGGCTGCCTGTTGCATCCCCGCTGCTCTGCTGGCCGGCTGGCCCTCAAGCGTGGAGCGAAGACACCTGGCTCTGACCCTGTTCCCATCCAGAGCAGGACGAGCTGGACTACTTGTGCCCGAACTCGCCTTCCCGATATTGGCAGGTTCCCTTATTTCAGCGGGTCTGACCGCAATATGGGGCTCAGGCGCCGGAGGGGTCCCATGGCAGCTCTGGATCCTTATACCATTCTCCGCTGCGACCTCAGCATCGCTGATGGTAGTGATCGAGTGCATGATGCCGTTCTCCGGTCGGGTCCTCTTCATCCTCTGTTCGATTGCTCAGGCATTTCGGACTCCCTGGGCTCTCTCAGGAGTCTTCCAGCTACTGATAGTGCAAGGCTATCCGCTCTGGATGATGAACTGGCATGTAGGAGAGGGGGCAGCGTTTCATGGAGATGTCTACCTTTTCTTCGGCGTTCTGGAGAGTATCGGTCTCCTCTTCCTCGCGGTGCGATTGCTGTCATCATTCCGGGTGCCGGAAGGGGCGGTTTAGCTCTGCTGATCGTCTAGGTGTCCCGTTCTATCGAATCCAGTCTGTGGATGAGCATCATTGACCAGCTCCCCGGTGCGGACAGCTCCTCGATCAGCATTATCCTTCCGATCCCAGGCGCGATGTATTCGACTGCACTCCTGGTGCTCTCAGAACTCTCCCTCACAGAGGAGATCATCACGCAACCAGCGAAACTCCCCGCGGGAACTGTAACTGTCCGGTCACATGCAATAACGGTATTGCGCTCCAGATAGCCACCTCTGATTGAGTTCCACGCAACACCCGGCTCGAGCATCAATGGTATCAGAGTATGGGGTTCTGATTTGTGACTCCCGGTGCGTACTTCAATACCGAGGTCTGTCTCCATCAGCCATTGCAGAACGGTATCAGAGAGGGTCACAGCCATCACTCCCCATGTGAGATCGGTGATGATAGAGGTCTCAATGCGGGGTATTCCATCCTCACTCCAGCCTTGATGCAGTGCGAGCGTGGAAACGCCGCTGATGGAGGAAAGGAAATCAGATGACATAACTGAAGATCCGTTGATGATGTAGGTGAGTGTCAAGTCTTCTTCCGGGAGCAGGCATGAGCCGGTCTCTGTCCAGGCATGAGCAGGGAGTGCGGTACAGACTGCGGTCAACCCAGCTATCAGCAGAATCCTCATACTCGGGATACCCATCTGGGATCTGCCGATCGGAACCGCCACTCTCTCTCCCGCGCATTACTTATGCCGATCCTCCCGGATGTGACGATATCAATGGAGTCTATGCTGTACGGTATCAGGATCGATAGCTCACCGGCCCCGAGATGAACACCATTATCAGCCATCGTGATCCCGAAGGCGCTGCAGAGCCTGGCAGGACCGCTGCATAACTCCCCGTCAGATCTCCCAGGCCTGTTTTCTCTCATGATATCTATCCCGTCCAGTGGTTCTACTGCCCTTATGAGCACAGCCTGACCAGAGCCTTCCGGACCCGAGGTTACATTGAAGCAGTGATGCATACCATATATGAAATAGACATATGCAAACCCTCCATGCCTGAACATCGTTTCGTTCCGTTGCGTGCAGCCGCGATAGGAATGGCTGGCCGGGTCGTCTTCGGTATATGCTTCCGTCTCCACTATCGCCCCTGAAACAGTCCCCGCCGCGGTCTTTCTTATTAGGAGAGACCCGATAAGAGCAGGTGCAAGCTGTGGAGCTTCGAGCTCGAAGAATCCTTGAGACGGGTGTAAATACTGCAACTCAGTCCTCCATTGCTTCCAGTCAGCCGTTGCACCATTATGGAGCATAGGTGAGCTACAGGTCAAACCCGTCTCCCGGTGAAGGAGGTCCCGCCATGAATTGTCCATTCTGCGAGCCCGATCCAGAGAGAATCCTCTGGAAGGACGATAATGTCTATGTGGTCAGAGATCTTTATCCGGTCTCAGCATCACACTCATTGATAATTCCGTTCCGGCATTTCGCCAGCATCTTTGAAGCAACAGCGGAGGAGCTCTCTTCAATCGCGAGGGCCCTGTCTATCAGAAAATCACAGCTGGAGAGGAGCCTTGCCGCAGACGGATACAACATTGGCATCAACGAAGGTCCAGCAGCGGGGCAGACTATTCCTCATGTCCACATCCATCTCATCCCGCGATTCGAAAGGGACGTGGATGATCCCAGAGGCGGCATCAGAGGTGTCATTCCGGAGAAGAAGACCTATCCGAATTAGCGGTTCGGTTATCGGAATGCCTAATGAAAGGACCGCATGAAACTGGACGTCCCGGGAGATGGTCTTCGACTGGTAATGGCTTCGGAGGTGCCCGATCTCCTTCAGAAAATCGACAGAGATCTCACTGGTGAATGGCCGGAGTTCATGCTTCATGATACTGTTGCGAATAGATTCTGGGCAAGGCTCTACTCCCAGTTCGCTGGTTTCCAGTTCGCCCTTCTCGATGATTCATCCGGTCGCCTTGCAGCAGCAGGGAACTGCATTCCCTTCAGCCTTCCGGAGGATGGTCAGGGGCTGCCGGATACCGGCTGGGACGCCACTCTGGCGAATGGTTTCGAGTGTCTCGATTGCGGCAGGGCTCCTGACGCCCTCAGTGCGCTTGCGATAACTGTCGGGGCCGAGTTCAGGGGACGCGGATTGAGCGGTATCATGCTGCAGACCATGAAAAATCTGGGGCGGGATGAGGGCCTTGAAGTCCTTGCTGCACCCGTAAGGCCGAACATGAAGCACCTCTATCCGCTCATTCCGATGGAGCAGTACATGCTCTGGAAGAGATCTGATGGCTTCCCCTTCGATCCCTGGCTTCGTGTACATATCCGTTCAGGAGGGGAGCTGGACCGCGTCTGCAGTGCTTCAATGACGATCACGGGTTCTATCGGGGAATGGTCAGACTGGACGGATCTCGACTTCCCTGAGAGCGGCAGATACATTGTAAAGGATGCTCTGGTGCCTGTCACCGCCGATACGGCTTCCAACAGATGCACGTATATTGAACCCAACATATGGGTAGTCCATCAGCTCAGGCAGGGATAAACACCCGATATTCAACTGCAGGAGGATCGTATGTCCGGGATGGAA
>Ga0190293_1000795_pt1 | contig 11253 bp, 8 predicted proteins | sample 48693001_MG_FD_161671 | JGI IMG/M metagenome (GOLD analysis project Ga0190293, IMG submission 161671) | Hydrothermal vent microbial mat bacterial communities from Southern Trench, Guaymas Basin, Mexico - 4869-30-0-1_MG | ecosystem: Environmental > Aquatic > Marine > Hydrothermal vents > Microbial... | reverse complement strand
AAAATTCACCTCAAGTTATCGTCACAGCAAATATCGGCTGCCAGTTACATTTGCAGGCAGAGGCCAGTGTACCGGTGATGCACTGGGTGGAGTTGTTACAGCAACAAATCGCTGGCTCGTAATCCGAGCTCTGCGAGACAGGGTTCGACAAACCGGCCTGAATCGATATTCAGGCCGGTCTACTTTGGAACCTCTACTTGCCTGAAGGCACACCGCGCCCGGGTGTCCATGGCACACCCGCGTCATCCATTGCCTTGCGTAGTGCCGGCATGTCGGTATTGAAGATCCGATCCAACGCAGTCTTGATGGTGGCAATACCCTGTTCGCCGATTTCCAGGCTCTGTTGATGGGTGGGTGTTGGCCCGTAGGTTGAGAACAATGTACCGAGTTGAACGACATTGGTTCTTTGTTTTACGGATACCGGACCCGTTTCCAGCGCCAGGTCGCGCCTTTCGTCACCGGATAACTGGAGTTGTAATTTCATGACTTCAAGCTCCAGCGCCCTGGCCGTGTTACGGAGTTCATCAGCAGCACTGGAACGTACCAGGGTTTGCTTGATGGCGCCGAGTTCGACCAGCAGGGTTTTCATTGCAGCCTGAGCCCCGCTTCCTTCACGCATGAGCTTGTCGAGACGTTTGCCAAATCCCACAACCTCTTCGGGGCTGGCGGTCGCCAGGTTGTTCTGGCGCAGCAATTTCACATGTATGGGTGTCTGCTGTCCGCTGTCGCTAAGCACGCCATTGGTGCGGGTAGCCAGGCTGACCGTATAGTCACCCGGCGCGGCCAGCGGGCCGGGAAACACGATGTAGTTGTCCTGTTTCTTTTTCGTCCACGGGGCGGATTCCGGGTAGCGCAGGTCCCAGGCCACGCGGTGGAAGCCAGCCTTGGCCGGGCCTTCGAGTTTCCGTACCACGTCGCCATTGCTGTCACGAATGGTCAGTACCACTGCGGGGGCCTCTTCTGTCTTTTCAGCAAGCAGCGCGTCCCAACCGGGGTAGGGCGTGTTGCCACCCTCTTTTTCGATCTTTTTCTCACTTTCCCGCCTTTGTTCTTTAGCCGTCAGGATAGATTCGGGCAGGTAGTAGGTGATGACCGCACCAAACGGTGGGTTGTCAGCCACATAATAACTGTCGCCCTGCGATGCCTTGCTGCCGATCTGGAAATCGCCCAGCGGCATGCGTTGCAGGTACCAGAGCGCATCGCGAACCGGGAACAACATGGTATCGGACTTGAGGTTTTCAGCTGTCAGGCTGCGCAGCGGTGTGTAGTCGTCGAAGACATAAAAACTACGCCCGAAGGACGCGCCAACCAGGTCATTCTCACGTTTTTGGATAACAAGATCACGGAACGACATATTTGGTGTGCCGCCGGACAGTTTGGTCCAGACATCACCGCCAACTGTGAAAAAGATACCGAACTCGGTTGCGACGAACAACAGTTTCGGGTTGACATGATCCTGCACCAGGCGCCAGACCACGTGGCGTTCAGGCAGGCCGCGACTGATGCTGCGCCAGGTATCACCCCGATTAGTACTCTTGAGGATGTAAGGCGAGAAATCACCGGATTTGTGGTCGTCGATTACCACGTAAACGGTGTCCGCATCGTGCAGGTCGGCTTTGATGTCATTGACGAAGAAACCTTTTGGCATGTCCGGCAGGTTGCCGATGTCACGCCAGCTTTCGCCGCCATTTTCACTGACATGAACGCGACCGTCATCGGTGCCCGCGTACAGCAGGCCTTCTACCAGCGGCGATTCCGATAGTGAGGTAATGGTGCCAAACTGTGACATGGCCATCAGGTCCCAGGCCGAGTCGAAGCTCCAGACACGTCCCATCATGGGTAGTTTCATGCGGTCCTGTCCGCGGCTGAGATCACCGGATATCGCAGTCCAGCTATCACCGCGGTTATCACTGCGCCAGACTCTCTGGCTGGCAAAATACAATCGTTTTGGGTCATGCGGACTGATCAGGATAGGGGAGTCCCAGTTGAAACGTTCAGCGTCCTCGTCTGCTGCGGGTTGTGGCTGAATATAAATAACCTCACCGGTCCTGCGGTCATAGCGCACCAGGTTTCCCTTTTGCCATTCGGAATAAATGATATCCGGGTTGGTCGGATCCACCGCCGGTTGATGGCCATCGGCAAACACCGTGACGTACCAGTCGCCGGTGCGGATGCCATGGACGTTATCGGTGCGCGAGGGGCCGCCCTGGGTGTTGTTGTCCTGGGTGCCGCCATAGATGTTGTAGAAGGGTTCGTCATAATCGACCGCAACTTTGTAGAATTGGGTAATCGGCATATTGGAGAAAAACTTCCAGTGAGCCGTTCCATCGAAGGACTCGTAAACGCCGCCATCGGTACCCACCATTAGATAGTCTGGATCGTTCGGGTCGAACACGACGGCATGGTAGTCACCATGCACTGTTTCATTTTTGACCGGCAACATCGTCTTGCCGCCATCCACCGTTCGATACAACGTGGGTGCGACCTGGTAGACGGTATCCACGTCATGCGGGCTGGCGAAGATTTCCTGGTAGTAATGCGGTCCGGTACCGCTGTAGACCTCGTCGCTGCGTTTTTCCCAGCTTTCCCCCGCATCGATCGAGCGCCAGAGCCCGCCGGTTCGTTGCGCCAGTTCAATGGTTGCATAAATCACGCTCGGGTTGAGGGGTGAAATAGCCAGACCGATCTTGCCCTTGTCCTCAGTAGGAATACCCGTGGTGAGTTCACGCCAGCTGAGACCGCCATCGGTAGATTTATGAATGCCCGATTCAGGACCGCCGTCCATCAGCGCGGCAACGTTTCTGAAACGTTGATGGGTGGAGGCGTAGATTACATCGGGGTTGTTAGGGTCGAGATGTACTTCATTAACGCCGGTGTATTTGCCGGCCGACAGGATCAGTTCCCAGTTGTTGCCGCCATCGGTGGTCTTGTAAAGGCCCCGTTCACCGCCCGCTGACCACAACGGCCCTTGCGCGGCCACGTAAACCACGTTGGAGTCACGTGGATCTACCCTGATCATTCCGATGTGCTGGGAGTCTTTCAGTCCCATATTGGTCCATGACTTACCGCCGTCCAGGCTTCTGTAAATGCCATCACCGTAACCAACGTGCCGACCGCTGACATTTTCACCGGTTCCGACCCACACGGTATCGGGATTATTGGGATCAATGGTGATACAGCCGATTGAGTAGGAACCCTCGGAATCGAAAATTGGCTTCCAGGTCGTGCCGCGATTATCCGTTTTCCAGACCCCGCCGGAGCCCACGCCGACATACCAGGTACTGCGGTCTTTTTGATTGACCGCAATATCCGCAATCCGCCCGGCCATCATCGCGGGGCCAATGCTGCGCCACTCGAGGCCCTTGAGGGTTGCTTCGTTCAGGCCGGGTTTTGGCGTTTCGTTTTTTTCTGCTGCTAATGTGAAAGATGAGGTTATAAGTATTAGCATAAACAATGATATGCGAGATATATTTAACATGATTTCTCCAAATCATCAGGAATGATTATGTGTGGGTGAGTAACGGAGGAGACAAGTCGCTCACGCATTTTTGCTTATCCTACATGACTTGAAGCCCGCGTGCTCCCTGAATAGATGCAGGGTCAGGAGCAAACCGGAAAAGTTTCTGGCACCGTTGCCAATGGGCCCACTTGATTTATACTCCCAACCCATCAATTTGTGTTTATAGGGACATAGCTGACCGACGTATGTCAGAAAAAGAACAACAAATCGGTACCTCTCGCGAGACTGCCTTGCGTAAAAGGTTTTATTTCGTAATTATTGCGGCAATAGCTGTGGCTTTGGCATACATGGCATTTACATATGAGCGGCAAAGTCGCGAAGAGTTTGAGGTTTCTGGCAAGATACGTTCAATCGCTGCATTGCCGCTGGAAAATCTGGCAAGTGACCCTGACCAGGCATTTTTTGTTAATGGAATACATGAAGCATTAATCACCGGGTTATCAAAGGTTTCAGCTCTGCATGTTATTTCATGGGATTCAGCGAGGCGTTACCGGAATTCAGGTAAAGCGATACCGGATATTGCCCGTGAGTTAGGCGTGGATGCAGTCGTTGAAGGCTCTGTATTAATAGTTGGGGGGATGATCAGGCTATCGGTTCGTTTATTTGATGGGCGGACGGGGCGGCAATTATGGTCAGATAACTTCAATAGCGAACTCGGCAACATTCTTACGATATACGCCCTGGTCACCCAGGAGATCGTCAAGCAAGTCGGAATCACATTAACGCCCGAAGAGGAAGCTGGCTTTGTGGTTTTAAGACCGGTCAGTCAGGAAGTCTATGAGCTCTATTTAAAGGGGCGCTATATGTGCGACAAATGGAGTCCGCAGGAATTGCAGTTGGGCATTAACCTGATGCAGCACGCAGTGAATCTGGATAGGTTATATGCACCGTCTTATGCCGGTTTGGCTAGGTGTCTTCAGTATAGTGCTTTTTTCGGGTATGTATTACCGCAGGAAGTTTTCCTTCGTGCCAGGACGACTGCTGCTATGGCCGTGCTGTTGGACGATAACCTGGCCGAGGCGCATGTTGCACTGGCAGGCATACTTTATTACCTGGATTTTGATATAGACGCCGCCGAAAAAGAATTAACCAGGGCCCTTGAACTGGATCCGGTCTATCTTCCTGCTTTGGTACACATGTCCTGGCTACTGGGTGAAACCGGCCGCTTTGACGAGGCGCGAACACTCACGCTGCGAGCCATACAGCTTGATCCTCTTAATACGGCGATCCATCAGGCAATGGGTGAGTTGTACTACTTACATGGGGATTTTAACTCCTCCATATCAGCGTTCAAAAAGGGTCTCGAACTGGATCGTAACGATGCTTCACTGCATCAATACCTATCCTGGCCACATGAACAGTTGGGTCAGTATGAAAGTGCCATTGCATTAAATAAATCGGCGGTAGAGTTGTCACAACGCGCACCCATATACTTATCCGGCTTAGGCTATTCATACGGGGTTGCGGGTATGCGTGAGAATGCGTTGCAAATTCTTGAAGAGCTTCAGCAAGCAAAAAACCCGTCCTCGTATGATCTGGCATTGGTCCATCTTGGCCTGGGTAATTTAGAGCAGGCAGTCGATTTGTTGGAAATGGCTTTTGATTCGAAGGACAGTTATCTGATCTATATTATCCAGGATTCAAAGTTTGACCCGTTACGTGAAAATGAACGGTTTATCAAACTGCTTAATCAATTGAAAAACCCGGCTCAAAGACCGGTCAGGCGACAAAGCTCAGGGTAGGGGGGTGGAATAGTGCCTTTTTTCATTAGCTCGTGGGAGGCAATCACCACGGCGTTACCTTCATCAATTTGGCCCTGGTTTTCCAGGGACAGGCCTATAAGGCATTGTGCAACACCTTCCAGAAAAGAATCCGGAACTGTGGCTTTGAAACGGGACAAGGCCTCTCGCGCTGTTGTTTCAGCTACAGGCCCGTGTCCCTGCTGCAATTCGGCATAGGTAATGGACAGCAAGGGAAAGGCGATGATGTAGTGGTTGTCATCAAATACACTTTTGTATATCTCATACGCTTTGCGGTGCAGTGGCACGGACTCGTCATAGCGGCCCTGGTAGGTAATCGTGCCCGCCAGGTTTTGATAACTGTCACCGACAAAGCGATGTACTAAACCGTTTTTAGCGATTTGCCTCTCCAGCAGCTTACGGTATATTGATTCTGCCCTCGCGTACTCACCATTTGCATTATAAAGATACCCCAGGTTACTCACTGCACTCAGCGTAACGGCGTGGTTTTCGCCGAGTTGATCTTCAATGACGGGAATAGCAGCCAGGAAATTGCGCTCAGCACCTTCATAATCGCCAAGTTGCCCCATTATCTGGGCTTTTTTTACGCGTACCGATGCGGCTTTGAGGCTCGATTCGCCAAAAAATGTGTCGGCCAGGTCCTGCGCTTCGGTAACAGTTTCTAATGCTGTTGTGAGTGATTCCATGCCCTGTTGCTCGGTGGACGCGATCAAGGCGTTGATCATCTTTCCCGCATACCTGGTCTTTTCCGGACGCAGTTTTTCAATTCCTGACAACAATAATTCCTGATGTTTCCCGGGGTCGCCGGCCTGCATAGCTTCATAACCGGCAGAGATTTGGGAGAGACCCAGTTCAGGGCTGTTTTTATCGAAAATTTCAGTAGCGATCGAAAGCTGCCTGGCCTGGAGTTCAGCCGCTTTTTTACGATTTCCAGTACGATGATAAAGCGTGCTCAGGGCAATCAAACTGTTAACAAGCTGTGGCGATTTCTCACCATATATCGAGTATTCGATATCGAAAGCCTCCTCACGCAGGTCGATGGCAATCGAGTTTACTTCCAGGCTTATGTATACATCTGAAATCGCGCCTAACAACGAGGCCTTGAGTTCGGGTTGGTCTTTCAGTTCATTGCGTACGCGCCGGTAACCAATCTCCAATGATTCCACCACCGTAATATCACTACCCCGTTCAACATCCGCTGGCGCTAAAGGATCCGGGCTCTTGAACAGGTCAATCAGAAACTCTTGCGATGCGGTAGCCAATTGCTGTTGCTTGGCAAGTCGGGTGGAATACAGCGACAGGGTCACCACATAGCTCATGATTGCGATGACAGCTATAGCCGCCAGTGGTAGTAGCCAGGGCTTTCTTTTGTTGAGTTTGCCCAGGCGATAACGCCAGGTGTCCGGGCGGGCCAGGATAGGTAATCCATCGAGGTAGCGATTAAGATCGGCGATCAGTTCATCGGTGGACGCATAACGATGATAAACATCCACATGGGCTGCCTTGTGCACAATGGCGTCCAGGTCGCCTTGCACGTGTCGGCGAAGGACGCCCTCCGTAATGGACTGGCTTGGAGCGGGCAGGGTGCTGATACCCCGGTTACCTTCACCGGAAAATGGTCTTTCACCACTCAGGAGTTCATAAAGGATCAGACCCAGCTGGTAAATGTCCGATGCGGTAGTGATGGTTTTGGCAGCGTGCTGTTCCGGACTCGCATATGCGGGTGTGAGCATTGACATACCGGTGCGCGTCACGGGTGTGCCGGTTGGCAGTGCCATGGGGTCAAGTAACTTCGCAATGCCAAAATCCAGTACGCTCGCCTTGCCCTTGTCGGTGACCAGGATATTTGAGGGTTTGATATCCCGGTGTACAACCAGGCGCCGGTGCGCATGGCCAATGGCGCGTGCCACATCGATCAAAAGGCGAACCCGTGCACGAATGTCCAGTTGCTTCCGCTCGCAGTGCTCGGTGATCGGCAAGCCGTCCACATACTCGAGAACCAGGAATGGCCGTCCATCACCCAGTGCACCGCCATCGAGAATCTTTGCGATGCCCGGATGTTCCAATGAGGAGAGGATTTCCCGTTCAGCATGAAAACGGCTGACAAGATCATCCGTGTCGAGACCTCGACGCAGTACTTTTAATGCAACCTGCTGGTGATAAACACCGTCATCGCGTTGTGCCTGGTAAACGGTCGCCAGGCCGCCACGGGCAATGAGTTTCTCGATTGACCAGGAGCCGACCAGGCTGCCGGATAAATCTTCCTGGTGAGCAGAATCATGTAACAGCATGTCCTGCCAGAGACGGTTCCGCATCGCGCCGAACCGTTCTTCGATCACGCCTTCCGGCCGCTCCGATAACTTCAGTAAAGAGAGTACGCGGGTGGCGAGTTTTTCATCCCCGTCGCTGCGTTCCTTTACGAACGCTTCCCGCTTGTTGGCTGATACATTCAGCGCTTCGGCAAAAAGCCGGTCAACAAGTTGCGCATTGCTCATTCGTCTTTGCTATCAAGCGCACTCAGCAGGTAACCCCGGGCGCGCTGTGAGCCACGCTCAACGGTTCGCACTGATGTGTCTAAAGCCTCAGCAGTTTCGCTGACACTAAGACCAGCAAAAAACCGGCACTCGACAATTTCCTCCAGGCGCGGGTCAATGTCTCTCATACGACTAATAGCGTCTTCCAGTGCGAGTACCGCCAAACTATCGTCTTTGCCTTCCAGAATATTTTCATCAAGTGTCAGCGCTTTTACTCCACCGCCACGCTTTTCCGCATTTCTTTTACGGGCGTGATCAACCAGCAAATGTCGCATCACCTTTGAACTGGCACGCAAAAAATGACGACGATCGGCCCAGTTACCTTCGCCACCGGATAGACGAACAAATGCTTCGTGGACGATGGCAGTTGTGTTCAGGGTATGGTTGGGGCGTTCACCCACCAGTTGAAAATGGGCGAGTTTTTTCAGTTCAGGATAAACAGCTTCCACAAGCAAGCCAAAGGCATCAGGCTCGCCACGCTCAACGGCAGCAAGTAAATTAACCAGGTTGTCCTGCGGTTGCGCACTCATATTGTCTTTCTGATCCTGCCCCGGTTTAACTGGTGAATTTTTATTCGGTAAGAAAAACGATTCCAGACCTAGAGTATAGGTTAGGTGATCCGCTTTCTCAGTGATGCACTGGAAGTTTATCTGGAGTCTCGCTTAATCTGCGTCTAATCTACACAATAAACCTTACCATCACGATTCGAGGCGATAAATAAGCATGAGCACTCAGGCACAAACTCCGCAACCCATGGCATTCGCAATACTCAGAAATACACATGAGGTTCTCAGAAGCAGCATAACGCTGATGAGCGAACGGCTTGAAAAAGGCGCACTGGATGAATTCAGGCAGGAGTTCGCGAGTTTCCGCAGATGTCGGAACACGCACCTTGCGATGGAAGAAGATGCGATATTTGAGCTTCTCGACAAGGTGGGTGATGGTGCTATTACCGCGGCCGGTCTCAGCCAGGAGCACGTCCAGGATTATGCAAATGCAAAACTGCTGGAACAGGCCACCACGGCTGATGACGTGGGCCGGGCATTTGAGGTTTGGAAGGAATTTCAACTAGGGCATATGTCGCACGAGGAAAGGGTCATGGGGCCATTGACCATGAAAACTGCACCCACACCCGCAGAGCGTGGCCGGGTGGTCCAGGAATACATCGTGCTGCCTGCGATTGATTCCGGTGATTTTGACTGGTACCTGGCTTTTGTGATCAAGCGCTTAACGGCATACGGAACCGAGCAGCAACCGCCCAATGTCGCCGTGCGGGTTTTTGCCTGGGGCTTGCAGTATGCATCGACCCCCAAGCAATGGAATGAATGGAAAACTATCGTTCAGGACAACACCTCGAACGAGATCTGGCAGGAAATGGTTGAGCAGTTCCAGATTGATGCTGAAGGAAAAATTTCAGACTGAAGGTCAGGGGATGATCAGGGGTCAGATTCAATTGCAACAGACACCGTTGATGGTCAAGCGGTATCAAGTGCAATTGAGTCTGACCCCGGTGATTGGTGTGCTAAAATTGAACCTATTCAAACATCAGGGGAAAAAACATGAATTTTGATTTTGCAAAAACGCTATCCGTCGTAAAAGGTGGTTTGACCAACCATGAAGCAACATGGAAAGACTACCTGGAGGATTGCCCCGACTGGCAGGCTACCGCCATTACGCTGACCGGTCCGGTCATACTCGCCAATATCATCCTGGGTGTTATTTTTTCGCACATCATCGGCGGATTTTCACCCTATGGGTACTACAGCAATATTTTCAGCGCGATTTTCTGGAGTTTGATCCTGGCATGTCTGGGTTTGGCCATCGCGGTATTTGTATTTAACTTCCTGGCCGGTATATTCAAGGGCAACAGCAATTTCTCCCGAGCCTTTGCTGCCGTTTCCCTGGCTGCAATCCCTTCGTGGTTGTCGGGCATCGTAGCCGCCCTGATTCCCGGTTTCATTGGTGCATTGATCGCCCTGGCCGGTGGTATCCTGTCGCTGGTCTGGATGTACAAAATCATGCCGCTGGCCCTGAGTGTACCTGATCATAAACGGGTCGTGCATTTCATCACATCGATTGTTGCCATTATCATCCTGAATATCGTGGCGGGAACCATTCTCGGTGGTGCCGCCATGCCGGATATGCAGCAATCAAGCTTTTCAACCAGCAGTTCATCTTCCCGGAACGAGGTTGATTCCCGGTCTGAGGCTGGTTCCCGGTCCGAGGCCAGTTCGGGTGTGCTGGGTGAGATTGAGCGTCAGAGTCGCTTGGTGGAAACAGCAACTGCAGATCAGTTTGAGCCACCTGCCGATGGCAAGCTGACCGAGGCACAGGTCATTGCTTATACCAAAGTCATGAAGAAAACCCGGGCTCTGCATGAAGAGTATGCGGGAAAAATGCAAAAGCTCTCCGAAGAACTGGATGCCAAAGAGAAAAACGGTGAATCTCCTTCCTTTGCTGATATGTCAAAAATTTACAGTGGTATCGGCAGCACGGTGGGTGCGAATAACGCCGAGATGGAAGTTGTAAAAACGGGGCAGGGCAACTGGGCGGAACACAGTTGGGTGAAAAGTCAGCTACGCGCGGCACGCATACAGCAAGGTGAGGGCTCCGAGGCGTTTGAACACAATTATGAGCTTTACCAGGAATACCAGGAAGACATCGGCGACCTTTTATAAGGGAGCGTATGACCCGGTTAGTACTATTTAACAAGCCATTCCGGGTAATGTCGCAATTTCGCGATTCCGGAGACAAGGTAACCCTGAGCAGCTACTTTGATGATCCCTCATTGCGGGTTGCAGGACGGCTTGATTATGATTCGGAAGGTTTATTGTTGCTGAGCAACGATGGTCGGTTGGTGCAAAAGATCACGCATCCCCGTTTCACGCTGCAGAAAACCTATTGGGCGCAAGTCGAGGGTGAACTCACCGGGGATGCGCTTGAGCAACTCCGTACCGGGGTGATGTTGAAGGATGGCAAAACACGCCCTGCCAAAGCGACCCTGATTGATGAACCCGCCGGGTTGTGGCTAAGAGATCCGCCCATCCGTTACCGCGCATCCATCCCCACCACATGGCTTGAACTAAGCATCACTGAGGGCCGAAACCGACAGGTGCGGCGTATGACCGCTGCGGTCAATTTCCCGACTCTGCGGCTGGTACGGGCGCGAGTGGGTGACTGGTCATTGGGTGAGCTTAAGCCCGGTGAATGGGTGGAAGTTTAATTTGTAGTATTTGTACTAACCGGCTGGACTCATGTGCCACAGAAAGTCTGTCTGACGACCTGCTCGGGCCGTGGCGGCAAGGCGTAACGACTTTGCGATTCGTTGAAATCAAATGGTTGTGACAAGATATCGACGAGCCTGTGGAAGGGCTCAAAATCCTGCTCGTTTGAAGCCGCTTCAATCGCTTCTTCAACCAGGTGGTTGCGGGCAATAAAA
>Ga0190293_1000794_pt1 | contig 11254 bp, 6 predicted proteins | sample 48693001_MG_FD_161671 | JGI IMG/M metagenome (GOLD analysis project Ga0190293, IMG submission 161671) | Hydrothermal vent microbial mat bacterial communities from Southern Trench, Guaymas Basin, Mexico - 4869-30-0-1_MG | ecosystem: Environmental > Aquatic > Marine > Hydrothermal vents > Microbial... | reverse complement strand
TTCCCGGAAATGGAGCGGGCATCGCCGACGTGTACGACGAGGCGGCAAAGAAGGGCTATTTGATTCATATTGAGGTGGCTGCGGATCGGAACGAGCTTCCGCTTTTTTTGAAGGAAAATGTGGTGGATGGCCTGCTCCTTTTTGAGCCGTTCGATGAGGATGTGAGAAATGCGATTCGCAGTTACAACATTCCGGCCGTGTATGTGAATGCGGGCGTTCCCGAGGAGCCTCATACAGTGGAGTACGATGATGCCGGAGGAATGAAGAAGGCTGTCGAGTTTTTGATTCAGCAGGAGGATCGGCAGATTGCGTTTATTCATCAAGGCAATGAGTTTTACAATCAGGCTCGAATCGCCTCTCTGCAAGAGGCATGCGAAGAAAACGGAGCGGCTTCCCCGCTGCTACTGGATGTCGGGAGCTGCCTGAATACGTTGAGTGGAACTCGTAAAGCCCGTCAGGCAATCCTTCAGTTTCTAAAAACACACCCGGATGTGAATGCCGTACTTTTGCAGAACAACTATCTGGCGGGCCACTGCTATGACGGCCTCCGTGCGAATGGGAAAAAGATTCCTGAAGATACAGCGGTGATCGGGATGGGTCCGGGGGATGCATTTTGCTTTGAACCGCCGCTCAGCCATCTGGCCTTAGAAGAGTCCGGGTGTCGGCTCGCAACAAAACGATTGTGCGAAATGATCGCCGGAGGAAGCCCGGCGGAGGAAAAACAGATCGGCTATGAACTCGTTCATGTCGGGAGCACCCAGAGCAATCCATAAAAGAGAAGAACAGATGAAAAATGAACGTTGGCACAATGTGGAGAGCACTCTCAAGCCGTTCGACTATACGATTCTAGAAATAACAATCAGGAGATAATAAAAATGAAACGACTCATTTGGATGGCAGGCTTCTTTTTAATCGCAGCCATTTTCTCGGCTTTTGCGGAGGATGCGGTGCGAGTGGATGTACATCTTTCCGGGACGTTGACGGACTACAACGGCCAGCCGGTCCAGGATGGATTTGTCATGTTGCAAAACAACCCGAGGCTCTGCACGCTGACGGATGGCCAGGGGCGGTTCAAGATTACGGGTAAAGCTCATTCGCTGCCGGATACGTTGCTGGCGTCCTGGGCGGGGTGTGCCGTTGCGGAAGTCCCCATCACTCAGGGTGATGTGAAAGAGCTGGAGATTCAACTTAAAGCGGAAGACCCGGAGTACACGAAAATCGAAGTCGGCGGAGCCATTCTTGCAACGGACGCAGGCGCGGCCCATCGGGTTAAGCTGACGAAAAAACTGCGAAACACCTCCCGCAAACTCACGGTTGACGAAAAAATTTGCGTGGAGGCCTACAAAGCGTTTCTGGTAGACAGGGGCGAGGCGATCATTCAAAAAATCGTCACCGGAGAGGTGTTGTCGGCGGATGAGTTGAGATACCGCTACCTGCTTCATGCGGAGATTTCCTCCCGTGCGGGTTATTCGATATTTGGAGGAGCCAAAAAAGGTGCCCAGGAGGATGCGTACAAGACCTATTGCCGCCCGATTGTCGCTCAGGCTAAAAAAGTGATCGCCAAGGGCTATAAGGGGGAGCGTTTAAATGCGGATGATGTGGAGACGCTTCGTCTGTATCGGGCGATTCAGGCCGTTTTTAAGCCCGGCAATGACGGCGTAATGCGTCCCGGGTTTGCCGGTTTCAAATATTACGCAAACAATATGATTCCATATCCCGTAATCGGTAAAAAGATCCACGATTGCAGCTTTTTTGATTTTGAAACGGTTCTGCAATCCCCCGATTTCTCAAACTATTCATCGCTAAGCTTAACGGAGTTTATTCGTTTGGAATCGCTTGCCGATATGTTTGCCCGTTTTGCAGGAACAAAACTCAACGAAGAGGGCTTGCTGGCTCCGAAGACGAAAAAGGAGCTTCAGCGCATCTACTGGAAAGAATCGGAAGAGTTGATCACGCTGGATGAAATCGTTGCATCCGCCCAGAAGCCGATTGCCATCTTCTATCAGATTTTTGAGGATCGGACGTTTCCATCGAGAGCCGCCCGCTACGCGGAATATCTCCGCAGAGCCTACCGGGATCAAATGGAGGTGATTATTGTTCATCAACCCAGCCCGCTGCACGGTGATATGTATATCAATGAACTTCGCTATTTTGGTCAAAACCCGGAAGCCAAACCCCTGTCTGGATTGGACACGAGGTTCGGCGAGGAAGATAATACGCCGTTACGACACGCGCGAACGGTAAAGGTTGCCTGCATGGAGAATCCGGTTATCTCCGGGCCGATCTACCTCGAAAACGCATCACTGCATTACACTTGTTTTAGCGCGAAGAAAAAGGGCTTCGGGCATACCCCGACCTTGCTGGATAAAAACGGAATCAAGAGCTTCGGGTACGGCGCTCATCGGTCTCTGAATTTTGAAATTTCCGAACAGTACAACAAGCCCAGTCCGTTTTGTAAAAGTTACGCCCATATGTGGGCTCCCTACGCTATTATTGAGCAGGAGCTTCGTGTGTTGCTCAAGAATAACGGAGTGTACGATGCTGAAAAAATGGGGCAGTCGTTCCACCTGACCTATCCAACCCGACACTTCAGCCCGCACGATCAATATGAGTTTAAATCCTACGATAAGAAAACCGGCATTCTTTATGCGGCATGGGTCAAGCCGAAGACGCGAAACCACTACCCCATCATACACCGCTGGGGAACGATCGAGCCGGGCGTCGAGTTCCGCTTCAAGATTTCACCGGACACGCGGATTGTCTTGCGAAAGAAAGACGGCAAAGCATTTTGGCCGACTCCGCAGGACTGCGGGAAATTAAAAGGCGGCTTTTTTGGAACAGGGTCGGGAATCACCCGAAGCGTTTCAACGATTGAAGACCTTCGCCCCGGCGACCGCTTTTTCGCCGATTACGTCATTAGCGACAAACAGACCAAGCCGCGCAGGCGATTGTGCGATGAAATCGACATCGATGACTATCGAACCGAAAACCAGAAACTCGACCTGACAAAAGGCGATCTGCTGCCCGGGTTTGATATCGAGAAATACAAAGGCAAGGTTCTGGACACGGTCCGGATACATAACTTTTACGACAGCCGGGGAATGGCAGGCAATCAGGGGCCGACGATGGGAAGCTTGATGCCGCTTTACGGTCGCATTGTGAAACTGGATGGCAAGGTCATGACGGTCAAAATCAATGCCGATGAGGTCAAAGAGATGCACGGCTACAAATTCTGGAAAGAGGAGGCGAAAACCGCGAGCGTTGAACGCTCGACCCTGAGTTATGCCCGGAATGTCGTACCGGTCATCATGCGCTGGGCAGAAGGAACCGATGAAGACCGCACCTATCGCTTCGTAATGGATCGCGCCGTTCGCATCACTCGCAACGGAGAATACGAGAATATCACGACCCAAGATCTGTGCGTCGGCGATTATGTCTTCATCGAATACGATTCTTTTTACGAAAAAACCCATCACGGGAAAGGATGGATCTATCCCGAAACTGTGATGGCCAGTTCACAAATAAAATAATACAACGCAACAAGGAGAAAGAAATGCAATACACAAAATTAGGAAAAAGCGGGCTGGAGGTCAGCCGCCTCTGTTTGGGAACGATGAATTTCGGTCCTCATACTGAACAAAAAGAGGCTTTTGAAATTATGTCAAAAGCGGTGGATGAGGGCATCAACTTTTTTGACACCGCTGATGTATACGGAGCCTTTGAACCGGGCGAAGGCAGGGGGCGCTCCGAAGAAATGATTGGAAACTGGTTAGCTGAAGATCAATCGCGCCGGGGCAAGATTGTTCTGGCATCCAAGGTTTTCGGTGCAATGACCGGCGGGGCATTCAACGATCAGGGGCTTTCGGCTTATAAAATTAAACGCTGTTGTGAAGACAGCCTGCGGCGTTTGCAGACCGACCATATCGATATCTACATGGGGCATTGCATCGACTTGAACACACCTCGAGAAGAAACGATACAGGCAATGGAGCAACTGGTTCGGGAAGGGAAAGTCACCTACCTCAGCAGCTGTAATTCCACCGGCTGGCATATCGCAGCTATGAATGAAGAAGCAAAACGCTCTGGCATTCGTTTAGGTTTAATTGGTGAACAATGCGGATATAGTTTATTGCGTCGTTCATTTGAGTTGGAAGTCATTCCAGCAGCCAGAGAATATGGCATGGGCATTACTGCATGGGCACCGTTGGCAGGCGGTTTGCTGAGTGGTGTTTTGGCAAAAGAAAAACTTGGAAGAACAGCCAGCGAAAAAGCCCAAGAACAAATATCAGCTTTAAGACCACAATTAGAACAGTGGGAAAAGCTTTGCTCTGAACTCGGAGAAACTCCATCAAATGTTGCAATTGCGTGGTTACTACATCGTCCAACAAAAATAATACCAATAACAGGACCAAGAACAGTTGAGCATCTAACTAGCGTATTGCCATCGCTAAAGATTACGCTCTCAGAAGAAACTTTAAAACAAATTGATAAAATATTCCCAGGTCCAGCGGCAGAAGCACCAAATGCTTATTGGCAGATTCCTGGAATTTCATATAAACAACAAGGATCAACAAAATGAAAAACATTATTACAAAAACAACAACTATTGTGGCTTTAGCGCTACTGATTATTGCATCTTTATCTACTCTTCATGCCAGTCAAGCAAAGCCTGATCCTGAATTTTACGCTAAAACGACTTATGATCGTTTAGTTTGGGGATGTCGCCTTATAAACTGTTCTCACAAAAACAAGGAAGTTATTGTAAAAAAAGAGCTAGAAAAGATAGATGGAGTGCCAACGAAGGAGCAGATTCTAGCAGCCTGTGAAAAAGGGCGTTTTACTCCATTTGAATCAACTTTGATTTATGAATACATGGTATGGTTTAATAAAGATGGAAAGCGTATTCAAGAAGAATGGCGAAACGGAACTCATAATGCCGCTAATGATAAGTATTTACCATTAGTCAAAACAGCGTTCTGGAATAGTATTTATAATACATGGAGAAGCGACAAAAAGAAAAGAGTGCGTGATGGGAGTGGCAGGTATTTCCGTGGGAGTAAATTACCGAAAGTAGAAGTTGATGGTGAAGAAGATTTGCAAAATCTCTTAGAGAGCGGACTTAAAGTTCTCCATAAAATCTATAATCATAAAGAATTGACCGATGCGGATAAGGAAACTCTCATTGAGTGGCGTTATGCTTATTTTTCATCACATTACATTGGTGGTATTACGCCATTATTTCTCCCTGGAGATTCATGGAAAACCTTTAAGAAGAATTTGGTAGGGCTGGAACCTCATTGGGGAATGCCTCAAGTTCAAAAAAATAAATATGCCACAAACTGCAAACCTGGGGATAAAACAGTAAACTTTAAACTTTTAAAAATTGAAGAAATTATAAATAAAAAAGATTTCTCTCTTAATCGTAGATTTGATGACACTGACTGTTTGAGACCAGAAACAATAGATGAATTTATCGATGATTTGAAAAAGTATGCTGAGAACTATGAATCAACGGATGAATACCCTATTGTTAAAATAAAAAACTTATCAAACGACACAAAAGAAACGAAAGAATTCACAACATTTTACAATCTTCTTGATAACAAACCGATGATTTTTGGCAATTGGCTTATCAATAACGATGAAGCAAATAGACGAATAACAAAAATGTTACATCTTTATTATCGTGTATGGAACGATAAATTGAATATCGTCGGAGCAGAATCGGGCTTTTTGGCTTTAGTGGAAAAAAATCATCTCAAGTTTGATTTAGATATTAACAGCAGGGTTAATTATGTATTAAAGGACAGTGTCTTTGCTCTCCCAACAATGCCGACTCCCTATCTCTTTGCAGGAAGATCTCTCGTTTCTAGTGGTCGTTATTCTATTATAGCACCCGATGGAACAATTATGGGTTACTGGACAGATAGAAAAAACTCTATGCAACCTCGAAAAGGAGATAGCTGGGATGGTGTTATAGGAACGCACTTGGGTACAGATCGTTATTTGATTAACTGCTTTAAAAATAATTTTTCAAAAGATCTTATTTCAAACCACATTCCACATGGGGCTTTTGTCAGCAAATTCGGGAAAAGTTTAGATGGAGCATCTGAAAACGGTTACAAAACAAAAAAATCATACAATCGATACGGTAATTTATATGAGATTATCGGAGAAGTCATAAATGTGGATGCACAAAATCATACTCTCACCATTTTGCGAGAAGAGTTCCATAAAGAAAGTTATCCTAATTTTCATCTGATGGAAAAATTCAATTATAAGGCAAGCCCAAAAGGAGACATACAATACAAACTTTTCAAATCCTTTGAAAAAGCTGGCAATAGTATTGAAGCAAGAACCATAATAATACCAGTTAATACAAATGTATTCACATTCTTAAACGGACTAGAAATCAAGGACGAAACAGGGTTTAAAAAAGGTGATATTATTTCTGTTATGCAACAACCAAAAATTAAGTTCCCTTATATTCTTCGTGCTATCCGATTTAATTTTGCTCCAACAATAGACCCTGTAAAAGAGATTAAATTAAAGAGCGATGCGGGCGAACAAACAATAGAGCTTACAGGAATTAGCGACAATAATCTTATTGCGAATCAATCTATAACGATAACAGCAGAAAGTCTTAACCCTGCGCTTATCGCAAATCCTGCGGTTCACTATACAAATGGTAAACAAACAGCACAGCTTGTCTTTACTCCAATAAATGGACAAACAGGTGAGGCTGAAATAAAAGTAACAGTAAAAGACAATGGCAGCACTTTTGATGGTGGCAAAGACACAACAACGCTGATAATAAAAATAACAATAAAATAACAACTGCGATATTCGCAATAAATTAGGATAAACAAAATGAAAACAAAATTTAATAAATTGGAACTACACGAAGATCGTGTGGTGGACGCACTCAGAACCATCACCGTGGACGACCTGTCGTCTGACAAACCGGAAAACAAAACAACCATTAGAGCCTCCTCGCCTATGATGGAACGGCTTTGGCAGGTTGCCTTGTCCGATGTCGAGAAATGCATCCACGAAAAAGAGGGCCGGAGGGTTCTGTCGGCCGGAGCCACCTTCGGTGTGTACACCCGTGATGTGGCCTATGCCAACATCCTGGGTATAAACGACCTCTTCCCGGAGGTTGCCTGGTCGAGCATCGTGTTCACCCGCGAATATCTCTACGACACCTTTGGTTACAAAGTGCCCAAAGGATATGTTTTGGCGGATGCGTTTGAGAACATCCCATGGGAGGTGCAGGATGTCCCAGCCTACGATCCTAAAGCCGACATCGATTGGAACCGCACCTATCACAGCTTTCCCGTAGCTACCGATGATGTCTGCTGGCTCTGGGCCATGGGAGATATGATGGAGAAGAGCGAGCTCGACGAGGACAAACTGCGCTGGATACACCGCTATGGCAACGCTTATAACGAGCGCTATTACGAGTTCTTCATCGACCCCGAAGACGGTCTCTATCGCGGACAGGCCACCTTTGTCGATGTCGGTGGCACCGGCTACCCCGACTCGTGGAGCAAGGTCGATCAGGTGCATGCCAAATACCTCTCCACCAACGCCCTCTATGTCAAAGGCTTCCGGGTCATGGCCGAGGTCTGCACCCGCCTGAAGCTCAATGAAGAAGCCCGGTCATGGACCGATAAAGCCGAAATCCTGCGGGAAAAACTCCGCAGCACCTTCCTGCTTGCGGATGGAAGCCTCGTTCACGTCAAAACACCCGACGGCTATATCGATGGACGCCAGCACAACCTCAGCATCGCCTTCGCCATTTTATGCGATGTGGTTACACCCGAAGAGGGAAAAGAAGCGATTCAATGGTATCCCATAACCGACATTGGTGTGCCACTGTTTTACCCCATCTTCGATGGTCGCATTGGTTACCATAATCACACCTGCTGGCCCTTTGCCGACACCTTTTTTCTCAAGGCGAAAGAAATCGCCACCGGCGAAGATCTCACCGCCCTCACCGCGGCTTTGCTGGCGCGGACCTGCATTGATGACGGCACTTTTCATGAGGTTGTCAGCATCCGCGGGAAAGGAGAGCCTTATGGCTCCGGCTCACAACTCTGGACCGCCGCCGCCCTCATCGATGTCTGTCGCCGCGCAAACCTAATCGAAGCAAAATAAGGAGAACCAACCATGAAAACAAAAACCCTCGTCATCATCGCGTTGTTCGGCCTAGCTCTGGCGGGACAACTCAGCGCCAACACGCTGCCAATCCATATCGATCCGTTCAACCAAAGCGAATACGACGAAATTGTATGGGGCTGCCGTCTCTCCCGTTGCATTCATACATATCACGAACAAGCTGAGTCATGGGAAAGCAAAACGCCGGATAAGCACCTCGTTGCATGCTATACAAACTGGCTGGCAACCGACGGCACCAATCTGATGGCGCGATGGCGGGCAGGCGAACCGATCACCAACGAAACGGACAAACTTTACCTCCCGCTCGCAAAAACGGAGTTTTGGGACGAACTCCTCATGCGAAGAGGCACAAAATGGGATGGTTCGAAAGCCTATTTTCGTTGGAGAAAGCTTCCGGATTTGAGCAAGTTCCCCGCCGAAGATCAGGCGGATCATGCGGACTATCAGGCCACCCTCGAAGCGGGCTTGCCCGTCCTCCACAAAATTTACAATCAGCAGACGCTGACCGATGCAGAAAAAGCCGCTTTCTACGACTGGGCGCTTGCTTATTATTGTTCCTATTACATCGGCGGAGTGGTTCCGGAAGCGATCCCTGCCGATTCGTGGTACACCTATACCTCCGGTATGCGGACCGGAACAGACATCCAGCAGGGCGACATCGTCCCGAATGTTCCAATGTACAAACCCGAGCATTTCTGGAGCAAGCCCGAGTTCAGTGAGACCAACTATTTCGATGTTTCTCTCCATTTGCGAACGGGTAAAACCAACGAGTTGCTACAGCAGTATATTGACTTTGCGCAGTACTGGGAGCCGGTTCCCGGTAACTACCCAAAAGTGCAACCGAAGTTTCCCGCTGCCGATGCGCCGGACACCGATGAATACCGAACGCTGTACAACTTTCTGAAAGAGGAAAACAAACCAACCCTTTTTGCCACATGGCTCATCAATGGCGATGAAGGCAACCGCCGTCTTGCGCCGCGCCTGCATTTCCTCCACCGCATCTGGCGGCACAAGATCGGCTTTGCCTTTGCCGAAGGGTCGGTCAATAAGTTGGTCGAAAAAAACGACCTGCGCTTCGGTTCATCAGAAAATGAGCAGTACCGGACACATCTAATGCGTTGCTTCAGCGCCCCATTTATGCCGATTCCCTGCGCCTCACCGATTTTTAAGCCTTTTATGTGTCCACCCCCGGTTCAACGGCTCTCCCTGATGAACTCCTCCGCTGAGTATCTGGGCGGGATTGGCGAATCCTACGACAACGCCGACTTCGGGCAGTATCTATGCAGAGTGATGGGAGTCGAAAAACGACTCATCGCGGGCTTCAGCACGCTCGACGGTTTTGAGCCGGATGTGGGCGGCCCGGATCGGATTCCCGCCGTCAGCGAATGGTCCGTTGTTTCCAATCGCATTGCGCAGTGTGAGTCCAACGGATACCCAGTTGCAGGTGTATACAATCATTACGCATCGCATACGGATGCCATTGGCGAAATCATCGCCGTTGATACCAACACCCATACCGTCACGCTTCTGCGCGAAGAATATCATGAGGAGGACTATCCTATGATTTCCCTGAAAGAACGCTTCCCGGGCACCTATACCGAATACGAAAGCCGTGACCACGGTAATCACGGAAAATTCCATTTCGATGATCTGGCTGCACGAAAAGCGGATGGCAACTCCATCGCCGCACGTACACTGACCTTTGACATCAACATCGGGGTCTGCATGTTCCTCAACGGCGACGAAATGCCGGACGAAACCTGCCTGAAAGTCGGTGATGTCGCCTCCATCATTTATAAGGAAGAAAACCTTCCCTATCCACGCGTCATCACTGCCATCCGCTACAATTTCCCGCCGGAAATTCAATCCATGGCCAACACCGGCGCACAGACGGTTGAACTGCGGGGCATCGACGACGAAAACCTCATCGTCGAACAGGACATCGTCATCACCGCTGAAAGCCTCGACCCCGCCAAAATGGCCGACCCGGTCGTCAGTTACACCCCCGGCAACACCGTTTGCGAACTGACCTACACCGCCCCTGCTCCCAGCGACACCGTCACCGTTCGCGTCATCCTCACCGACGACGGCGGCTCCGAATTCGGCGGAACCAACGCCACCGAAGTCCTGCTCAAATTCACCGAAAACGGAGCCGTCCTCGCCAGCCCGCCCGACACCGATGGCGACGGCATGCCCGACACATGAGAGGAACGATACTATGGCGGTGTGACCAATGCGAACCCGGCGGCAGCGGCCTCCAACGGAGTGAACACCGTAAAGGATTGCTATATCGCGGGGCTCAATCCGACCGATCCGGACGCAGCCTTCCTGATCTCGGACTTCAGTCCTCAGTCGTCCGTCCTCAGCTGGAACGCGACCTCCGGGCGTGTTTACTCGGTTTATTGGGCCTCGAATCTGTTGGGCGGTTTCCAAGCATTGGAAACCAATGTGGCGATGCCCTACACCGACACCAACCACCCCGCCGAAGAACAAGGCTTTTACAAAATCGAAGTCGAACTGGAATAAATAGCACTCCACCATTGTGCGACTTATTTCGAGTGTTTAGCATGAATCCTTTTAAACTCCGTAACGCGAAGGAAAAAGGATGATTGATTTTATTGCACTCCAAGGCGGCAAATTCGAAATGGGGCTGGCCGAGCCGGGCCTCGAACCAGTGCGTACCGCACGGCAAAGGTGTCAGTCCTATCTTTTTACCATTTCTCTCAAGTCGTACAATATCCCCGTTTTGGATTCCGCGACCTCCCGCACATAAAGTGACATCTTCGATGCGCACCCCATACAAACTTTTTCCGAAATCCACTCGTTTTTAACGCTAGTATTCTTCCGAACCAACCAAGCCATAATCTTCTTCCGAGGATCGCATTTTTTTAGAGTCAAGATCGTCCAGAAAAACTGGCTCCTGACGATTCCCCCGACTCATCAAGTGATAAATCGCACCCTCGTATTCAACTCGCGGACTTCTTCCCATACGCCCTTTCTGCAAGACAAGGGATGCGAGGTCAACAGAAAGGGTAAAAAGATAGGACTGACACCTTTTCTGACACCTTTTCCG
>Ga0190293_1000793_pt1 | contig 11274 bp, 11 predicted proteins | sample 48693001_MG_FD_161671 | JGI IMG/M metagenome (GOLD analysis project Ga0190293, IMG submission 161671) | Hydrothermal vent microbial mat bacterial communities from Southern Trench, Guaymas Basin, Mexico - 4869-30-0-1_MG | ecosystem: Environmental > Aquatic > Marine > Hydrothermal vents >... | reverse complement strand
ATGAAATTCTGTTTTCAATCTGACGGGCAATACTAGCAGCTACCAACTTAGCATCAAGTTCCGGACGCTTAATTTCGAAGATATTGATCTGCACTTCTTTTCCGGTAATTTTCTTAAGCTCTTCTTTTAACTTGTCTACCTCTTGACCACCTTTCCCAATAATAATACCAGGTCTTGCAGTAGTGATAGTAACGGTTACAAGTTTAAGCGTACGCTCAATAATTACTCTAGAAACACTTGCTTTAAACAATCTAGCATGAATATATTTACGGATCTTGCTGTCTTCAGCAAGTTTATCTCCGTAGTCATTTCCACCGTACCAGTTAGATTCCCATCCTCTGATGATTCCTAAACGATTTCCTATTGGATTTGTCTTTTGTCCCATGCTATATACTAATTGCTTAAATTATTTGTTCCTAAAACCAACGTTACGTGATTGGAACGTTTTCTTATTCTGTGCGCACGACCCTGAGGTGCAGTACGCAATCTTTTCAACATTGTTGCGCTATCAACATAAATCTCTTTTACAAACAAACCTGCATCTTCAATATTCTCATCTTCATTCTTTGCCTGCCAGTTAGCTATTGCTGATAACATCAGTTTTTCCAGATTGATAGAAGCTTCCTTAGGATTGAATTTTAATATTTGAAGTGCTTTTTCAACTTCAACACCTCTTACCAAGTCTGCTACTAAACGCATCTTTCTTGGTGATGTAGGACAACCATTAAGTTTAGCAACATAAGTACTTTTACGTGCTTCCTTCATACGATCTGCTCTTAATTTTTTTCGAACTCCCATAATCTATCTTTTACCTTTATTTCTTGCACCTGCATGCCCTCTAAAAGAACGTGTAGGAGAAAATTCACCTAATTTATGACCTACCATATTTTCAGTAATATATACCGGTACAAATTGGCGACCATTATGGACTCCTATTGTTTGACCTACAAAATCAGGTGTTATCATTGAGGCTCTTGACCAAGTCTTTATAACTGATTTTTTGCCTGAATCTATATTTTTTTGGACTTTCTTTTCCAATGCATGAAAAACATAAGGTCCTTTTTTTAATGAACGTGCCATACTTTCTATCTAATTATTTTTTTCTACGTTCAACAATGTGCTTGTTACTTTCTTTCGTTTTTGAACGAGTCTTAAATCCTTTTGCAGGAATTCCGTTTCTTGATCTTGGGTGTCCACCTGAAGCTCTACCTTCACCACCACCCATTGGGTGATCAACCGGGTTCATCGCAACCGGACGAGTTCTTGGACGTCTACCTAACCATCTGTGTCTACCGGCTTTTCCGGAAACTGTTAACTGGTGATCAGAATTTGACATAACACCAATCGTTGCTTTACAGGTTAATAAGATCAATCTTATTTCACTTGAAGGCAATTTAACTGTTGCATATTTTCCTTCTCTTGCCATTAACTGAGCAAATGAACCAGCACTTCTTGCCATTACTGCTCCCTGACCAGGACGCAATTCAATACAAGAAATAACCGTTCCTAATGGAATACTGCTTAAAAGCATTGTGTTACCAATTTCAGGAATAACTTTATCTCCAGAGATAACCGTTTGTCCAACTTGTAATCCATTTTGTGCTACGATATATCTTTTCTCACCGTCAGCATAATGCAACAATGCAATATATGCAGTACGATTTGGATCATATTCTATGCTTTTTACCGTTGCAGGAATACCATCTTTATTTCTCTTAAAATCAATGATACGGTATCTCTTTTTATGACCACCACCGATATAGCGCATAGTCATTTTACCTTCACTGTTTCTACCTCCCGATCTTTTCATCGGAGCTAATAAGCTCTTTTCTGGTCTTTCTGCTGTTACAACATCAAAATCAGTAACAACTTTAAATCGTTGTCCCGGGGTTTGTGGTTTAATTTTTCTTAATGCCATCTTCTATATCTTAAATATTGCTATAAAAATCAATACTATCTCCTTCTTTTAACTGTACAATTGCTTTTTTATAAGCTCCAGTTTTACCAGAAACCACACCCTTTTTTGTAAATTTAGATTTACGTTTTACAGGGTAAGTCATTGTTCTTACAGCTTCAACAGAAACTCCATAAGCACTTTCAACTGCTTGCTTCACTTCTATCTTATTAGCCGATTTTTTAACAACAAATGTAAAGCAGTTATTCAACTCACTTTGATCAGTTGCTTTTTCCGTAATAATAGGTTTTATCAATATACTCATAACTATTATTTGCTAAAATTTGATTCAATTTCTTCTAAACAGCCTTCAGACAACACAACTTTACTTGTATTTAATACACCGTAAGTATTTAATTGTGAAGCGTTTATAACTTTTACATCTTTCAAATTTCGTGATGACAAATATACATTATTATTTGACCCATCCAACACAAACAAAGATTTTTTATTCTCAAGCTCTAACGCTTTTAATATATTTATAAATTCTTTTGTTTTTGGTGCTTCAAAATCGAATTTTTCTAACACTACAATATTGTTCTCTTTTGCTTTGATCGATAATGCAGACAGGCGAGCAAGTTTCTTCAAACCTTTATTCAATTTGAAAGAATAATCTCTTGGTCTTGGACCAAATGCTCTACCTCCACCTCTAAAGATTGGTGATTTAATACTACCTGCTCTTGCAGTACCAGTACCTTTTTGTTTCTTGATCTTACGAGTACTACCTGTAATATCAGCTCTTTCTTTCGCTTTATGCGTACCTTGTCTTTTATTAGCCAAATGTTGTTTCACATCTAAATAAATAGCGTGATCATTTGGTTCAATTGCAAAAATAGCATCTGAAAGCTCAACACTTCTTCCAGTTTTTTTCCCGTTGATATCTACTACAGCTACTTTCATTATTTCTTAATAATTACATATGAATTATTGTGGCCAGGAACAGCACCTTTTACTACTAAAAGATTTTTGTCTTTAACCACTTTTAAAACTCTAAGGTTTTGAACTGTCACAGTTACGCTACCCATATGACCACCCATTCTCATTCCTTTGAATATTCTTGCAGGATATGATGCAGCACCAACTGACCCTGGAGCTCTGTTCATACTTTGCTGACCGTGTGTTTGTTCAGAACCTGCAAAACCATGACGTTTTACAACTCCTTGAAAACCTTTCCCTTTGGATGTACCTGATACATCAACAAATTCACCTTCTTCAAAATGATCAACTGTTATTTGATCACCTAATTTTAAATCTTGCTCAAATCCTTGGAATTCAACGACACGTCTTTTAGCAGTTGTACCAGCTTTTTTAAAGTGCCCATTAAGCGCTTTATTTGACTGCTTTACTGCTTTGTCATCGAAACCAAGTTGCAACGCTTCATACCCGTCAACCTCTTTGGTTCTGACTTGGGTAACTACACAAGGACCTGCCTCTATAACCGTACATGGAATATTCTTTCCATTCTCGTCATAAATACTGGTCATTCCTATTTTTTTACCTATTAACCCAGACATTTTTAATTATTTAATTATTTAATACTGAACTCGTTTCAGTATCTGTTTGTTTTTATTACTCAACTTAACTCTCTTATCAAAAGATCCCGCTTCATCGGGATTAGTTCGAATTGCTAATTTTATTCTAAAATTAGATTCTCACTAATAAAAACAGGGTTAAAATACTTCAACCCTGAATGTATTTTTACCGTTTTTCCTTCGTCAATCGCTCCGGACATGTAACTGAGATCTCCGTCTCCGTTTTCTAATCTCCATACTCTACGCAAAACTTATGCCAAATAGTACTTTGATTATTAATATTTCAATTTATAATTCTACTTTCGTTGAATTATTTTGAGATTCCCACCTTTGTGCGAATTTCGATTAAAGTTTAATTAAACTTTGATCTCAACCTCAACACCACTTGGTAATTCCAATTTCATCAAAGCATCAATTGTTTTTGATGATGAGCTATAAATATCTAAAATTCTTTTATAGGCACATAATTGAAATTGTTCTCTTGATTTTTTGTTTACGTGTGGTGAACGCAATACAGTAAATATTTTTTTGTGTGTTGGTAAAGGAATTGGTCCATTAACAACTGCACCTGTATTTTTTACTGTTTTTACAATCTTCTCAGCAGATTTATCTACTAAATTATGATCGTAAGACTTTAATTTTATTCTAATTTTTTGACTCATGGTTTAAACTTTTAGTAGATTATCCTTGTGCTTTTTTAATTACTTCTTCAGAAATGTTGTTAGGTGTTTTCTCATAATGTGAGAACTCCATAGTGGAAGTTGCTCTACCAGATGATAAGGTTCTTAAAGTTGTAACATAACCAAACATCTCTGATAAAGGAACATTTGCTTTTACTACTTTAGCACCAGCTCTATCATCCATAGAGTTTACCTGACCTCTTCTACGATTTAAATCTCCAACAATATCTCCCATATTCTCTTCAGGAGTTACTACTTCTAATTTCATAATTGGCTCAAGAATAACAGCACCTGCAGCTTTTGCAGCAGATTTATATCCTAATTTTGCAGCCAATTCAAATGATAATGCATCAGAATCCACAGGGTGGAATGAACCATCCGATAAGGTAATCTTCATCGTATCCATTTCAAATCCAGCTAATGGACCATTCTTCATTGCCATTTTAAATCCTTTTTCAACAGAAGGAATATATTCTTTAGGAATATTACCTCCTTTGATCACATTTACAAACTGTAAACCTATTCCTTCAAAATCAGCATCCACAGGACCCATTTCAAATACAATATCACCAAACTTACCACGACCACCAGATTGCTTTTTATATGTTTCTCTCTGTTTTGTCGATCTAGTTAATGCTTCTTTATATTCTACCTGAGGCTCTCCTTCATTTACTTCCACCTTGAATTCACGTCTTAAACGATCAACAAGTATCTCTAAATGCAATTCACCCATTCCGGAAATAATTGTTTGACCTGAAGCTTCATCTGTTCTAACCTGGAACGTAGGGTCTTCTTCTGCTAATTTAGCAAGACCCATTCCTAATTTATCAACATCTGCTTTTGTCTTGGGCTCAACTGCAATACCGATTACTGGATCTGGAAAATCCATACTTTCTAAAACAATAGGAGCATCTAAAGCAGACATTGTATCTCCGGTTTTAATATCTTTAAAACCTACAGCTGCACCTATATCACCAGCTTCAATAAAATCAACTGAATTTTGTTTATTGGCGTGCATTTGGTAAATACGTGAGATACGTTCTTTTTTACCTGATCTGTTATTCAATATATAAGAACCAGCATCTAATCTACCTGAATAAGTTCTGAAAAATGCCAAACGACCAACAAAAGGATCGGTTGCTATTTTAAAAGCCAATGCAGAAAAAGGTTCTTTAACAGATGGTTTTCTGGAAACTTCTTCTTCCGTATCAGGATTCGTACCTACAATAGCATCTTTATCTACTGGCGAAGGCAAATAACGACATACACCGTCTAATAAAAACTGAACTCCTTTATTTTTAAATGCAGAACCACAGATCATCGGAATAATAGCCATATCCATTACAGCAGCTCTTAAAGCAGCATGAACTTCTTCTTCGGTTATTGAATCCTCATCCTCCATGAATTTCTCCAAAAGATTATCATCATAACTCGCTACTTCTTCAATCAATAAAGCTCTGTATTCTCTTGCTTCTTCTTTTAGATCTTCCGGTATATCAATAATTTCGAATGTAGAACCAAAAGACTCTTCATTCCAAACAATTGCTCTGTTCTTAACCAAATCAACAATTCCTCTAAAGTCTCCTTCATCACCAATTGGAAGAACGATTGGAACTGCATTAGATCCTAACATTTCTTTTACCTGGGTACAAACTTTCAAAAAATCAGACCCTTGACGATCCATTTTATTTACAAATCCAATTCTTGGAACTTTGTAATTATCAGCCAATCTCCAGTTAGTTTCAGACTGAGGCTCAACACCGTCAACAGCACTAAATAAGAAAACCAAACCATCAAGAACTCTTAATGATCTGTTTACCTCCACTGTAAAATCAACGTGACCCGGAGTGTCAATTATATTAAAGTGATATCCTTCTGCATCAGAAGTTGGAACTCCATTTTCTGTAGGAAACTGCCATGTACAAGTAGTTGCAGCAGAAGTAATGGTAATACCTCTTTCCTGCTCTTGCTCCATCCAGTCCATTGTTGCAGCACCATCATGCACTTCTCCAATTTTATGAGAAACTCCAGTATAGTAAAGAATACGTTCTGTAGTTGTGGTTTTACCAGCATCAATATGCGCAGCAATACCTATATTTCTAGTTAATTTTAAATCTCTTGCCATTTCCTAATCCTATTAAAACCTAAAATGTGAAAAAGCTTTATTAGCATCAGCCATCTTGTGAACATCTACCCTTTTCTTAACGGCTGCTCCTTCTTCTTTTACTGCGGCTAAAATTTCACCAGCTAAACGCTGTGCCATAGATTTTTCATTTCTCTTACGAGCAAATAATATCATCCATTTAATTGCCATAGAGATCTTACGATCAGCTCTAATTGGCATTGGAATCTGAAATGTAGCACCACCTACTCTTCGGCTACGAACCTCCACATGTGGCATTACATTTGACAAAGCATCTTTCCACAATTCTAAAGCAGTTTTTTCTTCGTCTTGTTTTTTCTCTTCTACTATATCTAAAGCATCGTAAAACACTTTAAAAGCAACAGATTTTTTTCCGTCTAACATCAAATTGTTCACAAAACGTGTAGCCAATTGATCATTAAACTTCGGGTCCGGTAAAAGGACTCTCTTTTTTGATAACTTTTTTCTCATTGTTCTTTACATTAAAGCTTTAAAATTATTTTTTTGGACGTTTTGTACCGTATTTTGAACGGCGTTGTGTTCGTCCTTCAACACCAGCTGTATCTAATGCACCACGAACAATGTGATACTTTACACCTGGTAAATCTTTTACTCTTCCACCTCTAACCAATACTATCGAGTGTTCTTGTAAATTATGTCCTTCTCCCGGAATGTACGCATTCACTTCATTACCATTTGTTAACCTTACCCTTGCTACTTTTCTCATAGCTGAGTTAGGTTTTTTTGGTGTTGTAGTGTAAACACGAGTACATACTCCACGACGTTGCGGACATGAATTCAAAGCAGCCGATTTGTTCTTCTTGGTTATTTTGGTTCTTCCTTTTCGTACTAATTGTTGAATAGTTGGCATACTATTTTTTTAATTAAATTTTATTATTAAAATATCCCCTTTTTAAGGGCTTGCAAATGTATAACTTTTTTATTGATTATCAAACTTTAATGAATTCATTTTTTAGAGCCTGTTTTCAACTTTAATTTTCAGAGAACGAGAAGTTTATTAAAAATGAATACCTGATTCTAAACTTGATGAATGGTATGTTTACAGAAATAAACAGGATTCTTCAAGTGTATAATTCTTACATGAATAATGTTGTTATATTTTCTGACTCTTTCAGGTCTTACAACTCTAAAAGGTCATTAACCTCCAAGAGTCGGCAGACCTCGGAAAATTAGCAATTCAACATTCTTTTTTATTTATCTTACCCGTTTTTATCAAGCAACTCTCAAACATACTAACATATTACAAAATCAACAGTTTTTTTATTCACTAATTTCTTAGATATTTACACTTTAATAAATCTCTTTTGAAAATAAAATCTACACCATATATATATATACTCTTTTTTTATATGATATTCGCAAATATCTATGCGCAGGAATTTCAATTATCTATCAAAGAGAAAGATGGCAGTAACCTCACATCCATTCACGATATTGATTTTCAAAAAACACATATTAACAAGGAAAGTATTTACAAGGAAATTAACTCTTTTTTAAAACAATTGGATTCCATTGGATACTTAAATGCAGAATTAGATACAGTAATCAATTCTGATAAAATTTACACGGCCTTCATAAAAACAGGTAATCAGATAAAAAATATTACAATAAATTATGAAGGGATAACAAAAGAAACCATACATAAAATAACCAAATCTTACGCCTTGGATATTTCCGACAAGCAAATCATTATTCCATTTGATAAGATCTCCCCAACTTTACAAAGTATAGCTGATTATTATGAAGCAAAAGGCGAATCATTTTCAAATGTGAAATTATCAAATATCTCCGTACATACTGATTTGGCTGTTGCCGAACTTCAAATAGACCAATCTGTAAAAAGAACTATTGATAAGATCGTCATCAAAGGATATGACGATTTTCCAAAAAAATACCTGCGACATGAATTAAATATAAAAACCGGTACAATATTTAACAAACAAATATTAGATGATATTTCAACAACCATCAACCATATGAATTTTGTTAGTGAAACTAAACCGCCAGAAGTTTTATTTACAAATGACTCCACCTATATTTATTTATATTTAAAAAAGAAACGGGCTAACAGATTTGATGGTGTCTTAGGCTTCGCTTCCGATGAGGATGGCAGCGGACTTGAGTTTAATGGCTATTTGGATTTTAACTTTACTAACATATTTAATAACGGTGAGAGTATTTCCCTCCTTTGGAAAAACAACGGCAACGATAGTCAAAAGTTTTACCTGGGAGCCAGAACACCTTATCTTTTTAATCTTCCTGTAATACCCGAGGTCAATTTCAAATTATTCAGACAAGACACAACTTATAGTAACACAACAACTAACATCCACATTTCTTACCCCATATATAAAAAAGGAGAGATCACAGCATTATTCACTTCCGAAAATTCAACAAATCTACTAAAAGGTGATTATCACAATTCAAATATTCAATCATTTAAAAATATATTTTATGGAGGTTCCTATCGGTTTAGATCATTAAATAATGATCTCTTATTTCCTGTTAAATTTCAGATTGACATTAACGCACTTCTTGGTAATCGAAATATAGAGAATTCAAAAACCAACCAATCCAAATATCTAATCTTAGCAAATTACAACTATAGCATCAATCAAAAAAACTATATTTTCATTCAAAATCAAAGTGCATTATTAAACTCAGATAATTATGTGAATAATGAATTATTCAGAATTGGTGGTACTAACAACCTTCGCGGAGTTAATGAAGAAAGTATTTTTGCTTCTGCCTATACTATTTTCAATCTTGAATATAGATTTCGCCCATCAGAAAATAGTTTTTTTTATTCGATTACTGATTATTCTTATTTTGAAAATGCTCTTCTTACTGAAAGATCAAGTATTTATAGTTTCGGACTTGGTTATGCTTTCGTTACAAAAATAGGTTTATTAAACATTAGTTATGCTATTCCAAAATATAACAATAGTGATTTTAGTTTCGATAATTCGAAAATACATATTAAAATAATCAGTATTTTTTAATTAAACGCAACCATTTCGATTTTAATTCATCCTATCATTGAAAACGTCAACGTCTTAACAATTAATTAACTGTTTTTAGCATATTTTAAGTTAAAAACATTGTGTAATTAACTTTTTATTAAGACTTTTGGCTCATATTAATTCAAATAATTAAATAATGAAAACAAAGTTAAGTGGAATTATGACGCTTTTTCTAGCGTTTGTAGTGCAATTTACTTTTGCACAAGAAAGAACTATCACTGGTACTGTTTCCGATGAAACCGGACCACTACCAGGCGTTAGTATTTTAATTGAAGGTACTACTACAGGTACCGAAACTAATTTTGACGGTAATTATACTTTACAAGCTAAGACAGATGACAACATCCGTTATAGTTTTGTGGGTATGACCACTGTTATAAGAGCTGTCGGCTCAAATAATGTTATCAACGTTACTATGGTTTCGGATGTCAATACTTTAGATGAGGTTGTTGTAACAGCAATGGGTATTAAAAGACAAAAGAAAACTCTTACTTATCAGGCTGAAAAAGTGGATAGTGAAGAATTAGTAAAAGTTACGCCTACCAGAGCAGCTCAAGGTTTAACTGGTAAAGTTGCTGGTTTACAGATCAATATTCAAGACAATGGTGTAAATCCAAGTAGTCAAATTATTTTAAGGGGTTTAAGATCTATTAGTAAAAATAATGGAGCTTTAATAGTTATTGATGGTACAATTTCAACTCAAGCTGCCTTTGATGATTTGAATCCATTGGATATTGCCAATGTAAACGTTTTAAAAGGAGCTAGTGCCGGTGTTATATACGGTTCTTTAGGTAGTAACGGTGCTTTGATCGTTTCTACAAAAAGAGGTAAAGAAGGTTCAAAATTTACTGTTGGCTTAAATTCAACAAGTACTTTTGAATCTGTTGCTTATATGCCAGAATTTCAAACTGAATATGGTACTGGTTGGGCAGGTGCTTATGATCCTGTTGAAAATACAAACTGGGGGCCTCGTTTTGATGGTCAGGTTCGCCAAATTGGACCAGTTTTTCATGATGGTACATTTCAGGCAGTTCCTTATGCTCCCGTAAAGGACAATTTAAAAGATTTTTATAATACAGGTACGACACTTCAAAATACACTATATTTTTCTGGTGGAAGTGAAAATAGTTCATTCTATATGTCTATAGGAGATCAGCGTACAGATGGTATTGTTCCAGATGATTCATACAATAGAAATACTTTTCGTGTGAATGCTTCACAAACATTGGGTGACTTAACTTTAAGTTTATCATCAAGTTTTATGAGAGATAAAACAAATGTTGTAGGAAGTAGAATTGGAGATCAGGACAGAACTTTATATTGGTTTGTATTGAATACATCAGCTAATATTCCTTTATCATCTTATAGTGACTGGCAAGATCCTAATGGATATGGATATGCAGATAATTATTACAATGCATATTATCAAAACCCTTATTGGGCTGTAGGACAAAATAGAAATAAAGATACAACATCAAGGCTTATTGCTAATATGCAAGCAGATTGGAACATGACAGATTGGTTAGTTGCTACCGGTAGATTTGGTATTAACAATGTTTCTGGTCATGGAAAAGATTATAGATACAGACAAGAATATGATGCGTCTTTACAACCATCACATTCAACGGTATCTTCTTTTGTTATAGATAGTGAATTTCAATATTTGTCTTATACAACAGATGCGTTATTAAATGCTAATTTTGATGATGTAGCAGATTTATTTGACATTACAGTACTTTTAGGTGCTACCAATACTACAACAGAATCCAGAAGCAGCTTTATAAGAGCCAATAACCTTAGTATTCCAGGCTTTTTTGACGTATCTAATGGTACAGGAGCGCCAGTTGTTGGGGTAGATGAGTATAAAAAAAGAACTTATGGTTTCTTTACAGATATCAATGTTGGTGTTTTTGATTTCTTA
>Ga0190293_1000791_pt1 | contig 11290 bp, 8 predicted proteins | sample 48693001_MG_FD_161671 | JGI IMG/M metagenome (GOLD analysis project Ga0190293, IMG submission 161671) | Hydrothermal vent microbial mat bacterial communities from Southern Trench, Guaymas Basin, Mexico - 4869-30-0-1_MG | ecosystem: Environmental > Aquatic > Marine > Hydrothermal vents > Microbial... | reverse complement strand
ATGAAAAAAATCATACTTGCTGCCATTTTAAGTGCTTTTTGCATAACTCTATTTGCACAGCCCGATGGCATTAACAGACTCTATTATGAATATAAAGGGGAAGAGGGAGTTGTAGCCTTAAGAATCCCCGGTTTTGTAATGAAACTGGCTGGATCCATAGCTGATCTGGAAGGCCCGGAGAGAGATTTGCTAAGATCATTAAAATCTGTGACCGTGCTCACCATTGAAGAAAACCACCTCTATCCGGGTGTGAATTTTACCGAAGAGGTGGATCTGTCCAATATGAGAGGCGGTTATAAGCTGCTTCTGGAAGTGCATGATGGAGATGAAGATGTGCTCATCGCTGCCAGGGAAAAGAATGGGAAGATCAGGGATCTGATTGTTGTAGTTGGAGGTAATGACAATGTACTGGTCCACGTAAAGGGTCGCATGGAGAGCGACCTGCTTGAGAACCTTTCCCAGGTAGCCGGGATTGATGAGCTACGTTTTACTGCAGATATTTAACGCTCCAATAATTATAACGAAGCAGTTTACCCGGTTCCAATGCCAGGATGTTGCCCTTATCCTGATAGCTCTTTCCTTCCCACTCTCCCTGGAATACCAGGGTGCTCCCCACCTTCCAGTCTGAGATGGCTTCGGTTCCGAAAAAATTCTTTAAAACTAGAAATCATCTTCTGCGTTCCCCCGAATCTTGAAATTGTAGGTGAGGGTGAAGATGGGTTGTCCAAAGATTGACATTTTGTACCCTTTCACCACCCCCTCTTCCAGTCTGAAGTATATGGAGTAGGGATTGCGCCTGCCCAGCACATTATATACAGCAAAGGTAAATGATGAATGGATCCATTTTCTTTTCAAAAGATTTCCGTTGTAGGTTGCAGCCAGATCGAGCCTGATATAGTCCGGTACCCTGAATTCGTTCCGGTCGGAGTAAAAAAACCTGTTCACGCCTCCATATTGAAAATATCCAACCGGGTAGGTGATGGGCCGACCTGTATTGTAGACGAAATTAGATGTCAGATTAAACCGCCTAGACAATTTTGCATTGACCACCAGCTTCAGGTCGTGTGGTTTGTCGTATAGAGCAGGAAAATAGTTGCCATTATTGATGATTTCCTCGTCATATTCACCATTCACTTTATGAAGGATGCGTGCGTATGTATAACCGAGCCATCCTGTAACACTGCCGCTGTTTTTCTTCACCATAAACTCAATGCCGTACGCTTTGCCTTTCCCGTTCAACATAACGGTCTCAATTTGCTCGTTCATGAGCAGCTTTGCCCCACTTTTATAATCGATGATGTTATCTAGATCCTTGTAGTATCCTTCAATGGATGCCTCTACGGTGTTCCTTCTGAAATTCCTGTAAATACCCAATGAATACTGGTCGCCGCGCTGAGGTTTGATATAGTTATCGCACAGTTTCCAGATATCTGTAGGAGAAATGGCAGCGGTATTGGATAACATATAGATGTACTGGAACATTCTCTGAAAGCTCACTTTGAGAGATAACGAGGGCCCCAGCAAAATACGGGAAGAGATCCTGAATTCAAGATTTGGGTAGAAGCTTTTTACCTCCCCTCCGGCATAGTATACAGTATCCTTCAGGCTCACCGTGGAAAGTGGTGCATTCTCAGCATACCTGTATTCACTGCCCGGACCGAACGATGTATAGATATTATACCTCAACCCGCCTGAAATCGTAATTGATGGTGAAACGGAAAACACATCACTGAAGTAAACAGAGCTCTCCAGCGCCCGCTCTTCTTCCAGCTTTTGATGCAATACATTTGACGAATCATTTAAGGGGAATTGTTCACCCGCGGCAAGCTCATAAAACGTGGAATTGAGGCCAAAGTTGATTTTATGCTTTTCCGAGGGGAAATAGGTGAAACTTGCTTTTGCCAAGCGCTGATCCAGGCGATAGCGCATCCCTTTCATGGCAAGCGGGTTCTCCACACTATTGATCTGGTAACTGTAATCACTTATGATGGCTGAAAAATCAGCAAACAGGTTCGGCTGGAAATCATGATGCCACTGCAAGGTTGCGGCCCCGTTGACATAATTGAAAGCACTTATCGTATAAAAATCAAATTTATCCTTGCTGTAATATCCCGATAAGGAGATCCTATTATTCTGGTTGATCTGGATATTGGTCATTCCCTGGATATCATAAAATCCGGCCTTACTTTTCTGCAGGCGCTTGTCGGACAGCTGTTTCAGTATCCAGCTAGAATAGGTGCTCCTTGCGCTTATGATGTAGCTTGCCCTTTTCGTCACCGGGCCCTCGATCATGGCCTTCGCTGTGACGGGGCTTATGCCTCCGCTGACCCTAAATCCCTCCTTGTTGCCTTCCTTAAGCCTGACATCCATCACCGACGAGATCCTCCCGCCGTATGCAGCCGGAATCCCGCTCTTATAAAGTGTAACATCTCCAATCACATCAGAGTTGAAGGTGGAAAAAAAACCGAAAAAATGGGATGGATTAAGGATGGGAGCATCATTCAGCAACATTAGGTTCTGATCCGTACTGCCACCCCGTACATTGTACCCGGCGGCCGCCTCCCCGACTGACTGTACTCCCGGGAGCAATAGGGAGCTCTTGATCACATCAACTTCTCCAAGACCCATTGGGATTTGCTTCAGCATCTTTATGTCGATCTTTTCCGTTCCCATTCTCATGTTGAGCACCTGGTTCTCCTGCTCGGCTGAAACGGTTACTTCTTCCAATTGGTTAATTTTCTCCTCCATCTCCATATTGAATGTTCCCCCTGAATAAACAATCAGGTTTCTGATAGTGGATTTCATGCCCACTCTTCTGAATTCAACCGTATGCTGTCCCCTAGGCAGAAGCAGTGTATAGTTCCCTTTTGCATCCGTAGAAGCACCGATCTGGAGTTTCCTGATATAGACGATTGCCCCCATAATAGGTACATCGGATCCAGTGTACTGTATAGTTCCGGATAATGTGACCTTTCTTATCCTGTCCAATTCCGCCGGATTTCCTATTTTATACAACCTGAATTCTTCACTGATATCGTTTTCTTCCTCCTCCGCCAGCCCGCTCAAACTGTAACTGGCAGTATCCAGTTTCGACATACGATCGGCCAGATACTCTTCATACTCTTCCCGGAAATTTGTCTTAATAGTATGCCCTTCTGAGAGGATCACCTGATTGTTACCGGTAACTATAAAAGTAAAACCGCTCCCGGCCAGTGCATGTGTCATTACCTGCCCGAGCTCTTCATACTCTGCATCCACACTTACATAGAAGCTGTCAACCCAGTCATCCGCATAAAATACCTTGCACCATACTTTTTTTTCCAGAGAGTCGACTAACTCACTGAACAACACATCATGCAGATTTAGGGTGAGCTTTCCTTTCTGAGCCGCCAGGGGAAGGCACAACACAACCAGAATGCATATGGATACCAATCTTTTCACCCCTTAAGTCTCATGAATGTTTTAGACCTGTGTAATAATCAAGCACTTCTTTGAGCTGTTCTTTGTCGGCTGTTCTCACCTGTACCTTTGTTCTTTTAAGGTAGTCGTTCACTTCCGCAGCCTGATCAGAGAGCGCTTTTAATAGACTTTTCTTTCCCTTGATTCTATAAACAGCACCAGAGCTAATAATATATCGCTCTGTTGTGTATTGATATGCTACCATACCTTCCTTGATTTTCTTAACTGAACTATGGTCTATAATGAACTTACAGGCTCCCTCGCTCACAATCTCATAGAACCCATTGCTTAACAATCCTTCCTGATTCTCCGGAAACGCAAGATACTTGAATCTGGCCTGGCCGGATCGCAGTTGAAGGGTGAATTCTTCAATGATGTCGCTATTGACGATCACCGTAATTATCATATTATTGTAAAGGGTATTGGGATTATAATAGACTACCTGGTCCTTGTAAGTGTCATACAGCAACATGACATTCTGATACTGTTTCTCCCGGATAACCACAGAAGCCGAAGGAAGAAGATCTTTCGGGATAAGTGGGGTGGATAAGTGCGGGTGGAAATAGTATTTGTATTCCCTGCCGTTCAGCAGTGGATCTGAGGGATGCAGGAGGTCCTGATAAAGTTCCTGAAGGGCATTTTGTTCCGGTTGTTGAGCCCTTAGTGACAGCGAAAACAGGACCAGCAGGAGTATACTTGGATATTTCATTTTACCTTTATCATGATTATTGCACAAGCAGTTTCTTATATATAAAACCGGACTTCCCATCCGGGGAAATTCCCTCCACAATAACAGTATAATCGCCGGTATCATCTGAAGTGTAGAACTCAAAATTGGTGTTTCCGTCTTCCCGGGTATGCAAATCGGGATTCCAGTAAAGGGTGTTTCGGAAATCGGCAAGCGGACTATTTTTTACTGAATCACTGCTATATAACGGGCCTCTGAAACAGGATTCCTCAGAAAATGCAGCATAGGCTTGCCTGAAAATTGCATGGTCGAATTCCAGGCCTGCCATCTTTCCTTCTTTTGTGACAAAATGTATAATACCCTCAAACATATGGCCATCCAGGAAATACCTCAGGTTGATCACCTCAATCCGTTCCAGTTCTGTTATGCTAATATTCAAGACCTGATCCACATCATCGAATGGGACTCCATCGACCAGTACCAAAGGCTTGTTGTCGAAATACAGATCATCAATCCCGTTATCTACCCATAAAGAGGATTTCCCTTCCGAAACTCGAACAGAGACCTTCGGCACAATCTCCTTGATCACTTCCCGGACATTCTTCAAGAGGACGTAATCGGATATCTGAATGTGATATTCCGGTTCACCATAAAAGTCAATTTTAGGTGCTTCAGGAGTGGCAGCAGAATTACCTTGGCGGTATGTTTTGTAGATTTTCTCGATTTGCATATTGATGATACCATGATTCAATGCCTTGAGTCTTGTGGTATCCAGGTAAAAGGGACCTGGTAATGGATGATCATATCCAATATGGAAGTCTGGTTCAAGTTCAACATAATAATCACTCACCGCTGAATCTGCCGGCTGAATAACAATTTCCTGCACCCCCGAATTATCAAGGTTAAAATAAAATTTTCCCTTATCGTTTGTTTTGTAAACCTGGCATCTGGCTGCTTTCCCTACGATCGACAGCACTATGTTCTCATTAGCGATGGGCTCATCGCTAACGCTGTGCAACATGGTACCACTAAGAACAACACCTTCCAATTCGGGTAGATATGGAGTAGATCCAGGCTCTTCCCTTCCGGAAGGATGAAGCAGAGCATGAATATTCGCCCTGTGATCATTATACAAGCAAGATCTCGAAACGGAAACTGAGAGATTTGCCTCCACAGGATTGCCGGATGAATCTGTTGCCTGGATATTTACCTTAACCCGTTCCCGGGTACCGTATGTGCTTTAATCAGATGTAAGCTCCAGAAGAAGTCCGTTGTCAGTCTGAACTGTAGGACAAGTATCCGTACTCGTGCCCACTTGTATTGAGCTCACCCCAATACTCTCCATATTACGAAATGGATTGATAAGGGATATTGTCCTGAATGAGAAATCCCTTGCAGGATAATTCTTCATCCAGCTGGTATAGGCACGAAGCAGGTAATTCCCGCTACTCAGCGTGTCCGAGAGAGTGAGCCCGGCACTTCCGGACTTGTCAGGTACATGCAGTTTAAGTTGGTGTACAGGGTACCCGGCCTGGTTGAGCAGTTCAATATAGACCACTTTGCTGAAATTATCAGGCTTGTTGCCATGAGCATCCAGCTTGTATACTTTCATCCAAACCTGCTCACCAACTATATATAGATCCCGGTCGGTCTGGAGATATATTGCCTCTCTATAATCCTGTGGACCATCCTGTGAGAATCCTGGGTGCCAGCATGGCAAACCCAGGCAAATCAGGCAAACCATCTTTTGCAAAACAGATCTAAATCTTATGTTATAAAAGGTTTGCATATAATCATCAGGTCAGTCCATATCTACCCAAAAACCGGGCTTTTCCGGATTTCCGGTCAGAGAGCAGTCGGCACACTCAGCGCTGGTAAATTGGAAACCTATAGGTAGCCCAAATTCATCTTCTTCGACCCAAAACAAAACATATCCGTTGGATAATAAATTTTCATAGATTCTTACATACAGTCTCCAGGTGTGATAAATAATGCGCTCACATGGATATTCATATACTGGAATATCCAATTCATTAACCTGGCTTTGAGTAATGTACATCCTCTGGCTCTTTACAGCTGAAACCTGGAGATATCCCAGCACCTTTTCATGTTCATTGTTGATGCAGCTTATATTCCCTACGATTGGGAAGGGTTGTTTCTCAAAGATATCTCCTTCGGATTCGGTGACCTCCTTAAGCTTTTTCCAGAATGAGAATTCCTCCAGTGATAGTGAATATTGATTGACCAGGATGCTGTACTGCTTTAGCAACCTGTTGGATCTGCCGGAAGGAATAAAATGGATGGGCTTCCTGCTAATCAGGTCACTGCTTTGTTCTGCTGATGAATGAATAAGAATCTGTTTGGACTGTTCATATTTCCAGCAGATATCGTTTTCACCAGGAACTATTTTGTATTGCATATAGCCGAGATCTTGATAGAATACCGGATAGGGGACCCGAAACTTCCATACCTCTTCAAGTTCCCAGCGTAAGTATTGACTTGCCTCAACCTGGTTTTCCGCATCCAGATAGATCCTGAGTCCTAGCTCTTCGACCTTTCCATTATCGTAGACTTCGCTGTCAACCTCATAGTAAATGCTGTCTATTTGGGGAACCGCTGTCATGGTACAGCGATCTGATGTATACTCCAGTCCATCTTCAGTTTTGATATGCAGTGTGTAAGTTCCTCCCACCCGACCCGTAAACTGTGTTGAATCTGATTTGTAGATACCTGGTTCAAGCTCAGTAAAAACAGTGATTGTGCCAATTTCGTCACGTACACTTACCTCAGCATGTTCAAGCAAAACAGGGGAAGTATTCTCGTTTTGAAAGGTCCTGGAAAGTTGTATCGTGTTGGAAGCAAACTCATCGGTGATCATGCCTTCTACCACCAGTAGGGATTCATATTCCTCCAGTTCCAGGTGGAAGGGATCAATACAGGTGGTTGCCAAAATAGTCAGCAGGAAAAAGATCAGAATACGCTGCTTCATTGAGTACTAATTTATCAAAAAAAATACTCTAATTCGACCTCGGGTTGACTACGCAAATTCTTTTTATATTCCCATACTTTTTTTGAAATGTTTAGCAGTGCAGCCTCAGATTGTAATCCTGCCTGACAACGTTAGTCCCGCAACGGTTCTGCATCCAGGACGGTCACCATGATATTTCTCTGGTTGCGGGGACCATCAAACTCACACAAGAAAATATTCTGCCAGGTGGAAAGCCCCATCTTGCCATCTACAATGGGAATGGTTTCCTGGGGCCCCACAATCCCTGCCTTCAGATGTGAATCTCCATTGTTGTCCTGGTGGTCGTGCTCCCAAATACCGGATGGAATCAGCTTGTTTAATAAAGTCACCACATCATTCTGTACTGACTCATCCCAGTTCTCCTGGATCATGATTCCAGCGGTGGCACCCTGGACATAGACATTGACCATGCCGGTCTTTATTCCGCTTTCCGCAACAATGGCTTCCACCAGGCGGGTGATGTCATAGAGGCCGTTATGGGAGGAGGTAGATATTTGGATGGTCTGTTGCATCAAAGGTTCGCGTTATTTCAAAAGTAGAAAAAAAAATCATATCTCTGTGTCCACGCTGGGTTTCAGTGGCCTACTTAAATATCTGATAACATGAGGTAACCAGTATGATCCAACAAAGATCAGCTAGGTATCGAATGGTATCCAGCCGGTGGCTGATAAAAAAATAATCGCAATATACATTGATTATCTATGTAGATACTGTATCTTTACGTAGATTATCAATGTATTATCTATAGCATATGGCATCAAAAGGCTTAATGGCGGCCTCTACCAAACCTCTGATTCTAAGCATCCTTAAGGAAGGTAAAAGCTACGGCTATTTGATCATCCAAAAGGTGAAGGATCTTTCGGGGGGAATCCTGGAGTGGTCGGACGGTATGTTATACCCGGTTCTTCACAGGCTGGAGAAAGAGGGATACATAGAATCCGAATGGATGATTTCTGAAAATGGAAGAAAGCGGAAATACTATTCCATTACCGAACAGGGGAAACTTGAATTGATAGCCGAAAAGGAAGATTGGCTCAGTGTTCAAGCAGTGCTGGTAAAACTTTGGGGCATCTTACCGACCGAATGATGTTTGAACTTGAAAGTGAAATCCAAAATTGGATAAAGGGTTTAAGGAGCAATCCGAGTTTCGAAGATGGGGATATCGAAGAGATTGAAATTCATATTCGGGACAGTATTGAGAGCAATATTTACAAAGGATCCTCGCCGGAGGAGTCTTTTAATAATGCCACTGCCTCATTCGGTCAGCTAGACCTTGCGGGTGATGAATTCATAAAATCCAGGACGGCTAGCATGAAGATGCCAAAAAAGGATGTCCTTGCACATAATTATTCAAGCCCCAATAATCCGATTACCTCTCAATTGGTTATAGTCAGTAACAAAGTGAAGATAGCGCTGCGCACGATCAGACAGAACAAAGTACTCTCGTTCATCAATATCCTGGGGATGGCCATTGGGTTAGCAGCTTCCGGGATCATTTTGACCTTTGTGCATCAGGAATACAATTTCGACAGCAGACTGAAAGGCGCTGAAAAAATTTGCCGGATCATTGAAGACGATGGTGAAACGGAGAGTGTATATACCTATGCCCCTCTTGCAGAAGCGCTCAAGGACGAGTTCCCGGAAATCGAAGCCTCCATCAGGCTCTCCTTCTACTACGGATTTCTGGCTTGCCGGGCCGGTGATAACAGCTATAATGAACGGAGTGCTGTTTTTGCCGATCCTCACTTTTTTGATTTCTTTTCATTTCCATTGGCCTATGGGAATCCTGAAAACTGTCTGCCCGACCGGAATTCAGTGGCCATTTCAGAAAGCGCGGCCAGTAAGTATTTTGGCATCGGAAATCCTTTAGGCAGTCAGCTGGGGATAGGCCATGGACTAGTATTTACGGTTACTGCCGTTTACAAGAATTTCCCTGTGAATTCGAATTTTCGGGGAGATCTTATCCTTCCCCTGGAGTGCATTTCTGACCTGACCCAGGTCTGGATTGAGCCAAGCTGGAATTATGAAAGTGATATCCATACTTTTGTATTGCTTTCAGAAGGAGCAAACAAAACAACACTAACGAAGAATACCAGCCAGTTCCTTACAAGGCACTTAGATAACAAGCGCGTGGAGCTGCATTTTCAGCCCCTGTCTGATATTCATACCAACGAGCAGTATCAGTGGGAGGCCAACCCTCAGATCAGCATTCGCATACTTATGATCCTCTCCCTGGTAGCTTTCCTGATTCTGGGTGTTTCATCCATCAACTTTCTATTCCTCTATATCGGGATCGTTTCGCAAAGAACGACCGGAATTGGTCTCAAGAAGGTATTCGGTGCCTCAAGAAAGATATTATTCTGGGAGTACTTCAAAGAGGTCACCGCACTGATGTTTTGCAGCCTTATAGCTGCCACAGGCATTACTTCGCTTTACTTAGAGGTACTTGTACCTACATTTTCCTTGCCCGACCTGGTTCATACTGATCTGTCTTTGCTATTCATTCTGCTTCTTATTCTGGTCGTAGTCAATTTGCTGGCCGGAACTTATCCATCGCTTATATTATCCTCCAAAAAAACACTCTCGCTCTTTCAAGCACGAAGCGATGCTTATCTCTTCAGGTACAGCGCCCTGCCAGCACTTTCCGTTATGCAGTTCGCCCTGTTGATCTCCCTCATATCTTTTAATCTCCTGTTGCATAAACAAACTCGTTTTCTCACAACCAGGGATACGGGTTACGCCAGGGAGGAGCTAATCACCATTCCCATGAATATGCCACTGGGGCATGGAATCCATGGGGAGGGATTTGGAACATTTGCACAGGAAATGAAAAATCTGACTGCCATCGAACAGGTTAGCGCCTCATTTTCCTCCCCCGCATCTGCAAATACCAACACAGATGGAGTTACCTGGAAAAGTCAGCAGGATGAACGGAAGCTCAGAGTCATCTGGGGCTGGGAGTCAATATCCTATGATTATTTTGAAACACTTGGGGTTAACATGTTGCATGGCAGGGATTTTGATCCGGGTTTTCAACAGGATGCAGTGAGCTGGGAAACCAGGGAATGTGCCTACATAATCAATGAAAGCGGACTCAGGGAAATGGGTATGGATGATCCCATTGGAGAGACTTTTTCAGTCTGGGGTTTCGAAGGACCCATCGTGGGAGTGGTGGAAGATTACCATTCCCGGTCCATGCAGTCAGAGATGCAACCCATGTTCTATATTCTGGATCCCACCTTCTGGAATGAGATAGTGGTCCGGCTGAATCCCGATAAGGATGTCCGTGCTGCCGATATCCATAAGGTCTGGAAACAGTTTGGGGATGATTATCCGCTGGAAATAAATTTTGTCGATGATCAGATCAGAGCTTTGTATGCACGCGAGCAGGGGCTGACAAAAGTCCTTACACTTTTTTCACTGCTTACGGTCCTGATTATTGGCATCGGACTGATCACACTGTCCGTACTCAGCTTCAATAAACGGAAAAAGGAAATTGGCATTCACAAGGTAAATGGTGCCACATCAACGGAGATCCTCAGGATGCTGAACATTCAGTACACCCGCTATGTGCTGCTTTCTTTCCTGCTTGCCATCCTTCCTGCATGGTACTTTATGCAACGATGGCTGGCCAACTATGCATATAAAACAAAGATCAGCTGGTGGATTTTCTTTGCAGCAGGATCAGTCACATTGCTGATAGTCCTGGTGACGACCAGTTGGAAGAGCTGGCAGGCAGCCAGTAAGAATCCGGTCGAATCACTAAGGCTTGAATAAGAAAAGAAGGTACATGTAAATGAATTGAATCATGATTCCAGCGGTGGCACCCTGGACATAGACATTGACCATGCCGGTCTTTATTCCGCTTTCCGCAACAATGGCTTCCACCAGGCGGGTGATGTCATAGAGGCCGTTATGGGAGGAGGTAGATATTTGGATGGTCTGTTGCATAAGCTCTATCTGGCAATCAAAGGTAAGGTTAAGAATCTAATGAATATGCTCTAAACTTTTTCCATCCATTACTTATGATCGCAGAACGGTGGAATTAACCAGTGCCTGCACAACAGCTACTTATACCCAATAAAAATCTCGGTGTCCGGTTTAGTGAGTCATGG
>Ga0190293_1000790_pt1 | contig 11291 bp, 11 predicted proteins | sample 48693001_MG_FD_161671 | JGI IMG/M metagenome (GOLD analysis project Ga0190293, IMG submission 161671) | Hydrothermal vent microbial mat bacterial communities from Southern Trench, Guaymas Basin, Mexico - 4869-30-0-1_MG | ecosystem: Environmental > Aquatic > Marine > Hydrothermal vents >... | reverse complement strand
GCCGGTTATCCCATCCATGTCGTCGTGACCGTAGAGAACTATCTTGCCGCCGCACTTGCGCAACCTCTGAAGCTCGCGTTTGAGCACACCTACATCCGGAAGCCCTGAATGCCAGTCAGGCTTGTCGGGAAGCCACTCCATGAGGGGGTCTGAAGCATCAGGGAACCGGTGTTCGAGTACCTTGCGAGCCGCAGGTGTAAGCATACACCTGCCCCGCCTGTCTACGGGCGTTTCACCGCCTGGTCTCATCAGTAATGTCTCCAAAGTGAAATGCCTGTGCCGCTATTGCGGCATCGTCCTGTTTATTCAAGTATAGCTTTAAGCCAAATCGACTCCGTGTCAAGCTGTGCGTATGCGGCTCCGGGCACTTGAACTTTTCTTCTCCGGGGAGTACACTGCTGATATGAGACAATGGATACCGCTCCGGGTCGTCTTGATGGTCATGCTCATCCATACGGGCATGATCGCAGCTGCATTCGAGCCTGCAGCCGAGTCTCCCCTGCTGCAGGGAGGAGCGTCTTCAATGCTGTTTCCTCTATCTCCTCTTGTGCTTTTCTCCAATCCTGCTTCCCTCGGTCTTCTCAACGGATCGGGAGTCTCTGCTTCGGCCTCCAGACCTTTCGGTCTCAGGAGATTGGACCGCACCGCTCTTGCCGCTGACTGGATGTTCGAGGATATGGTCCTGGGCGGGGCGCTCTCGCTCTCGGGAGATGGTTCCTACTCTGAGTGCATTCTCAATACATCAGCAGCATGGAAGGCGTCTCCAGGGCTTGTACTTGGTCTGGGCGCTTCTCTTCGAGACCTGCAGATAAGCGGTTACGGCAGAGCCTCGGGTTTCTCGGCTGACGCCGGAGCTGTCTGGTCCCCGACGGCGGGGATCTATTCAGCCATATCGCTCCGCAGCTTTCTCAGATCCTCTCTCGGAGAGTCAGGGGATCCAGCGGCTCCGAAAGTACTGGAGTTTGCTGTTGGTGCAGTTCCAATCGACAGGATCCGCATAGCTCTGGGGATAGGCAGACAGGAGGGACTTGGTCCCGAGTTCTCGGTCATGACTTCATTCATCCCCACCGATGCCATCTCGCTCTCGGCAGGCCTCCTCACCGACCCAGCCAGATTCTGGGCGACTCTGACGGTATCAATATCAAGTCTCGACCTGGCCTATGGGTATGGTGAACACTCGACTCTTCCCGGATCGCACTTCATCTCGCTCTGCTACGGGTCCTGCGCTTCCTCACCCGCCCCATTTGACAGCGGGGCAGAGCCGGATACGTCTGATGCAGAACCCGACTTCCCTCTGGATGTCAACTCGGTAACGGAGGAGGAACTCATCGCAATACCGGGTATCGGCCCCGGAAGAGCCGCCGCCATACGTTCCTGGCTGGACATGAACGGCCCTGTCACAGATATCGATATGCTGGACGACATCCCGGGAATCGGACCCTCCCTGCTGGCTGTCCTCCGTGAATATCTGGAGGTCAGATAAAATGAATGCTTTCTTTCGCATATGGCTTATGCTGATGCTTCTCTGCATGACTCTGCCGGTCCTGGCAGCTGAGGGGGATCTCAGATTCAGACTGCAGAGAAGGTTCCCTGACTGCCAGGGGACTATAGAGGGGGCATATGGCGGAGACGAATTCGCTTTCTATCAGCGGGTGCGATTCTCAACGGGTGCCTGGAGGGGAACTCTGCTCCTCGACAAGGACAGAGGCGAGGAATGGGTGGATACCGCCGCTGGAGGTATTGCCTGGACTCCTCCTTCTGCTCCCGTCCTGAACCTCTGCGCTGGGTGGCTCAAGGCTGATCTCGGCTCAGGTCTGGTCCTTTCCCATCCAGGCAGCTGGGGGTCACAGGACGGACTCAGCCTCTACAAACCCCCGGTCATCAGGGACCGCATCGACCTTGCTTCCTCTCCAACTGGGATCAGGGGTGAACCTTTGACGGGTCTGGGCGGGCAGTTCAATCTGCTCGGATCGAACATATCTCTCCTACTCTGCAGTTCAGCGAAAGATGCAGTTGGGGATGGGCACCACCGAACATCCTCCGAGACGGCAGGCAGGGGTGAAGTTAAAGAATTGCTGGGAGGGATCAGGATATCCATATCGGGATTAGGCCTTTCGGTCGCAGCGGCACAGCTCAGGGAGGACAGCACAACCGCTTCCTGGATCAGAGGAGGACTGGACTGGGATCATACACTGGCTGATTTTCGTATTACAGGAGAGGTCGCTCTGGGTACAGATGGAGACAGTCTTTCGGCTGCATTCTGGGGAGCGCTCTGTCATGAAACAGATTTGTTCCGGCAGACACTGACATTTGTTCGAACCCCTTCCTCCTTTCCCGGAGACAGGATATCAGTTCCCGCAGGGCCATCGGAAGGGAGCGGCCTGGGCTACGGCTTCAGGTGGCGGCTCATCCCTCGCCTTGTGCTCAATGCCGGAGCATCTGCCTACACAACCGAGGAGGGCGGGCTTTTCAGGGGCTCGGCATTGATATCCATACGGCTGCCCTGGCATATGGAGGCTCAGGCCGGAGTAAAAGCAATTTTCTCTGAGAGGGAGGAGGACAGCTGGAGAGGCTGGCTCTCTTCATCCTGGCAGCCTCTGGATCGTGTAAAACTCTCATCCCGGATCCAGCTGACCGGCTGCTCAGAAGGGGACAGCCTTCCGCATGAGCAGGGCTTCAGCCTCGGTACAAGACTGGGATGGGATATCTCACCCGTTTTCTCGACCGGATTCTCCTGCACTGCATTCAGCACCGATGGTTACGCATCCAGGATATATTCCTCGGATGCTTCACTTCCCGGAGAGTTCGGCTCCTCTGCTCTGTGGGGCAGCGGCTTCCGTATGAGTGTGCGTGGCTCCGCCACCCTCTCAAGAGGACTGCACCTGCGTCTGTCAGCGGGACATACCTGGAAGGAAGATGTCTCCTCCCTGGGGAGCGGATGGGAAGAGACTGAGGGTGGAGGACGCACCGAGCTGGGTCTGCAGGTTGACTACTCGCTTCCCTGAACCAATCGTTAGCCTGTACATTTCACCTTCACCGGCGCTCGGAAGACTGCGTCTGGATTTCCCGGAAGGAGACCTCTTGAGACCCTCGTGGGATGAGTATTTCCTGAAACTCGCCATGCTGGCATCTGAAAGGGCAACCTGCCCCAGGATGCACTGCGGCTGCGTTCTCGTAAAAGAGAAATATGTCCTTTCCACCGGCTACAACGGCTCGCTGCCGGGACTGGAGCATTGCGAGGAGGTCGGCTGTCTGATAGTCGATAACCACTGCGTCAGAACCAACCATGCTGAAATGAACGCCATTGCCCAGGCTGCCAGGCATGGTGTCTCCATCGACGGGGCAACAGCCTACGTCACGAACATGCCCTGCACCACCTGTGCCAAAGCGCTACTGGCTGCCGGGGTTGTAAGAGTAGTTGTATTCTCGGACTACAAGGGCTCGCTTGCAGAAAAATTCTTTGATGAGTCGGGAGTTACTCTTGACAGGCGAACGATGCCGGGAACCGTCATTACCTACGACCTGGAGGGCTACTCCTCGGCAAGCAGATTCAAGGAAGGGACCTCCGGCTCAGAAACTCACTGATATGCCTGCAAGAATGGGCCAGTCAAGATTATCGCGCTGGGTGAAGGCCGCCTCCATCGTATAGGAGCCTCCGGACTCGTATGTGTAGCTCATTCCACCGAAAAGTCCCGACAGTTCATCTTCTCCCGGGGATAAGGTATATCCGGCAGAGAGACGGAACCCGCTCGCCTTCAGACTGAGTCCACCTCCGAAGCTGTCCGCAGTGAAGAAGCCCAGTTCACCGCCTGCAAAGGCTGAGAACCCGCTGCCTATATTCGCTTCACCTCCGGCAGAGAGCACGGTCGGCATGTCCTTGTGGATCCCTTTCCATCGGGGTGGGATACCGAGACCGGTAAGGCTGAGCCCTACGCGAATACCCGGCTCTGGTTCCCCGGCAAGTCCGAGTGATACCGATATCCCTGTCTCAGCGTCACCGCCGATATCCTCCCATGAGAGACCTGCAGATACACCTGCTCGAAGCCAATCAGAGAGATGGAGAGATCCTCCCGCAGCGATAGATCCTGTTCCGAAGGAGTACTCCCCCATCGGTTGACCGGCTGCATCCCTGCGTATGATGCCCCCACGTCCGAGGTAGACGAGGCCAGCTCCCACGGAGGCTCTGCCGCCCAGGGAGACCGCGCCGCCAAGGGAAACTGCTGTGGTAGAGAGATTCCATCTTCCGCCGGAAGCTGAGAATCCCGGAGAGAGCATGGCGGGATTTGAGGATACAGCGAATGCCCCGCTGGCAGCGGCCCGACCGGCAGGCCCCATCATCATCACTGACGGGAAGCCCGGTGAGGTCAGCACCAGAAGGTCGGCGGTGCCGACTCCACCTGCGGTGCATATCCCCGTCAGGAGTATCAGCGCGAGATGGTGAAGTACTCGGTGCAAATCACTCCCTCCGATGTAGAGAAGACCGCTGCATACAGCCCTGGAGCAGCAGGGCTGCCTCCAGAAGTCGCAAGGTCCCATAGGAAACTGCCATCCACTGCATCAACGTCAAGCACAAGCTCGCCATTGAGGTTGAATACGCGGATCAAGGCCTGATCCCCATCTGCCGGATCCCAGGCAAATGTAGCGGTGTCTGTGGCCGGACTGGGAAATACGGAAAATGTCTCCGGATCCACAGATCCTCCGCCTCCAGTCGGCGGCATGCTGTTGAAGTAGACTTCCTCCCCGTCGGTGGAGAGGTAGAAGGTACCGTCGCGATCCGTTCTGTATATCGTGATGTCCCTTCCTAGCAGTCTCGAGACTACTTCGCCATGAGGATGTCCGAAGGGATTGTTGGCTCCGACGCAAATGGCCGCAATAGTGGGATCCACAGCGGAGAGCCACATGTTACAGGTTGAACTTGCCGAGCCGTGATGACCCACCTTGAGAACATCTGCGGAAATATCCTCTATTCCGGCAAGGATAACGTCCTCTCCTCCATTTGTTTCCAGATCACCTGTGAAGAGGAAGGCAATTTCACCATAAGTCAGCCTGAGGACTATCGAGGAGTTGTTCGCGCAGGACGGAGGCAACGGCTCCTTTGGATAGAATACTTCGACTGTGAGTTCGGAACCCCAGTCCAGTGAGTCTCCCATTCTGGGGGTCACATAGTCTGATCCGTTCCTGACGATAGCCTCGAGGTACTGCTGGTAGGTCCAACTGCTCCCGTATGGCCATCCGGAATCGTAAGCTATCCCGACTTCCAGACTGTCATAGACTGAAATTAATCCACCGATATGGTCCGAGTGCGGGTGAGTGCCCACAACCCCGTCAAGATATGTGACATCCAGGCTGTCAAGCAGGGGCAGCACCCTCTGGAGGCCGCAATCCCAGTCGGGTCCGAAAGCCAGCTGTCCACCGTCGATGACATAATTCCTGCCGCCCGGAGTACAGACGAGCATGGCGTCACCCCAGTATTCGTAGGCTGTAGGGTCGATGAAGAATACCACAAGAGGGTCATCATCGGCCTGAACGCAGGTGAGCGCAAGCATGATGAGGAGTACAGGAAAATGTTTCAGTGGGTGACCAAGGCTTTCTACTGGACGAAAGCTTTAATGAAAGCCCAGCTGTTCTGGGCAAAGGAATTCTCGTAAACGCTGTTCATCTGCCCAGGCGTACCATAATCTCCTTCGCCATAGGTCTCGGTGGCTCTAGCCCAGGTCGAGGGTAGACTAGTGACCCATCCGGGATTGATGCGCTCACATGAGCTTCCAGTGGAGACAGGCCAGTTCCTGTCATAGACGAGTTCGTCGATGACCGTCTTCGATGGGTTCCGAAGGATGAGCCTGCCGGTATTCTGTATACGGAAGCAGTTGTAAGAGTAATCCGGGGACAGTCCGCCGTTCATCGAGATATCCGAACATGCGGCCAACACAAAGAATCCCTCCGGGGGGATGAGGTAGGTCGGGAACGTGACGGTCTGTCCGAGTTCATTCTCAATGGACCAGCCGGATAGATTGATCCAGCCGCCCGATCTGTTATAGAGCTCGATCCACTCGCCCAGTTCCTCACTGCTGGAAGCAAGCGGCTCAGCCATGAACTCATTCAGGATGATGTCCACACTGGCCAATGGCCCCCCATCGCTTACCGGCAATGTGGTTCCAAGAAGAGCCAGTGATATCAGAATCGTCATCTTTGCCTTCCATACAATAAGAGCCGCTTCTGCGGCGGGTACTCCATACTATTTCATAGACTGGATGTACTCCTGCGTCAAGTTCCGCCCTGAAGAGTGCTCGAGAAACACTCATCTCTGGGTCAGGGTTCCATGGAAGCAGGTTAGAACATCCCGTAAACGAGAGCTAACCCACCGATGGCAACCACCGCGCAGAGGAGTTTGAGCGGCAGTCCCGCTCGAAGGAAATCCGAGAAACGATATCCTCCGGGGCCGTAGATAAGGAGGTTGGTCTGATATCCCACAGGAGTGATGAAGTTGGCTGCCGCACCGTATGCGACTGCCAGGAAAAAGGGGGTAGCGTCCACCCCCAGTGCTGACGCAGAAGCGGCGGCGAAGGGAAAGACTATCGAGGCCGCCGCAGCGGTTGTGATGAAATCCGCAAGGATATTGGTTACGAGGTAGACTGCCGCCAGCATCCCGACTGGACCAAGACTGCTGAACGATGTTAACACGACGGACGAGAAGGCGGCACCGAGGCCGGTCTTCTGGACTGCACAGCCGAGAGCGAGCGCAAATGCCGCGACAGCCAGCAGATTGAGGTTGAGACTGCTCCTCAGCTCGGACAGAGAGAGGACCCCGGTCAGCAGGAATAGCGCAAGGAGGATAAGCAGAGATGTGAACAAAGGCACCAGGCCTATCGCGGCAAGAAGAATGGACAGGAAGCTGGAAGCAAGGATGATGACTGATTTTCTGCCTTCTATGTTGTGTATCTCATGTATCATGGAAATGACGTACAGATCATCGGACCTGGCAGACCGCTTCTCGAAATCTCCGCCTGTAACAAGAAGAAGCAGGTCACCGGGCTGAAGCCGCATCTCTCCTATCTTTCCGGCAAGCCTCCCGCCCTGTCTGTGAACCGCCAGTATGGCCGCATCGTAGATCCCGCGGAAATCCGTGTTCCTGATCTTTCGGTTGATGAGGGACGAACCGGGGGAGACGACACATTCAACGACCCTGAGTTTCTCGTGACGGGGAAGCTCGAAGTGATCCGAGTGAGAGAGCCCTTTATCATCCTTGAGCAGCAGAGTGACTGCAGATGTGTTCCCCGCAAGGAGCAGTTCATCACCAGAGTAAATGATCTCCTCCGGAGCGACTGGAGAGATGGTTCCCCCATCCCTGGCGATCTCAACAAGGAACAGACCCTCGAGGTTTCTCAGCCCTGCCTGCTCAACAGTCTTTCCTATCAGCTGAGAGTCGTCGCTCACGAGCGCCTCGACGATATACTCTCTGGGGCTCTCCTCCAGCGTAGTGACAGGATCCTTTCTGTCTGGAAACAGTTTCCAGCCGCCGAGAAGGATGTACGCCATACCGGCAGCGAGCAGCATCAGCCCGACAGGAGTGAAATCAAGGACGCTGAGCCTCTCGAAGCCGCTGCCCACCACAAGGCTGTTGACTATCAGGTTGGTCGATGTCCCAACAAGAGTAACCATTCCACCAAGTATGGCTGCCCAGGACAGCGGCATGAGCAGCTTGGACGCAGGGACGCCGTTTCGCTTTCCCCAATCCCCGACAAACGGTATCAACATTGCAACTATTGGGGTGTTGTTCATGAAGGCGGAACTCCCTGCCACGAAAGGCATCATCTGCCCGAGGAAGGGTCTGTATCGCGATGAGGGACGGATCCTGCGACCGAAAAGCCACTCCAGTATACCTGTCCTTCGTATTATCTCGCTGAGAGTGATGAGCATCAGCATCACGGCCAGAGCATCGTTCCCGAAGCCGGCAAGCGCCTCGGCTGGGGTAATAATGCCCATCGCGGTAAGAAATGCGGCAGCGGCGATAAAGACCACCGGAGTGGAAATCCGCCTGGAGTACAGAAGGATTATTACCGCTCCGAGTACACAGGTTACGAGTATCTGAGGTCCGCTCACGTATCCTCCAAGCTCTCTGATATCAGTTGGGAATTACATACACTGCTCAGACAGTGGGGGCAAACGAAACCTCCTCCTGTGAGGGAACAACGGTTCCTACTTCTCTCGCAGGTATGCCAGCAACGATCATTCCTGGAGCAACATCCTTCGTGACCACAGCACCAGCGGCGACCACTGAACGCGCGCCGATACGGATACCGGGAAGCACTATCACGCCGGTACCGAGCCAGGCATCATCCTCAATGACCACTTCCTCGTGTTTTTCACCTGCAGTCATCCGGATCTTCGAGAAATTGGCATAGGAGGAGGTTACCAGCGTCACTCTTGGAGCTACCGACACTCTGTCTCCGAGTATTACCATCCTCCTGTCACCGGGTTCATCGATTATGAGTAGTTCCTCGCCTACGTATGTTTCATTGCCTATACTGTAGCCGGCTGATCTCAGCAGGCAGACACGCAATCTCCAACTGGGCAGGTGGACTGTGATCATCTTGACGAGTCGTTTATAGAGAGAGAACAAGGCACTCATCTTCTTCGGCGGCCCCTTCCGATCTCGAATACAGTCCTTAGCTCAATATTATCCTGCACTATGGAATCCCAATCATGTGATGGTCCGGTTCCTCCAGCCCTTCAGCGACCGTAAATGCATGCCTGCTGCCCCATCCCCGGGGATGAAGCCATGTAACTACGAAGAGGAGCCTCATGTCCCCTCCTCGAAAGCGGTTTTGACTGCCTCCTCAATCCCGGAGACCATCTTGACGACCGAGAAAGCATCCCTCGAATGGAGTGCGCCCTCCCGAAGGCGGTCCATTTCAGTGGGAGTGGATGCCAGCGAGCGAAGGAGATCTGTCAGGTCTCTGTCTCCATCCGCAAGGACAAACCCGTTCACACCGTCTTCTATATAGTCCCTTATGCCGGAGCCCTCAGCCTCTTCTGTGGCGATGCACGGCACTCCGCAGGTTAGTCCATGCGGTACGGCAAGGCCACCCTGTGAAGGAAGTACAAGTACAGAGAATAGCTGGATGTATTTCTCGGCATCATCGATGCGCCTGCCTACAAAAACAACGCTCCTCGCCAGTTCATCCGGAACCATCTCCCGCAGAGTGTCCTGATAAGGTCCGTCACCCACAAATAGTGCTTTCACCGGAAGACCGGAAGCTGCGAGTTCCAGAACGCTTTTCAGGAGCATCTCAGGTCTCTTCCTCTCCTCCAGAGCGCCGAGATATCCCGCGACAAAGGAGCCCTCCAGTCCGAGACTGACTGCAAGATCATTTCTAAGAGGCGCGAACTCCCCGAGTCTGCGTAGCACGAGTTCCGTATCCACAGTGTTCAGAGCGCAGGTTATTCTGTCCCTGGGATATCCCTTTCCGGTGAAGTACTCGACCCCGCCGGAATTGTATGTCAGTACTCTCGTTGCCAGCCGCCGGTACAGAGGGGAAAAATATTGCCTTGCAACTGATTCCGAGTGGACAGGAGGAGCCTCGTACAACACGAACGGTATTCCCTGTATCCTGCAGGCCAGGGCAAGGAGTAGTGAACCGGGGAAATATGTCAGCCCCTCAGAAATCACCACATCGAATCCACCTGACAGTATCCGCGGGATGAGACCGGGATGAAGAACACGGTACTTCTCACCTGTCGCCAGCGGTACTGTAGGCAGGAGACGCGTCTCGAATGGAGCCTCCTTCTCTGATCCCGCGGTTGATCCGCCGCCGCTCCCTCTGCCGTGAAAGACGACCAAATCCAGTCCGTCAGCTGCTGCGAGCCTGCCCCAGATCGGGACACGGAAATCGGGGAGTATCCTCTGACACAGAGCTACCCTCAGCACTCGGCTGGAGATCATTGCCCCTGAAGCCCTTCCAGGAGGGACTCCAGCATGCCAGTTGTGACCTGAGGTGAATGACTGCGCAGCACATATGCAAGAGCTCTTGCTCCCGCTTCCCGAATGAGCTTCTCCTCCGTGCAAAGACTCTTCATCAGCCCGGAGGCTTCTTCCGTTGAATGGGCAACCCATCCCAGACTCTCCCGCTCGATGACTCCGTCGGGATCAATTCCCAGGGTAAGGGCAGGCACTGCCCTGGCGAAGGCCTCCAGCAGAGTGTTCGGGAAACCCTCCATCAGAGAAGTGTTGAGAACGATGTCCGCGTCGCTGGTCATCTCCATATATCTGCGATGCGGAACAGCAGGGCATACGCGAAGATTGCTAATCCTTTTAGCGCCCTCAATGAATCCGTCGTACTCCGAGTCAAGCTCCCTCTCTCTGAGGGCAACAACCAGGAAATCCCATTCAGGTGTCATCTGCGCCAGTTCGAGCAATTCTTCAGGTCTCTTGTTCCGGTTGATCCTGCCTCCCCATAGAGCTCTCGGACGAGCCTCCGGTTTCCGGGATGAGAGAGCAGTCTCCCTGTCGGGGATGTCGACAATATTGGGGACCAGGATGGAGGGTATTCCGAAATTCTCCTTCAGCGCTTTCCTCTGACTCTCGGTCTGGCAGATGACAGCATCAGCCTTTTGAAGGGCATCCAGATAGGCCGTTCGCCGCACGGCTGAGAGATTAGACCAAAGCCATTCCCTGTTCACATTGTAGTCAGCTCCGACCCAGAAGACGAATCCGGCGCCAAGGAGCCCGGAGAACAGCCGGACCCTCGGAGCATCGTGGAATGAGCATCTCTGTATGAATAACCCGGCTCCCGATTTCGCCATTGCAGCAAAGAGCTTCAGCGAATCGTATATGTATCCCAGCCTGCTCCTCTGCTCCCTGAGACGGTATGCCACTTCCACCCACTCGGGAAGCAGGTCGCTGGACGAATCCGCATCAGGGGAGAGCGCAACTATCAGGCAGGCATTCCATCCGCGCGACCTGAGACCGGATGCGAACCGGACCTGCTGTGTCTCGGCCCCGCCTGTCCTCGAACTGTCTGTGTTAAGTGCGGCGGCGTAGCCGTCCGGGGTTACGAAGGCTATCCTTCCAGGAGGGACAGGCCTGCTCACCCCTTCCCGGCTTCCCCAATGAACTCATGCCTTAAAACTCTCAGGAAGGATCTATATGCCCGGTGAAGTACAGATACTGTCCTCCTGCTGTTAATCCCGTATGCCAGAGAGCGGATGCCTGCCCTGTTGAATCCCATCTCAGCGGGAGCCCAGGTTCCCGATCTCCCTTGCCGGAACCCCACCAATCACACAGTCAGGCC
>Ga0190293_1000788_pt1 | contig 11303 bp, 7 predicted proteins | sample 48693001_MG_FD_161671 | JGI IMG/M metagenome (GOLD analysis project Ga0190293, IMG submission 161671) | Hydrothermal vent microbial mat bacterial communities from Southern Trench, Guaymas Basin, Mexico - 4869-30-0-1_MG | ecosystem: Environmental > Aquatic > Marine > Hydrothermal vents > Microbial... | reverse complement strand
AATCGGCTAGGTTAAATGCGGGCCAATGCCAGGTTTTGTAATATACATCTATAAAATCAACCACATACCCATTAATGATTCGATCAATGAGGTTTCCGGTCGCGCCACCAATGATCAGGCCCAGTGCCGCAGCAGTCAGCTTTTCCCTTGCCGGCAATCGCAGTATCCATACGATCAGCACCAGCGTCACCACCGCAGCCAGACCGGTAAACAGCCAACGTTGCCAGCCGCCTGCGTCACTGAGAAAACTGAATGCCGCACCGTAGTTATGCGCCAGCGTCATGTTCAGCCATGAGGTCACTTCCACGGGGCGGTACAGGGTCAGGGATTCAGTGGCCAAAGCCTTGGTCCATAAGTCCAGCGCGATAATCACTACCGACATCAGCAGCCAGGCGAATGCCATCTTATTTTGAAACATGCCGCCGGGCTTTGGGGTCTGCGTATTCATATTTTACGCGAGCCTGCGCTCTTCTCCTGCGCCGTCAACATTTTCAATACAGCGCCCGCATAACTCCGGATGCTCACTTGATTGGCCCACATCTTCACGCTGATGCCAGCAACGCACACATTTTGTATCGGTATTCTTCTCAATCCAGACCCGATAATCCGATGTCTCGTAACAATCGGCCGGTGCTGTTGCAGTTTCTGATTCGATACTCGCTTCTGAAACGATCAGTATGAAACGCAGTTCATCGCCCCACTTTTCCAGGAACTCGCGGCAACTCTCATTCACAGGCTGAATACGCACGGTTGCTTCCAACGACCCGCGGATCACTTTATCCCTGCGCAATGGCTCAATGGCCTCGTTCACCGTGTTGATCATTGACATGGTGTCCTGCCAGAACGCCTTGTCATAAATCCCGTCATCAAGGGCAAACAGGCCGTCGTACCACTGGCTCATCAAGACGCTGTCTTCCCGCTCACCCGGCATCAATGCCCAGAGTTCTTCAGCCGTATAACTCAACACCGGTGCGATCCAGCGAACCAGGCTCTCCAGGATGTGATACATGGCTGTTTGTGCGGAGCGCCTCGGCAGGCTATCCCGACCGGTGGTGTAAAGACGGTCCTTCAGGACATTCAGATAGATTGCGCTCAATTCCAGGGCGCAATAATTGTTGATTTTCTGATACACCTGCATGAACTGGTAGTCATCAAAAGCCTGGCTGAGTTCATTCTGAACCTGCAAAGCCCTGTCCACCGCCCAGCGGTCAAATGGAAGCATTTGTTCCGGCGCAAGCGCATCAGAAGGTTCAAAGCCATCGAGATTACCCAGCAGGAACCGTGCCGTATTACGAATACGACGATATGCATCTGAAACCCGTTTAAGAATTTCATCAGAGACCGTCATCTCCTGGCGGTAATCCGCCGCAGCCACCCATAACCTGAGTACATCGGCACCCAGGGAGTTCATGACCTTTTGCGGTGCGATGACATTGCCCATCGATTTGGACATCTTCTTACCGTCAGCATCCACCACGAAACCATGGGTCAAAACCTGCTTGTAGGGAGCCTCACCATGCATGGCGACCGAGGTCAGCAATGAAGACTGGAACCAGCCCCGATGCTGATCAGAGCCTTCAAGATAAAGATCTGCTGGGCGGCGCAGCTCTTCACGCTCATCCAGCACACAGCGATGGCTGACACCGGAGTCAAACCACACGTCGAGAATATCCTTAACCTGTGCGTATTCGGATTCATCAACACCCAGGCGTTGGTAAATATCCTCCTCATACCAGCAATCGGTGCCTGATTCCTCGATCAGATCGGCTGCTTTATACATCAATGCATCGGTATCGGGGTGCAGTTCTTCGCTTTCACGGTGAACAAACAAGGTGATCGGCACACCCCAGGTCCTCTGCCTGGAAATACACCAGTCCGGGCGACCCTCGATCATACCGGTGATACGTTCCTCACCCCAGGATGGCACCCAGCGGATGTCCTTGATAGCCGCTAGCGCATCTGTACGCAAACCGGCCTTGTCCATGTCGATGAACCATTGCGGTGTAACCCGGAATGCGGTGGGCGACTTATGCCGCCAGCAATGCGGGTAACTGTGCACAAATGGCTCGTGGTGCAGCAAAACCTTGCTGTCCTTCATCAGTTCGACTATTTCGGCATTGGCAGACCAGACAAACTTACCGGCAAACAATTCAGTTTCGGGCAGATACAGGCCATTGGCGCCCACCGGGCTCGTAACCGGCAGGTCATACAACTTGCCAACACGAAAATCATCGTCACCATGGCCCGGTGCAGTATGTACAGCACCAGTACCGGCTTCAGTGGTCACGTGGTCAGCCAGGATCACGGGTACCTGGCGATCATAGATCGGGTGTTGTAATAACTGGTATTCCAGCGCGGCACCCTTACAGCTGCCCAGGACTTCAGCATTTTCCAGACCAATACGACTGGCAACGGCATCTTTCAGCTCATCTGCCAATACGATCGCGATTGATGTTCCCTGCCAGTTACCCTTGAGCAGCACATAATCCAGGTCTGCATGCAGGGCCACAGCTTCATTAGCAGGCAATGTCCAGGGGGTGGTCGTCCAGATCGGAATACCGACCAGTCCGTCAAATGAATCAACAGAAAACGCCCCGAGCACTGCTTTCGGATCTGCAGCACTGAACATCACGTCAACCGCCGGCGAGGTCTTATCCTGGTATTCAATTTCAGCTTCAGCCAGTGCCGAACCGCAATCAAAACACCAGTTAACCGGTTTAACGCCCTGGTCCAGGTGACCACCTTCGATGATTTTTGCCAGTGCGCGAATCATATTGGCTTCATAGGAAAACTTGTTGCTGGCATAGGGGTCGTCCCATTTACCCAGCACACCAAGGCGTTTGAAACCTTCACGTTGCAGGCTAATCTGACGATCAGCATATTCCCGGCATTTTTGCCTGAACGTACGCGCATCAACCTTGCGGCCAACCTTGCCGACCTTTTTTTCGACCTGCAATTCAATCGGCAGACCATGACAGTCCCAACCCGGAACATATGGGGATTTGAATCCCGCCAGCAGGCGTGATTTGACCACCATGTCTTTCAAAATCTTGTTTACCGCGTGACCAATATGAATATCGCCATTGGCATAAGGTGGTCCATCATGCAGGATGAACGACGGTCGATCGGCGACGTGTTCCTGGATCCGTTCATAAAGACCGGTCTCTTCCCATTGCTTCAGCATCTGGGGTTCGCGGTTGGCCAGGTTGGCTTTCATCGGGAAAGCCGTTTTGGGCAGGTTGATTGTGTCTTTATAATCCATACTTATCTTTACTTGTTTCGTTAATCAATTTTCAGTTAATGACAGGCAAACACGTGCCTGGCGTTCATCTTCGCGCATTTGCACCACGAGGTCATCAATATCTTCAAAGTGCGTTTCATCACGAAGCTTCTTTACAAATTCCACTTCCATCCTTTGGCCGTAGAGGTTGCTGTTAAAGTCAAATAAATGTGCTTCAAGCAGGAAACCTTCACCCCCCACTGCCGGTCTTGTCCCAAGGTTCGCGACCCCGTCATGCCAGCCGCTATCACCCCAACGGGCCCTGATCGCAAAAATCCCCTTTAATGGGCTGGGCAACGCTGCCAGACGTATGTTGGCCGTCGGGTAACCCAGTTGTCGGCCCAGTTGCTGGCCCTTGATCACCCTGCCTGCCATGCGAAACGGCCTGCCCAGCAAGTGCGCAGCCTGCCCCAGTTCACCTGCCGCAAGATATTTCCGGATGGCTGTACTGCTGGCTCGCTGACCGTCCACATCAAGCATCGAGACTGTACTCAGCCCGAAGCCCAGCTTCTCACCGGACTGACGAAGTGAATCAACATCACCCTGCCGGCCCTTGCCGTAACGGAAGTCAGCACCGACCACTACATCACTGGCTGCCAGTGTATCCACCAGCACTGACTGGACGAAACCTTCCGCACTCATGGCGGCCAGGGCCTGGTTAAAACGCATCAGCCAGACAAGTTCTATACCTTCATTGGCCAGGTAATCCAGCTTCTGGCGAGCTGACATCAAACGTGCCGGGGCAGCATTCGGCCTGAACCAGGACTCGGGCAAGGGCTCGAATGTTATGACCGCAACCGGACGCTTGCCGCCAGCCAGCGCCTTGCATTGCCGCAATAGCGCCTGATGCCCCAGGTGTAATGCATCGAAATTGCCGATGGTTACCACCGAAGACTGCAGCAATTGTCTGCCCGGATTGTCTCTGATTACCTGCATATCTTGAAGGAGTACTGTTACCTGACCACAAAGCAGCGAATTATAGCAGCCACGGGCAATTCAGATCGAAAATTTGATTACTTTGCGCCACGTAGCAGATCATGTTTTTTAAGACCCGTTACCATGCAGGTGAAAGTATAAACAAGCACGCCAAAAACAATGACCAGGGCCAGATCTTTAACCCTCAAAACTGCGGTCGCCTGCAACCAGCTTTCGATATCATGGGTCATGAATAACAGTAGAGCACCCATCGTCGTACACGCCAATAAAACCGCGATCCACAACCTGATCCAACCGCGCTCCGGCACATAAACCTGACGTTTCCTGAGCCCGCGGTAAAGCAATATGGCGTTCAAATAAGCAGCAGCTGAACTGGCCAGCGCCAGGCCGGCGTGCGGGCCTTCAAACCCCTTATTCAAAAGCAAGCCAACAAATATCAGGTTTAACACCATATTCGTCACCATCGCTGCAATCGCAATTTTCACTGGCGTGCTGGTGTCCTGCCGGGCGTAATAACCCGGTGCCAGCACCTTGACCGCTATAAATGCCGGCAAACCAGCAGAATATGCGATCAGGCTGTAGGTAGACATGCGCACATCATCCGGCTGGAAAGCATCGTACTGGAACAATGTAATCAGGATCGGCCCGGCCAGTATGACCAGGCCAACGGCCGCCGGCACAGTAATAATCACCGCAAGGCGCAAGGCCCAGTCAAGCGTCGCTGAAAATTCAGCCTTGCTCGCCTTTGCGTGCTTTTGCGACAGGTTGGGAAGAATGACGGTTGCCAGCGCGATACCAAATACTCCCAACGGAAACTCCAGCAAGCGATCCGAGTAATACAGCCAGGAAACACTACCAGTAACCAGGAATGTGGCGATAATGCTGTCGATCAGCAAATTGACCTGTGCCACCGAGGAGCCGAATAATGTGGGAATCATCAATTTCATGATGCGGCGCACACCCGGGTGTCGCCAACCCCAGCGTGGCCGTGGCATAAGTCCCAGCCGCATCAATGCCGGAACCTGCAACAGCAGTTGTGCAAAACCTGCCACCAGAACACCCCAGGCAAGCGCTGTAACCGGCACAGCCAGATGGTCTGCCAGTAACAATGCCGCTGCGATCAGGGAAATGTTGAGCAGCACCGGCGTCAATGCAGGAACCAGAAAGCGTTCAAAAGTGTTGAGGATTCCACCGGCAAGTGCAGTCAATGAAATCAACATGATGTAGGGAAAGGTTATCCGCAGCATACCGGCTGACAAGTTAAATTCAGGCCGGTCATCCGCCAGCCAGCCAGGCGCGAATATTGATAGCACCAGGGGTGCGGCAAATATGCCAATTGAAGTGATCACCAGCAATATTGCGGCGAGGGTGCCGGTAACGTGATCGATCAAATCACGCAATGCCTGCCGGTCCCCATTGGCCTTATACTCCGAAAGAACCGGTACAAATGCCAACGAGAAGGAACCCTCGGCAAACAGGCGACGCATGAAATTGGGAATTCTGAAGGCCAGGAAAAAGGCATCTGTCTCACCGCTGGCGCCAAACATCCTGGCCAAAACAACATCGCGGACAAAACCGAGAATCCGGGAAAGAATGGTCGCACCGCCAACTGTTGCGGTAGATTTTAGCAACTTCATACCCGTTTAAACCCTGCTACCTGCCTTGACCCGAAAAAAATCATGCAATTTACCCGTTAAATGATTGACCCAGCGGAGAAAAACTAAGATACTACGCGGCTAATTCCTGAACCAGTATTTATGGAGATTTACCTTGGCTAACAGTTTATCAGCACGTAAGCGTGCACGTCAGGCCGAAAAGCATCGTTTACGTAATGCCAGCCAGCGCTCGCACGTACGCACAACGATTAAAAGAGTGCTTGCGGCGATTGAATCCGGCGACAAAAGTGCAGCCGAAACAGCCTATAAAGATGCTGTTCCTGCCATTGACCGCTCAGTCTCCAAAGGACTTATGCACCGCAATAAAGCCGCGCGGCATAAATCACGCCTGAATAATCACGTACGAAATATGTAATTTTTAGCCCGGTTCATTTCGATGAATTGAGCTTCTAAGAAAGGTTACTAAAAAGCCCCGCTCATAGTGGGGCTTTATTATGTCCAAAATAAGGCAAAAACTCTAGTTGCCCTCGTTACCCGTCTCCAGGCTCCACACTTTTTGTTGTTCGGCCTCCTGTTCGTTCATTTCGTCCAACGCCCGCCCGATACTTTGCATCAATTCGTCGGTACCGGTGCGGGTTACGGAAGAAATCATGAACCACGGTGCAGTCCAGTCCAGTTCTTTGACAACCCGGGCCGCAATTTCCTCTGCTTCCGCCGACTTAAGAACGTCTGACTTGGTAAATACCAGCCAGCGCGGTTTCTCGCCAAGGCTACTGTCAAAGTTCAACAACTCCTGCTCCAGCTTGCGGACGGCATCCTCGGGTGGCATTTCATCCAGCGGTGAAATATCCACCAGGTGCAGTAATAATCGTGTTCTCTTCAGATGTTTAAGAAACTGTACACCCAGGCCTGCTCCTTCCGCCGCACCTTCGATCAAGCCCGGTACATCCGCGATCACAAAACTGCTATCCATACCAATTCGGACCACACCCAGATTTGGATACAGGGTCGTAAATGGATAATCAGCGACTTTCGGGCGCGCAGCTGAAACCGAACTGATCAGGGTTGATTTACCAGCATTGGGGAAACCCAGCAGGCCGATGTCCGCCAATACCTTCATCTCGAAGTGCAGTTGGATTTCCTCACCGGCCTCGCCTGGTGTGAATTTGCGCGGCGCCTGATTGGTAGAGCTTTTGAAGTGCACATTACCCAGTCCACCGCGGCCACCACGTGCAACCAGCAGGTGCTGGCCATGTTCGGTGACATCGCCGAGTGCTATCCCGCTTGCTTCGTCGCTAACCTCTGTCCCCAAAGGCACACGGATATAAATATCCTCACCCCTTTTTCCGTATCTTTCCTGGCCCTTGCCCTGCACACCGTTTTGCGCCTTGTAAATCCGCCGGTGGCGGAAATCCACCAGGGTATTCAGGCCGGAATCACCTTCCAGGTACACACTGCCGCCATTACCACCATCACCACCATCAGGTCCGCCATACTGGATGTATTTTTCCCTGCGAAATGATGCTGAGCCATTGCCGCCCTTGCCCGCGGTGATACGTATGGATGCTTCATCAACGAATTTCATAGTGGGTCCATTATAATTGATATACCGTGTAAATTTGATATACCGTGCGAGCCTGCAAGCCTTCGCGCCGCACATGGCCCAGGCCACCCTCTCGACCGGTTCCCGGTCTCACCTTGTCCATGTGCTCATTCGCGAAGTACCGTTCATCCTGAACATAAAAAAACCCTGCCGAAGCAGGGTTTTTCTGTTTCTAATCAGTCAAATAGTTCAGGATGCTTCCTTCACCACACTGACAAATCTGCGTTTGGGCAATCCACGCAGCTGAAACTTCACTTTGCCTTCAGACAGGGCAAACAATGTATGGTCACGACCGATACCCACATTCTCGCCAGCATGAAAACGGGTACCGCGTTGGCGGACCAGGATGTTACCTGCTAAAACAGATTCACCACCATAACGTTTCACACCAAGATACTTGGGGTTGGAATCGCGACCGTTGCGGGTACTACCGCCTGCTTTCTTATGTGCCATGATTCAATTCCTCTGATTTAATCTTCGCTTTTAGCTTCAACTTCAGGCTTCGCAGCTTTGGGCTTGGCAGCCTTGGCTTTGGAAACCTTCTTTTTCGGTGCTGAAGCAGCGATTCCGGTTATTTCAATCCGGGTAAAATCCTGCCGGTGGCCCATACGTTTCATATGATGCTTACGACGTTTGAATTTAAGAATCCGAATCTTTTCTCCACGACCGTGTTCAACGACAGTGGCTGTGACCTTTCCGCCTTTCAGATAAGGTGAACCGACTTTAACGTCTTCACCCTCACCTACCATCAGCACCTGATCAAGCTCGACCGTGGCGCCTTTTTCAGCGTTAAGTTTTTCAATTTCTAATATATCTCCAGTGACAGCACGATATTGCTTTCCACCGGTTGCGAATACTGCATACATGGTAAACCGCTCCAGGTTCAAAGAGCCCTACAAAAGGGCGAGAATATTAGCGGTTTTATGGGAGGCGGTCAACCTCCATCTGCAGAAAAAACCAATGTATTTCACTTCGAAAGAATCCAATGAAGCACAAGCCGGGATGCGGGTAACTTGCCCTGAGACTGTGAGCCGACATGGATGTCGGCGCCCAAGCGCGCCAGGGATGGCCTTGCAGCGTGTCTCAGGGCAAGTTACCCGTAGCCCGGCGTTCGGTTTGCACGTTTCTCAAAGGATGCGTTCAGGGATTCACCGGGAGTTGGGTATTCCTCCTGAGACTCGCTACAAGCACATCCATGTGGTCGCTCGGGCGCCGACATCCATGTCGGCTCACGGTCTCAGGAGGAGTACCCAACCCCCGGTGAATTGTGCGAGTCTTTAAGAAGTGGCTTCGATCGGTTACCGATGAACCATGCCAGGCTTTCGACGGATTTCCCATCGTACCGCCTCCTGTACATAAGACCCCACTCATTACAAAAGGAGGGTATAGTAGATGGTTACAACTCGTTTCGGCACTTTTAATGAAAACCATCAAAATACGCGGCGCCCGCACCCATAATCTGGCCAATATTGATCTGGATCTGCCAAGAGACAAGTTGATCGTGGTTACCGGCCTTTCTGGCTCGGGCAAGTCATCACTGGCTTTTGACACTATTTACGCAGAAGGGCAACGCCGTTACGTCGAATCGCTATCAGCCTATGCGCGCCAGTTTCTGTCCGTCATGGAAAAGCCGGATCTCGACCACATTGAAGGGCTTTCACCGGCCATATCGATTGAACAGAAGTCTACTTCCCACAATCCGCGCTCCACGGTCGGCACCATTACAGAAATTTATGATTACCTGCGCCTGCTGTTCGCCCGCGTGGGTACACCCTGCTGCCCCGATCACGGACAACCACTTGAAGCCCAGACCATCAGCCAGATGGTTGACCAGGTCCTGGCCCTGCCTGAAGGCTCAAGAGTAATGTTGATGGCGCCGGTGGTGCGTGACCGTAAAGGTGAGCATGCACAGTTGTTTGATGAATTACGTGCGCAGGGTTATATCCGTGTCCGCGTCGATGGTGTCGTTTACCCGATCGATGACGTTCCCACGCTCGAGTTACGCCGGAAGCATACGATTGAAGTTGTCGTTGACCGCTTCAAGGTACGGCCAGACCTGAAACTGCGTTTGGCTGAATCATTTGAAACCGCGCTGATATTGTCCGATGGCCTGGCACTGCTAACACCCATGGAGGCAGACGATGCCATGGCAGAGAAGCTGCTGAGCTCCCGCTACTCCTGTATTCATTGCGATTACAGCCTGCAGGAAGTCGAACCGCGTATGTTCTCTTTCAATAACCCGAATGGTGCCTGCCCGGGTTGCGATGGTCTTGGCGTGGCCCAGTTTTTTGATCCGGAGCGTGTCGTCAGCAACCCCCACGTGAGCCTTGCGGGTGGAGCTGTACGTGGCTGGGATCGCCGCAATGCGTACTATTTTCAGATCATCAAAGCACTGTCGTCACACTATGATTTCGATATTGAAGTGCCATTCGAGGAGTTATCCGAAAAACACCGCGACATTATCCTCTACGGCAGCGGTGACGAGATCATCGAGTTTACCTATTTCGGTGAGCGCGGCACACAGAAGCGACGACACCCGTTTGCCGGCGTTATTCCTAACCTGGAGCGCCGTTTCAAGGAAACCGATGCGCGCATCGTGCGCGAAGAGCTATCCAAATATATCTCCCAAAAGCCCTGTCCGGAATGCCATGGTCAACGCCTGAACAAGCAAGCCAGGCATGTGTTCGTAGCAGATACCAACCTGCCCACCGTCACGGCCTGGCCGATTTTGACCTGTCTGAAATTTTTCGATGAGCTCAAGTTGAGCGGCCACAAGGGTGCGATTGCCGAGAAGATTGTTAAAGAAGTGCATCAGCGATTACAGTTTCTGGTCAATGTCGGCCTGGACTACCTGACGCTTGACCGTAAGGCCGGCACCCTGTCAGGTGGTGAGGCACAACGAATCCGCCTCGCAAGCCAGATTGGTGCAGGCCTGGTTGGTGTGATGTATATACTCGACGAGCCCTCCATCGGTCTTCACCAGCGCGATAATGAAAGATTGCTCTCCACCCTGATACGTTTACGTGACATCGGCAATACCGTCATTGTCGTCGAACACGATGAAGAGGCCATCCGTAGCGCCGACCATGTCGTGGACATGGGCCCGGGCGCAGGGGTTCACGGTGGTGAGGTTGTTTTCAGCGGGGTCCCGGAGGATCTGGTCAACAGTGATGCAACGCTGACGGGCAAGTACCTTTCCGGCAGGTTGGAAATTGAAACCCCGTCAAAACGAACCGTTGCCGACCCCCAGCGGGTTTTCAAGCTGATCGGCGCCACCGGCAATAATCTCAAGAACATTACCCTCGAAATCCCTGCCGGCCTCTTTACCTGTATTACCGGGGTTTCCGGTTCCGGTAAATCAACCCTGATCAATGACACTTTGCACCGCCTGGTGGCTCGCGAGTTATACGACTCGAGCACCCAACCGGCTGCCTATGAGTCAGTGGAAAACCTGCACCTGTTCGATAAGGTGGTTGATATCGACCAATCCCCCATCGGCCGCACACCCCGGTCCAACCCTGCCACCTACACCGGCTTGTTTACACCTATAAGAGAGCTGTTTGCCGGCACCCAGGAGGCACGTTCCCGTGGTTACAAACCGGGGCGGTTCAGCTTCAACGTCAAGGGTGGACGCTGCGAGGCCTGTCAGGGTGATGGGTTAATCCGGGTTGAGATGCATTTCCTGCCGGATATTTATGTGTCCTGCGATGTTTGTAAGGGTAAGCGTTACAACCGTGAATCTCTCGGTGTTCACTACAAGGGCAAGAATATCCACCAGGTATTGGGCATGACGGTAGAGGATGCCCTGGACTTCTTTGCGCCGGTGCCGGTGGTTGCACGCAAACTGCAAACCCTGATGGACGTGGGC
>Ga0190293_1000787_pt1 | contig 11309 bp, 9 predicted proteins | sample 48693001_MG_FD_161671 | JGI IMG/M metagenome (GOLD analysis project Ga0190293, IMG submission 161671) | Hydrothermal vent microbial mat bacterial communities from Southern Trench, Guaymas Basin, Mexico - 4869-30-0-1_MG | ecosystem: Environmental > Aquatic > Marine > Hydrothermal vents > Microbial... | reverse complement strand
CGTGGTTGGTGGGATTTTGGGACAGGTGCGCTGGGTGACATGGCATGCCACATTTTGCACCCGGTTTTTATGGGGCTTCAGTTGGGATATCCTACAAAAGTCCAGGGTAGTTCTACTTTGCTGTTAAATGATTGTGCACCAAATGCCCAGATAGTCAAACTTTCTTTTCCCGAAAGGAAAAAACCCAGGAAGATGAAAATGAAGCTACCTGAGGTTGATGTTACCTGGTATGATGGGGGTTTAAAACCTTTAAATCCTGAAGGTTGGCCGGCTGGGAAAAGTATGAACCTTGGGGGTGGGGGAGTTCTTTTCCATGGAGAGAAAGATACACTGGTCTGTGGAAGCCAGGGAAGGGAACCCTGGTTATTATCAGGTCGGAAACCTGAGGCTCCTCAACTAAGGCGCCGGGTTAACTTAAGCCATGAAATGGATTGGGTCCGGGCATGCAAAGAGAACCCGGAGAACCGTGTTCCCACATCCTCCGATTTTAGCGAAGCAGGGCCCTTCAATGAAATGATTGTAATGGGTGTCCTGGCCGTTCGGCTGCAATCACTTAATAAAGAACTGGAGTGGGACGGGCAAAACATGGAATTCACAAATATTGGTCCCGATGAAACCATCCGGACTGTGGTAAAAGATGGTTTCGAGATACATGATGGCCATCCGACTTTTAAAAAGGATTGGACCGAACCGGTGAATGCAATAGAATTTACAAAAGAGCTGGTAGCACATACATATCGCAGCCCATGGACTTTACCCGATATGCCTGAGATTTAGCCCTAAAACCCTAAGTTAATAATTAAAAACAAGTGATCATCATGAGAAAAAATCGATGCATTGCTCTTCTGTCAATAATAGTTTCCATCACCCCGATAGTTCAGCTTCAGGCTCAGGATAAGAATGAAAATTTATCCTTCGAGCAGTATATCAGGAACAGCGTTCTTGAGAAGGGTGAAATCAATGTCTTTGTAGATCCTCAACAGCATTCATGGGCGCAATATGATGCTGAGCTGGGATATATTCTGGGTAATGATCTGCTGCCTGGTGCCATCGATAAAAGCAAGTATATCTCTACAGTCCGCTCCGATGGTGCCAGGGCCATGCATATGTATGAAAATCTGCCATGCAGGATCAATACCTATGGCAATAGTTTTACCATGTGTTCCCAGGTCAGTGACGGAGAAACATGGCAGGAGTACCTGGCTGCCCACCTTGGTGAACCTGTCCGTAATTATGGCATGGGGGGATATGGTGTTTACCAGGCATACCGGAGGATGCTCCGTGAAGAAAAAACAGAAAGCAGTGCTGATTATATGCTCTTCTATATATGGGGAGACGATCATTCAAGGAGCCTTTTGACCTGCCGGTATGTGACCTTTTATCCCAACTGGAACAACAGGGGAGGAAGAAGGTTTCATAACAATTTCTGGCCCCACCTGGAGATGAACCTGGAGACGGGACAATTTGAAGAGAAGGAAAACCTGTTGTCTACACCCGAGTCCATGTACAAAATGATGGATCCCGACTTCATGTATGAGCATACAAAAGATGATATGATGCTCCAGATGATGACCTATCTGAACAGGAATATTGACGGACTGGACAGGGAACGCCTTCAGAAACTTGCCGGAATATTAGACCTTCCGCCCATCAATTTCACCAATGAAGATCAATTACGAGCAGATATTATGGTATTGCGGCATGCCTATGCATTTGCAGCTACAGAGTATATCCTGGAGAAAGTCAGAGTATTTGCTGCTTCCAATGAAAAAAAGCTGCTGGTTGTACTGTTTGATCCCTACAAAGTCACAAAATCAATCATCAAGGATGGAACCCGTTATGATCAGAAAATAGTAGATTTTCTTGATGACAACCATTACTACTATTTTGATATGAATGTGGTTCATGCAGAGGATTTTAAGTCTTTTAATCTTTCGCTTGATGATTATTTCAAGCGCTATTTCATTGGTCATTACAAACCGGCAGGGAATCACTTCTTTGCATATTCAATCAAGGATAAAATCGTGCATTGGCTCGATCCCAAACCCATCACTTACCGTGGAGAGAGCCAAAATATGGACGATTTTGATGGCTACCTGGAAAAATAGCGTTTTGCTAAAAATCTCTTCCTAACCTTTCTTCTAATTGAAAAACTTCAATGGCATTCTCTCTGAAGATTCGTTGAATCATATCAAATGCCACCTCATTGGTGAGTAATCCTCGTTGGATTCTTTTTGCAAGCACCTCAACCACAACATCTCTTCCAAACTCGAGCGAACCTGTGGACTCCTCTATGAAGGAACAATCACCACCCCAGAAAAATTTATTGTAAGGAACGCAATCAAACATTTCATCCAGTGATTGAATTGCTTCCTCCCTCGATATTTGTGGCAACCACACCAGGTCCAGAAACACATTTGGAAACATTTTACCCAGGGCAGGTGGCTTATAACATAAGGGGAAGCTATTCTATCATTGACAATGCTTACTTCTACGTGAATGACATCAGCAATCCGCTTAGGAATCAGTTCACAGTGGTTTATGATGATGTCACCCTGTCCAACCTTTACGGGGAGTTAACGGTTCGTCCCACAGATGACTGGAAAGTCTATTTAAAAGGGAACTATTACAGTTATGTGACCCAGGTCAATGAGGACCATCCCTGGAATAAACCTAAATTCGATATCTCCTTGCAGGCACGCTATAACCTTGGAGATAAAATTCTTGCAGAGGCAGGAGTATTCGCAATTGGCTCCAGGTATTATGAGAATTTTAATCCCACCCGTGAAGAAAAGTTGCCTCTGACCATTGATCTGAATTTGGGATTGGAGTACCGGTACAGCACCCTTCTCTCTTTCTGGGCCCGCTTTAATAACATCGCTGCACAGACATACTACCTCTATCCCAACTATCCCTCTTTCAGGTTCAGGTTAATGCTTGGATTTACATATGCATTATAAAGCTTAGAAAGTTTGATTAACGAATTCGAATTAGCAATAATCTCTTATTTGTCAATTAAATGTAAAATAGAATCAAACATATGACTTTATTTAGTATATTTGTGGTTAAATAGGAAAAATAATGATTAGAAGTGTAGCTAAATTGCAAGTGCTAGATCGTATGCGGTTTGAGAATCCATGGTGGGCTTCTGGTCAAATAGATCCCTATTATGGAGAAAAGCCAAAACGCATGTATTTTCAGCAATTTAAAACTTTGGCAAACGAAATTACAGTTCAACGAGCTTTAGTTTTAATGGGACCTCGTAGAATTGGTAAAACTGTAATGTTGCACCATTGGGTTCAGGATTTAATTTTTCAAAAAGTATCGCCTCGAAAAATTGTTTTTATTACAATAGAAAATCCTATCTACAACAATATTAGTTTAGAACAACTGTTTTTGAATGCCAGAGAGGCTTCGGGCGATGCCGATAATTTAGATGGCTGGTATGTTATTTTCGACGAGATACAATACTTGAAAGATTGGGATATTCACCTAAAATCTTTAGTCGAAAGCTATCGTAACACCAAGTTTGTGGTTTCAGGTTCAGCCGCTGCTGCTTTAAAATACAAAAGTAAAGAAAGTGGTGCAGGTCGTTTTACCGACTTTATGTTACCACCAATTACATTTTACGAATTTATCAATATGCAAGGTTTAGAGTATCTGGTAAACCCAATTAAAATGCCTTGGGGGGATAATAAAATTCCTTTTTTCGATGCTCCCGATATTAAACAGTTCAATAAACTATTTATAGATTACATAAATTTTGGAGGTTATCCGGAGGCAATATTTTCGGAAGCAGTTCGTAATAACCCGCAACGATTTATACGTAACGATGTGGTAGATAAGGTGCTGCTACGTGATTTGCCAAGTCTTTACGGAATTGCCGATGTGCAAGAATTAAATTCCTTATTTACTACAATTGCATATAATTCCGGACAGGAGTTTTCATTAGAAACCCTTAGTCAACAGTCTGGTTCGCCAAAGAATTCAATTAAAAAATATTTGGAATACCTTGAAGCTGCATTCTTAATTCGTATTATTAAGAGAATAGATCAGTCTGGCAAAAGATTTAAGCGAGATAATTTCTTCAAAATATATCTTACAAATCCCTCATTAAGAAGTGCCCTGTTTTCTCCTATCGAAGCTCTTGACGAGCTTATGGGAGCAATGGCCGAAACAGCCATTTTCTCACAATGGATGCATCATCAGAATTTCACACCTTACTATGCCCGCTGGAACAGTGGAGAAGTGGATATGGTTGGTCTAAACAGGAAGAACTTACAACCTTACTGGGCATTGGAAATTAAATGGAGTGATAAGTATCCAAAAGAGCCTTATAAACTAAAAAGTCTTTTACGTTTTTGTAAGGAAAACAGGTTAACCCAAGCCTTGGTAACCACCATAAGTCATAAGGAAGTTAAAGTAGTAAATGGAGTTGAAACAACATTTATTCCTTGCTCAACTTATTCTTATACAGTAGGTTTAAATACAATAATGAAGATATCAAATACCAAATAGCGTTCGTTATTTCCTGAAAAATTTAAAGCAGGATGAAGGCTTGCTCAATACCCCGTCTCCTCTTTTCCATAAACCTCATCATAATCAAACCATTCTGTTTCCCATGCATCTTCTCTTTTCTCCTGAAATTGACCATAATCACCAGTTTCATCTATCCAATCGTCCATCAGCTTACGCATGGTTTCCAATGTGGCATGAAAGTTTGAATCATCAACCAGGTTATTAAACTCGTGGGGATCATTTTTTAAGTCGTAGAGTTCTTCCTGCGGCTTGGTATCAACCATATGCAATTCTTGTTCAGGAGTGAGTTTCCCTTTCATGCTTAACTCTTTTGCAACATCTAATGTGGGATTATTTTCCACTGCCCAGCGTTTTTCATAATACCCTCTTTCAGGCATATAATTTCGGATATATTTAAACTGTTTTGATCTTACGCATCGTATTCGATCTACTGCTTCGTCGACACGGTCACGAGCAGCATAAATATAATCACGATGTATAACATCCGAGCCAAGAATTGGAAATCCATCAAAATGGTCAGGTATGTTTACTCCGGCTATTTGTAGAATGGTGGTAATTACATCTAAGGAACTTATTAAATGGTTATTTACCAACCCCTGTTCCAGCTGTCCGGGCCAACGGATTATCAAGGGGACATGAATACCTGCATCATAAAGCCAGTCCATTCCACGAAACAGATCTGCGCCATTATCTCCCATAAAGATAACAACCGTATTATTGCTTAATCCTTCCTTTTGCAATCGCTGGAGGATTTCAGCAACCTGAATATCCATTTTCTGAATCTGAGATAGATACCGGGCAAAGTCATCACGGCATATCTCATGATCCGGTGTCTCAGGAGCAAGCAAAATGTGGGTCGGATCTATTTGTGGATCTTCAGAATACCAATGTTTCCCCCGATGTGTGATGTCAAGGGTGATCTGTGCAAAGAATGGCTGATTTTCGGCACGTTCACTCCAGTCGGTTCCATCAAATCCATTGATTTTCCCTTCCCTTGGACTGAAATTGATATCTGTTTTTGAAGAATAACCACAACCAAGAGCTGTAAAGTATCCCCCTTCTCTTAAATAGTGTGTAAATGCCCGGTAAGGCAAGGGAAGATTCCTGTCGGGATTCATCCTTAAATGTTGCGTATTCGATTTTATCTGGTATGTACCCGTCATCATTGCGGCTCTTGAAGGTGCACATACGGAAGAGGTAGTGAATGCCTGTGTATACCGAACACCTTCCTCAGCCAATTTATCAATGTTTGGTGTCCATATGTCTGGTTCACCGTAACAACTTAATTCCGTACTTATATTTTCTATAAGTAGCAGGACAATATTGGGTTGTATACTTTTATACCCGGCCAAAGAGTGAATACTACCTGATGACATTAAGGGCATAGAGATCGCTGCCGTAAGAAACAGGATAAAAATTCTCCGTTTTGATAAAAAAATCATTCTTCAATTCTTTTTTGTGATTAAATACTTAATTCTCCCCAGCCTTTCCTGTACTCTCTTTTCACGAATTGATTGGCCTGTTCGAAGTTTGTTACTCTCATATTCGGGCCATCCCAGTTATAGTTGATATAGCGGCCTGGATAATCGTAAAACTCCAAATCACCCCAGGGCGTACCTTTTTCTGTTCCTGTTTTTTCACGGATATTAAAACACCTTAAAACCAGGTTCCCCATTAATACAGTTTCAGTAAGGGGACCGGCATATCCCACAAATGGGGACTCGACTTCAGCATTTCCATATCCCGCAATACAGGCATCGATCCATTGCCAGTAATGCCCATCCATACCCCCATGAACACGTGGGTATTTTTTAGGTACATTGATCTCATTGTTTCTGGAAAGGGGTAGCAAAACAGGGTTTCGTCCACCCCAGCCACAGGCAGCTTTTCCTTTAGTTCCAACAAACAGGGTGCTGCCTTCATAGTCTCCTACTTCTGGCCAATCTCCCATGATGTCATTCATGTTTTCACCGGTGTTTATCTCATCCGGTCGTTCGGGAGTTATTCCACCATCCATCCAGTATAAATCCAGGTCTTTGCCGTTTTCCATGGTGTATTTGAACTTGAGGGAGCAGGAAACCGGCCCGCTTTCGGGGAAATTGGCCTCAGATATGATTCCATCATAAACGGTACTTGCGCTACCTGAAACTTCGGTTGGATAGCCCAGATTCAATAATTTAAACGGGGGACCCATGATATGGCAACCCATATCACCCAGGGCACCGGTTCCGAATCTCCACCATCCGCGCCAGTTAAAGGGGACCAGATTTTCGATATAAGGTGTATCGGGTGCAGTGCCAAGCCAAAGATCCCAATTGAGTTCTTTCGGTATTGGAGAACTTGTCGAAGGCCATGGTATTCCCTGTGGCCAAACTGGTCGGTCAGTCCAGCAATAAACTTTTTCAATTTCGCCCAGCACGTCTGCCTCTATCCATTCTCGCAGGGTCTTCATACCCTCTCCTGAATTTCCCTGATCGCCCATCTGAGTTACAACTTTATATTTTTCAGAGGCTTCTGTGAGAATACGAGCTTCATAAATATCATGAGTCAGAGGCTTTTGAAGGTATAAATGTTTCTGAAGCTGCATGGCTCTTAGACTTACCAGGGCATGATTATGATCCGGAATAGCGACAGTTACAGCATCAAAATTTTTATGCTCTTTTTCGAATAATTCCCTCCAATCCTGATAAAACGATGCCTTTGGAAATGCTTTTCTTGTTGGAGCAGCTTGTCTTTCATCAACATCGCATAAGCAGGAAATTACAGCATTTTTTTTCGGGGTGCTTACTAATTTATCTATATCATACCCTCCCTGGCCACCGCATCCAATAGCTGCAATATAGAGCTTGTCGCTAGGTGAAACATGGCCCAAACCACTAACGGTATAACTTGGAAGGATGGTAAAAGCAGCGGTTCCTGTGGCAGCCATTTTCACAAAATTCCGACGTGAAATATCGCTTGTATTCTCTGTTTTCAACTTATTTTTTTTCATCAGATTGGATTTTATTTAGAGACAGTTATTGTTCACTTCAGAGTGTTGTTATTAGTTTTAACAGAGACTTCCTTAAAATATACCACATCTTTTTCTCCGTGGTTTTGCAATCCAATGAACCCATAATCAGGACGAGGTCCATGGAAGGGCTCAAAGTCAAACTTCCGGGTTGGCACCGGGTCGCCTTCCTTGTAATCAGTAACTTTTTCTCCATTCACATACACAATGGTCCGTGTGCCATCGAGAGTGATTTCCATGGTATTCCACTGGGGACCTGGTTTTCCGGGTTTAGCCAGGGGCCATGTCAGGGAATACAAGCCACCCGTATAGTGATAATCATCTTCATCAGAGAGTTCGGGTTGATTATCAATTTGCACCTCATACCCATAATAGACCGGCATCCACTCCTCATATGGTTCAATAGGAATACGGATAAAAACGCCGGCGTTGCTGTTTGTATCACGCATTTTATAAACGACCCGAATCGTACAGTTCCCAAATTTTTCTCCTGTCCAATACAGCAGGCCCATTCCTCCATGTCCCCTGATCAAGCCATCTTCAACAGACATTGAACCACCACCGACATGTTTCCAGCCACTCAGGTCCTTTCCGTTGAATAACTGTATCCATTGACTGCTGTCTGCTTCTTGGCTAAGAAGTGCCTTCCTTTGAGACAAGGAATCATCTGCAGACATGCTGCTTGTTGAAACAAAAAAAATACAAACAATTAAATTGAATAGTAAATAGGTTTTCGCCGAGATCATTCTCAAAAGAATGAATTGCTTATTCGTCTTTTCCATGTTTTTATTTTATGAAACTTTATTAACTTTTGTATCTTTTAAAAGTGTAGAATAATTATGAATGAAGTCTTGTAAAATTATTCTGAATAGTTGTAAAATTTTATGGCAGATAAAATGAAGAATCAGTCTGACTTAAAGCGATTCAACTTCGATTTAAGTACACTTAACCCGATCGAAATACTTTATAACAGCCACAAGGATCTGGATGATTACTGGTTTGATATGCATTACGAATTTGAGGCAGGTATTTTAATCAGCGGAAAGATGAAAAGGGAGTATTTGGATCATGAAGTGATATTAAATCCCGGAGAAGTCTGGTTATGTGGCATGTGGGAGCCACATGGATTTGAACTGTTGGAAACACCCTGTGTTGCTGTAGTATTTGTTATTGATCCGGGATTTGTAGCGGAGAGTACTTTACTAAGCAGGAACATTCTGGCTCCTTTCCAGGTGCATCCGGTAAACAGACCAAAGGTGAATATTGATAAGAGGGAGGAAATTATTCAACTTTCAAAGAGAGCTCTTGAGGAGAGAGACGATCCTGACTGGCGTAAAATATATTTTTTCCAGCTAATGTTGACCTTGTGCGAGAACTGGCAGGTCCCGGAGGGTAATCATAAGAGTTTTGAACTGCAAAATAGTATCCAGCAGGCCTTAAGATTGGTTTTTAGTGAAAGACGTTTAATAACCACTGGAGAAGCTGCATCGGTTTGTCACATGTCAGAAACCAGTTTCCGGAATGCCTTCAGTAATCTTATGGACTGCACCTTTTCAGAGTATGCTCTTAAATACAGGATTCGAGGTGCGATTGCACATTTGAAAAATTCGAATGAAACACAAGAAACAGTTGCAATGAGTTGGGGATTTACAGATGCCAGCCATCTACACAAATACATCAAACCGGAAGGAAAGGAATAGGTTCTAGTTGTCCTGATTCAGGCCAGGATCTTCACCAGCTCCAGATCACCTGTTTTGGCAGCCTGAAGGACTGCCCCCTTGTATTCATCGATCATATCAGCCTCTACCAGCGATGATTTGAAGGGTTTCCTGGAAATAAATGGCAAAGAACTTTCCTTCATTGGTGATCTTTGTTCCTAATATTTCCCTATTTTGCTAATTGCAAAAGTTGATACAACAATATTATGAAGCAAATAGCTAAAAAAGAATAATATGAAAAACAATCTGGAAGAATCTAAATCGAATGTTCTTTCTATTACTTTTTTTATTTTACGCACTGTAATTGGGTGGCATTTTTTATACGAAGGAATAGTAAAAGTAGCTTCTTCATCCTGGTCTGCTTATGGCTATCTCCTCAATTCAAGATGGATTTTCGCCGGCTTCTTTAACTGGATTGCCGAAACTCCAGCTATCTTAAAAATTGTTGACCTTCTGAATGTTTGGGGACTTGTTTTTATTGGATTGGCACTTCTATTTGGTGTATTTACACGAGCAGCCGCCATATTGGGAATTACTTTATTGGCATTTTATTATTTGGCAACACCTCCTTTTATTGGGATGGATTTTGGTGTACCCGCAGAAGGACATTACTTGATTGTCAATAAAAATTTAATTGAATTAGTAGCATTAATTATTTTCCTGGTTATTCCTTCGAGTAAGATTTATGGATTTGACAGGCTTTGGAAGTTGATTAAAGCCCAAAAAAGGAAAATTGAGCCGATGGCAAGTAAAGTCGAAAAAACTGTTGACCGTGATGAGGGACTCGGACGACGAGAATTAATTAAAAACCTGCTTCCATTGCCGATTTTCGGTGGGTTTGTAGTTGCATCATTAAAAAAGAAAGGATGGCTTAGCTACGAGGAACAGTTTCTTACCGAAGGAACGGATGCTACTTCTGGAGCAACTATTAGAAGCTTTAGCTTTACCGACCTGAAGGAATTAAAAGGACAAATTCCCAAGACTAAAATCGGAGACCTTGAAGTAAGTCGTGTAATTATGGGAGGCAACCTTATTGGCGGTTGGGCTCATGCGCGCGATTTAATTTATGCATCTAAACTGGTAAAAGCATATCATACCGATGATCGGGTTATGCAGACCTTACTATTGGCAGAAAGATGTGGAATCAATGCTTTAATAACCAATCCTGTACTGGCTCGAATCGTAAATAAATACTGGCGCGAAACAGGTGGTAAAATGCAATTTATCTCAGACTGCGGAGGCAGCCCAACGCTTGAAGGAGGAATTCTTGCATCGGAAAAAGCTGGAGCTTCTGCCATGTATGCACATGGGGGCATGACTGATTATTATGTAAAAAACAAACAATTTGATGAGCTGCGAAATGCACTAAAATTGATAAGAAGTTTAGGAAAACCGGCAGGAATTGGTGCCCACAAATTGGAATCAATAATAGCATGTGTTGAACATGACATTATACCCGATTTTTGGATGAAAACAATTCATGATCACAATTACTGGTCGGCGCAGGTTGACACTCTGAAAAAGGATGTTTTAGAGCCTGATTACAGAGATAACATATTTTGTTTTAGACCACAGGAAACAATTGATTTTATGAATCAGCTGGATCAACCCTGGATTGGTTTTAAGATATTAGCAGCTGGTGCCATTCAACCAAAAGAAGGTATTGAATATGCTTTTAAAGGTGGTGCCGACTTTATTGCTTTGGGAATGTACGACTTTCAAATAGTAGAAGATGCAAATATGGTATTGGATGTTCTTGATTCTGATATAATAAATACCAGGGAAAGACGGTGGTTGGCATAATAACTGGCCGTAATTTTACTTAGAGAGATATATTAAAAGCTTGTCAATCAATCAGGCTAAGTTCTTCACCAGCTCCAGATCGCCTGTTTTGGCAGCCTGAAGGACTGCTCCCATATATTCATCAATCCTATCAGCAGAGAGGGGTACAGGCATGTTTTTGAGCTTGGATTCCAGTTTCGGATTTTTGGCGGCCTCCAGGCATTTGGCAATATGGGTGTCATTGAATCCTTTCACCTCCT
>Ga0190293_1000786_pt1 | contig 11318 bp, 12 predicted proteins | sample 48693001_MG_FD_161671 | JGI IMG/M metagenome (GOLD analysis project Ga0190293, IMG submission 161671) | Hydrothermal vent microbial mat bacterial communities from Southern Trench, Guaymas Basin, Mexico - 4869-30-0-1_MG | ecosystem: Environmental > Aquatic > Marine > Hydrothermal vents >... | reverse complement strand
GGAAAATCCTCGCATTCATTCCATTGGTCAGTATTTATTTACTAAATTAGTCGCTAAACCAACGCAACGAAATCATAGTGTGCCAAGAATCAGTCACGGCAATAAAATGGCTGAATGCTATAAATAAGATGATGGTAGACCCATCAGAGTCGTTGTATAGGCGATGGCTCTAAACCACCTAAAGGTGCTTTAATTAATAGTTTTGGTACTGAGCGTTTAGGAGAATCTAAGCCAAGAGCTTAGCAGGTATGAATAAAGGAGTTGAACGAAAGTAAACCATTGAAGAGGTGTCGAGAAGTAGCTACATCCAGTCAAAAGTTATGAAGTATGATACAGAATTAAAAGTAATGTTAGCATTAACATTAATTACAGAGGTGACCTATTTATTTTCTGTAAGGCTGGCGTCATTCAGATGGCAAGAACTTTATTCGGGCTTATTTACGGAACTTGGGAACCTGCATACAGATGTTAGATTACAAATTAGGCGTACCGCAAAGGATATGCTTGTAGTTAAAGGGAAATGTACAATAAGAACAACTTAGAGGCAAAATACCGATGTTGTATGTAGAGGCAGATTAACTCGTAGTAGTGATGAAATTTCTGTAATGGAAATGGAGCGAAGGGGTTAAGTTGTACCGTTACATTTTATTAACCAACTCAATAAAATGAGGATGAATTTATGGAATGAAACAAAATCAATACCGATAAGCCGCTCGATGGTTTGGGAGGCTTATCAGAAAGTGCGTTCTAACAAAGGAAGTGCAGGGGTAGATAAGGTAAGCATGGAAGAATTTAATGCAAACCGTAGTAAACACTTGTACAAACTTTGGAATCGAATGGCATCAGGGAGTTATTTTCCACCACCAGTTAAAGAAGTAGAGATCCCCAAGAAAGACGGAACAGTCCGCAAATTGGGAGTACCTACCATTGGCGACAGAGTGGGTCAAATGGTGGTCAAAATGTTTATAGAGCCAAGATTAGAGAAAGTATTTAGTATTAATTCTTATGGTTATCGACCCAATAAAAATGCACATCAAGCATTGGCAAAAGTTCGAGAAAACTGTTGGAAGCAAGACTGGGTAATAGACCTAGACATCAAAGGTTTCTTTGACAATATAGACCACAACAAACTGATGCTAGCTGTAGAGAAACACGTACCCGAAAATTGGGTAAGGCTCTACATCAAACGATGGTTAGAAGCACCCGTTTTTACAGTATCTGGAGAAACTATTCAAAAGCAAGGAAAAGGCACGCCGCAGGGCGGAGTTATAAGTCCGCTATTGGCAAACCTATTTCTTCATTATGCATTTGATAAATGGATAGAGAAAACAGATAGAAGAGTTCAATTTAGTCGTTATGCCGATGATATAATTGTACACTGTAAAAGTAAAGTTCACGCAGAACAGATGCTGCAAGCAATACAACAACGAATGGAATCGGTAGGATTGGAGTTACATCCACAAAAGACAAAAATTGTCTATTGTCGAGACTATCGCAGAAAGGAGAAGTACCCAACAGTTAAATTTGATTTTTTGGGATACTCCTTTCAACCCCGAACAGCTTTTTCCAAGAAATTGGGTAAGTTATTTATAGGGTATGATTGTGCTATAAGCATCAGTTCAAGAAAACGAATTGCAGACAAATTGGAAGCCTTAAATGTGAATAAATTAAGTTTTAAGAGTATCGTGGGAGTTGCACAATTTCTCAATCCTATGATTAGAGGATGGGTGCATTACTACGGTAAATTTAAAATGTTTGAACTCACAAAAGTTTTTCGGTTGCTGAGCATGCGATTGGTTTGGTGGGCAAGGAAAAGGTATAAGCGATATAAAACCAGTATTAGAAAGGCATATAAATGGTTAGCATCAATAAGGAAACAATTTCCAACATTGTTTTACCATTGGAACTTTTCTCAAATAAATGTTATTGCTTAAATTTGTACAACAAGAGCCGTGTGAGGGGAGACTTTCAAGCACGGTTCTGTGAGAGGCTTAGGGTGAAACTCCCTTTGCCTACTCGATTGTGCCAAGAATCAGTCACGGCAATAAACTGACTGAATGCTGTAAATAAGATGATGGTAGGTCCATCAGAGTCGTTGTATAGTCGATGGCTCTAAACCGCCTAAAGGTGCTTCAATTAATAGTTTTGGTACTGAGCGTTTAGGGAAAAGGTAGCTCATGAGGTTATCAGGTGCGAATAAAGGAGTTGAACGCAAGTGAACCACTGATGAGGTGTCGAGAAGAAAGAACCTCCAGTCAAAAGCAACGAAGTCGAGTACGGTGTTAAAAGTGATATTAGCAATATTATCAATTACAGAAACAAACTATTTATTTTCTGTAAGGCTGGCGTCATTCAGGTGGCAAGAACTTTATTTAGGCTTATTTACGGAACTTGGGAAACTGCATATAAATGCAAAGGGAAATGCACAATAAGAACAACTTAGAGGCAAAATACCGATGTTGTATGCAGAGGCAGACTAAGCCGTAGTAGTGATGAAGTCTTTGTAATGAAGATGGAGCAAAGGGCTTAGCTAATAAGTTTTTTACATTTGGTCAACTTTTCGGAGGATGAACCTTTTTATGTAAAGCATATTAGAAGAGCCGTATGATGGGAGACTATCAAGTACGGTTCTGTGAGAGGCTTGGGGTGAAATTCCCCTTGTCTACTCGGTTCCAAAAATCGTTGGGTGTAATTTGAAAATCGAGATAAATTTGGAGTTTTTACCAAAAATTGGTAAATTTGAATAAATTTATTCAATATGAAAAATACATCAATATCACTCGGAAATTATTTTGACCAGTTTGTGAGTTCACAAGTTTCTGTTGGTAGATACAAAAATGTGAGTGAAGTAATTCGTGCTGGACTTCGACTTTTAGAAAATGAGGAAAGCAAAGTAATTGCTTTAAGAAATGCTATCCAAGAAGGACTGAACAGCCCAATAGTTGAAAACTTTGACTTCGAAGAAAATCTAAAAAAATTAAAATCTGAAAAACGAAATAATGGTTAAAATTTCTTTCAGACAAAAAGCAAACGAAGACCTAAATAACATCTGGAATTATACTTATGAGAACTGGTCTGAAAATCAAGCAGACAAATATTATGTGACAATTAGATTTGATTGTTTAGAAATCGGAAAGAACCCTAAACTTGGAAAAATTTATAATGGAATAAGTAGAAATTTACTCGGACTCAAATCTGGAAAACACATTATATTTTATCATTCGATTTCTGAAAAAGAAATTGAAATTATTAGAATATTACACGAAAGAATGGATTTAAAAAATAGATTGACTGAATAAAAAAAACTACACCCAATAAATAGCCTTCATACGGCTTGTAAAGCCGAGTGTGAGGCAGAAGTTGAACTACATCCCGGTTGATTAATACTAATAATAGAATTAATTAAAAACCAATATATGAAACAAAAGAAAGCTTTAATAAGCACCTTAGCCATGACAGTCTTGTTATCAATATCGTCATTTGCACAAGAAAACATCAACAGAGAAATACTTCCTGTTGTGCCGCCAGAGCCAGCTACATATTCCGAACTTGATGCTCGAAATACAAAACCTTCTCCTCGTTTTGAGTTAAAAGCACCTAAAGATGCACCCAATGTTGTAATTATCTTAATTGATGATTTAGGTTTAGGTGCAACATCTGCTTTTGGAGGTCCAATCAAGACTCCAACAATGGATAAATTGGCAAGCAATGGTCTTCGCTACAATAATTTCAATACCACAGCACTGTGTTCTCCAACCCGAATGGCAATTAAAACAGGAAGGAATCATCATACGGCTAATACGGGTTCCATCATGGAATCATCAACCGCTTATCCTGGTAATACTGGGTCGCTACCAATGAGTGTTGCGCCATTAGCAGAAATGCTACGATTAAATGGCTATAGCACTGCTGCTTTTGGAAAATGGCACGAAACTGCTGCATGGGAAACCAGTGTTTCAGGTCCATTTACCCGTTGGCCAACTTATCAAGGGTTTGATAAATTTTACGGCTTTATTGGTGGAGAAACAGATCAATGGGCGCCATTAATTTATGATGGACTTAAAAAAGTGAATCCTCCAAAAATGGAGAATTACCACTTTACTACAGACATGACCAACCAAAGTATCAATTGGGTTAAGGCACAACAGTCTATGACGCCAGATAAACCTTTCTTTGTATATTTTGCTACCGGAGCTGTACATGCACCTCATCATGTATCTAAAGAATGGTCTGATAAATACAAAGGTCAATTTGATAAAGGTTGGGATAAAGTAAGAGAAGAGACTACAAAAAATATGAAGGCCAAAGGGATTATTCCGAGTAATACCAATTTAGCAGATAAACCTAAAGACATTAAAGATTGGAATAAACTCACTAAAAATGAACGTAGATTATTCGCACGTCAAGCAGAAGTATTTGCTGGATTTGTAGAAATGACGGATTATGAAATTGGAAGAATAGTAGATGCAATCGAAGAAATTGGAGAATTAGATAATACTTTATTCATTTTTATCGCTGGTGACAATGCAACAAGTGCAGAAGGAGGTATGGTAGGTATGTATAACGAAATGACCTATTTTAATGGTGTTGAGGAAAAAGTAGAAGACCTACTCCCATTAATGGATGATTGGGGATTGGAAAATACTTTCCCACATATGGCTGCTGGTTGGGCAGTTGCATTTGACGCACCTTATAAATGGACAAAACAAGTTGCTTCAGATTTAGGAGGAACCAAGACTGGAATGATTATTCATTATCCCGATGGTGTAGAAGGTAAGAATGAAATGCGAACTCAGTTCACACATGCTATTGATATTGCACCAACGGTGTTAGAAGTTGCAGGTTTACCTGAACCAAAAGTAGTTAATGGTGTACCACAAACACCTATTGAGGGAACAAGTATGGTTTACTCTTTTAATGATGCCAATGCTGCAGAAAGACATACCATTCAATATTTTGAAATGTTTGGAAATCGCGCTTTATATCATAATGGATGGTATGCGAGAACCATCCATAGAGCTCCATGGGAAGTAAGCAATTTACCTCCTTTAGAAGACGATGTTTGGGATTTATATAATACGCGTGAAGACTTTAGTCTAACTAATAATTTGGCCTCTAAATATCCTGAAAAATTAGAAGAGATGAAAAGTTTATTTATGTGGCAAGCAGAAAAATACCATGTATTACCCATTGATGATAGAGTTATTATAAGGATGAATGCTGAAGTAGCGGGTCGTCCAGATATAATGGCAGGAAGAACATCATTAACGCTTTATGAAGGAATGGAAGGGATGATGGAAAATACATTTATCAATATTAAAAATAAATCTTTTTCTATAACTGCGGATCTTAATATTCCTAATAAGGATGTAACAGGATCTATTTTATGTCAAGGAGGTAGATTTGGCGGTTGGTCTCTTTATACAAAAGACGGAAAGCCAGAATTCACTTATAATTTTTTAGGTTTAGACCGATATGTCATTGCTAGTGATGAAAAACTAACTGAAGGTAAGGTAACAGTTAAATTAGATTTTATATATGATGGTGACGGTGCTGGAAAAGGCGGTATGGCTAAATTATATGTAAATGGAAAAATGGTAAAAGAAGGACGAGTAGATAAAACTCAATCCAATATATTTTCAGCAGATGAAACTGCCGATGTTGGTTTAGACAATCAAACTCCAGTAGCATTAGGAATTGGCTATGGCCCTGAAGAAACTAAATTTACAGGTAAGATTAACAAAGTTGTTGTTGAGATTAAATAACGGTATATAGTGCATAGCCGCCCTTCGGGACGGCAACGCACCATAGCCAAAGCCGTTACCTGTAAGCACCACAGACGAAAAACCGTGCTTAAAAAGGAAAAGCCAATACACAAATTGCACATTTGGTTTTTGCCAATGCTAAAAGCCAAAACACAAAAAACCAAAAGAGCAATTTTTTTCCAACATTCACGAACAAATACTTAATCTAAAGATTTTAATAACTTTTTCAGCAAAATTGAAAGTGCTATATTTTCAGTTTTATTTAGGGTTTTTATAGAATCACTCGCCTCAATAAATCGTGTTTCAATGGATTTATCTATTAATTCAATTCCTTTTGGAGTTAAACCTGCTAACTTTATTCGACCATCTTTTGGGTCTGGAGAACGATAAATTAAATTTAATTTAGTCAATCTATTTAATAAGGCTGTCATTGCACCAGAAGTTATCAAAACCGACTTCATTAATTGTGAAGGTGTTAATTCATAAGGTTTACCAGAACGTCTAATGGTAGCTAAAACATCTAAATCCGTATAATGGATATTATAAATAGATAACGATTTACTCGCTCTTTTTTCAAGTATTTTACTCAACTTTAATATACGTCCAACCACTTCCATAGCAGATGTATCCAACTCAGGACGCTCTTCTTTCCATTCACTAATTAATGAATCTATTAAGTCCTTTTCATTCATAAATTTTAGATTAAAAAACAAATATACAAAATATATCTTCACGTAAAGATATTATTTGTATGTTTGCAAAGTATCTTTACGTGAAGATATATTAATTCCAAAAAAACAGTATGATTACTAAACCGACTCTTATTTTAGATAAGAAAAAATGTAGCGCAAATATTAATACTATGTTGTCTAAATCAAAAAGGCATAACTTAGAATTTCGTCCACATTTTAAAACACATCAATCATTAGAAATTGGGTCTTGGTTTAAAGATGTTGGAGTAAAGAAGATAACCGTTTCTTCCGTTTCAATGGCGGAATATTTTTCTACACAATGGAATGATATCACTATCGCTTTCCCAACAAATATCTTAGAGATTGAACCAATTAATGAACTGGCAAAAAAAATAACCTTGAACCTTTGTATAGAAAATGAAGAAAGCATATCATTTCTAAGTGAGCATTTAAAATTCAAGGTAAATATTTTCTTAAAAATGGATGTTGGCTATCATCGAACAGGAATAAACCCAGAAAATAGTGATTTAATCAAAATAATTTTAGAAAAAATAGATGCGAATCCATTACTAAATTTTATTGGTTTTTTAGGTCACGCTGGTCATACATATAAATGCAGAACGAATCAAGCGATTAAAAAAGAACATTCTAAAAGTTTAACTATTATGGCTGAACTAAAAGATGAATATAAAAGTCGATATCCAAACTTAATCATTTCATTAGGAGATACACCAAGTTGTAGCGTTGCTGATGATTTCTCAGGAGTTGATGAAATTAGACCAGGTAATTTTGTTTTTTACGACCTAACTCAAAATCTCATTGGCTCAAATTCAATTGCACAAATTGCTGTTGCATTGGCTTGCCCAATAGTTGCTTTACATAAAGATCGTTCTGAAATTGTAGTTTATGGTGGTGGTGTCCACTTCTCAAAAGATAGATTGGAAGATAAAGAAGGTTTAGTATTTGGTAGAGTGGTTGAAAAAGGAAATAATACTTGGGGAGATTTAATCCCAAATACATATGTAAAAAGTTTGTCTCAAGAGCACGGAACTATTTCAGTACCCAAAGGCAATATGGATAACTATAAAATAGGTGATTACCTAATGGTTCTTCCTGTGCACTCTTGTATGGCGGGAAACACAATGAAAAGTTACACCACTTTTGAAGGTGAAATTATATCGAGACTTTAAAATATTGCTATAACGAATTAAAATAGTAAGATGAGAATTATTAACACGCCAAAAATGCCTAAAGCCAACGGACATTATTCACAATGTATTGAGCATAATGGCATATTATATCTTTCTGGACAACTTCCAATTGACCAAATAACTAAAACTATTCCTTCATCAATTGAAGAGCAAACCGATTTAGTGCTGAAAAATGTTGAAAGCATATTAACCGAAGCAGGAAGTTCTAAAAACCAAATATTACAAGTACGAGTTTATATCTCGAATATTGAATTATGGGATAAAGTTAATGAACGATATAGTCTTTTCTTTAAAGAACATAAACCAACGAGGTGTATCATTCCAACTCGTGAATTACATTTTGATTGTTTGATAGAAATCGAAATTACGGCAATAGTTGGACAATAAAAAACATAATTTATGGATATAGAATTATTGATATCATTTTTATTGGCATCCATAACACTGTCATTAATGCCTGGTCCTGATAATGTTTTTGTACTAACCGAAAGCATTACCAAAGGTAAAAAAAATGGAATTATCATTTCTGCTGGTTTAGCATCAGGTATCATTGTACATACAATTGTAATAGCAACTGGTTTATCAGTTCTCGTGCAACAATCACCTTATATATTTAATGGGATAAAAACATTCGGAGCAATATACTTACTCTATTTGGCATATTTAACATACAAAGAAGAAACAACTACCGTAAATATATCTAATCAAATCAACGGTACAGACGTAAATGAAAAATGGTATCCGTTATACAGAAAAGGATTTATTATGAATGTATTAAATCCAAAAGTAACGCTATTTTTTATTGCTTTCCTCCCACAGTTTGTTACAAAAGAAGGACTTCCTTTTTCTGTACAAATAATCATTTTAGGAATTATATTTATGCTACAAGCCTTTTTGGTTTTTAGTATTATTTCAATAGTTGCAGGAAACCTTAGACAGCTAGTAAATTCGGATAAATTTTGGAAAAAGATAAAATGGGTTAAGATAGCGGTACTAACACTTTTAGCAGGATTCTTAATTTTAACAAAGTAAATAACCACCGTTTTCAACGGTGGTTATTTACTAGTTAGTCGAACTAATCCCACTTTTTTTTCAGCAGGATCTTGGTTAATACCTCGACCCTTGGGTCGATTCCTATTATTGGGTTCAGGGCTTGCCTTGGGGTTTAATACCTTTTATTTCTTTTTTTGGATGCTGAATTCAAGTTGAAAATGCAACATTTTATCAAACAAAAAAGACTGTAATTTTAGCAATTACAGTCTTTTAAAGAAAAAGATCTAAAATTATGTAAAAATGATTTGTGTTCTGTCACCATCACACATTTCATAAAAGTCACCGATTGTTAAAATTCCAGATACTTCATCCGATAGATCTTTCAACTCCAATTTAAACATATCCATGGCTAGCTTACACGCATAAATTTCACCACCACCTGCTGTGATCAATTCTAAGAATTCATCCACAGGAGGCATATCCAATTCTTCCATTTGTTTTCTCATCATACTGGAAACTGCTGACTCTATTCCCGGTAATCCACCAAGCATAGTTGGAAAAGGTAATCCGCCAGGCATCCGCATTGCAGGATTTCCTGTAGTAGCAGTATGTAAATGGTTCATTGCTTTTTTAGTGATACCATCCAGACCAAAGAAAGTAAAAAACACTTTGGTTTCAATACCTTCCATAACGGCGCCATTTGCCATTACAAGTGTAGCATAAACATCTTCTAATGATCCTTTAGCACAAATCATACAAACTTTTTCTAAAGGCTTTTTTTCTTTTGCTTCCATAATAAAACTATTTATAAATTAAATACAACTGGTTGGTTTAGGGATTCCTGCTATTTTAGAAGAGAACTTTAAGGGTCCTTTAGGGAATAACTTGTATAATCCTTTTACATCTACAACTCCTGATTTTCCTACACTTCTTATAGATAAAGACTCGCCGGCAGCAGTCTTATCACGTAAATAATTCAATACTTCAAAATGTTTATCCGTTAGTTCAATACCTATTTCATTTGCTATTTCTTTTGCCACGTCTTCATTCCATTGAGACATGTCTTCCATATATCCTTCTTCTGATACATTTACCTGTTTTCCTGCGATTGTTTTTTCTGCCATAATCTTATTATTTAGTTATTTAATATTATTAATTTGTTTTCGCTTTCGCGGAATTATTTATTCGTGAGACTTTAAAAAATTAATTTCAATTTTTTAGTTAGTCGAATTAATCCCGCTTTTTTCAGCGGGATCTTTGTTAATACCTTTTATTCTTCTTTAATTTTTACGTCTTTTGATACATTTTTCATAAATGTAATACCAAAACCAAGTGCTTTTTTCATCTCCGGACTATTCATTTCTTTCATCACTCTCCATATAGAGTAAGACGGAACGCTTTCTGTTTCCATACTGTTAAATGCTTTTATTGCATTTTCCATAGTGCCAAGTACCTCTGGTTGTGTCATTTCTTTCACAATGGAAAGTATTGTTACAACGCTGTCTGCCAGTTCTCTAAGATCTTTTGGGCTAAATCCTGTAACAATATTGTCTATAATTGGTCCAATTTCTTTGATAAAGGCAAAGTAGCCTTTTTGTTCAAACGTGTTTAATTGTTTGGTAAAATCTATAATTGCCTCATTGGCAATTGGTCCTATTTCATCGCCCAAATCCATTGCCATTTCAAAAAGGTTCATTACTTTTTTGATATTACCAATATTCCTTAAAAAGGTAACGGCTAAATCCGTAAGCTCTGATGGTTCAATTTCTACTTGTCTTTTGTCAAGTTCTTCTACTGTTGAGTCATATGCATCTTTACCTATGATGCTTAGATCGCTAACCAAATCCTCAACAACTGTTGAATTTAATTTTTGCTGATGTACATAGCCTAAGATCAAGTCCAGTTTTTTATCGAGTGCATCTATTTGCGACTGTATATTTTTATCTTCCATTACAAATCACTATTTAGATTAAACACGTTTTTTTCCTGCCATTGTCATATCAGCCTCAATTGGTAATTCTTTTCCTTTTAATAAAATATGCCAATAGATCCATCTAAAAAGAATCTTTCCATAATGGTTCATTTTGGTATTTTTTAATAATCCAAACGGCCCAATACCCGGCAAAGGGAATGTTCCGGGAAGGGGTTCTGTTTCATAATTAAAATCGATCAATGCACCTTTGCCATATCCGGTTTCAATATAGCAGTTTGCATGTCCGTCAAATGAAGCAGGTAAAGCTCTTCCTTCCATAGCAGCTAAGAGATTTTCCATCAGGATCTCTGCTGCAAAATGTGCTACGGATCCTGCTTTAGATGTAGGAATATTAGATGCATCACCAATCACAAATATATTCTCAAATGCATCTGATTGTAAGGTGTGTTTATTTGTTTTTACATAATTCATGTCATCACCCAGACCACTGCGTTCAATCATGTCGCTTCCCATATTTACAGGAACAATGGTTAAAATATCAAAATCCAGTTCCTGCTCGTCATAAGAAATTATTTTTTTGTTTTCATTGTCCACATGACTTAAATAAAAATCAGGAACAACTTTTATATTCTTTTCTACCAGCAGATCTCCCAGCATTTTAGATGCAACAGGTTTGGTAAATGCACCCGACATTAATGTAACATAAGATATATCTACTTTATCT
>Ga0190293_1000784_pt1 | contig 11337 bp, 8 predicted proteins | sample 48693001_MG_FD_161671 | JGI IMG/M metagenome (GOLD analysis project Ga0190293, IMG submission 161671) | Hydrothermal vent microbial mat bacterial communities from Southern Trench, Guaymas Basin, Mexico - 4869-30-0-1_MG | ecosystem: Environmental > Aquatic > Marine > Hydrothermal vents > Microbial... | reverse complement strand
TAAATAATTTACATTACTTTAAACTTTAAACTTTAAACTTTAAACTTTAAACTTTGAAACTACCCATGTACTCTCGCTTTCTTACCACGATTTTTCATAAATTCTGCCTCATAGTCTAGTAGGGCCTCCCATTTTTCATCAACTATTTTTTTATCTTGGTATTTTCTTGCAAATCCTAAAAACTGAACATAGTGATTGGCCTCTGAAACCATAAGATCCTTATAGAAATCAGAAAGTTCTTTGTCGTCTAAATTTTCAGAAAAAACCTTAAATCGTTCACAGCTCCTGGCTTCAATTAAGGCAGCGATCAACAATCTTTGAATGAGTGCATCAGTTCTGTCATTTGTTTTTTTAAAGAATCTATGCAAATGTTTGGCATAATCATTTTTCTGTTCTCTTCCCAAAGTCATTTTTCTTTTTATCATTAGATCATGCACCATTTTAAAATGCTCCATTTCTTCAATGGCAATATCACTCATTACCTGAACCATTTCGGTTTCTTCAGAATAATTAATGATTATTGACACCGCATTAGCAGCAGCTTTTTGTTCCGCGAAAGCGTGATCGGTCAATATTTGTTGTAAGTCGTCTTTGGCAATTTCTGCCCAAGATGTTTCTGTTTCAAATTTTAAGCCTAACATGTATTATATTTTTTACAAAGGTAAGATGGAAATGATAAATTACAAATTACAAACAGAAAATAAAACATTATTTCATTAACACATTAGCTCATTGTTTTCACGTGTCAAACTTAAATTTAACATCTTCCAAACTATTTTCGCTACCTACAAGGGTCATTACATCACCAAGTCGCAAGCGGGTATAACCATGGGTCATCAATAATTGACCTTTTCGTCTGATAGATAATATGATGATATCGGTTGGCAAACGCAGTTCTCTAATTCTAAGCCCGTGAATATCTTTGTTGTTAATTTCAACATCCATAGTATCCTGACCTTCATCCATGCCTAATAATAAAGAAGCAGCATTCGGAGATCGTACAAAGTGATCTAATAAGCTTACCATTGCGGTTGTTGGTTCTATGATTAAGGCTCCCAGTTTATGGAATTTTTCAAAATTCTCACGTTTATTCAAGCGAACGATTACATCTTTAGTGCCAATATTTTCATAGATCATTTCAGCTAATTGATAATTCTTTTCATCGGAAAGCATCAATACAACAGCCTCTGTTTTATCAAACTCCAGTTTTTTAAAATTTTCAACATTGGGTTTAAAATTATTGATAATCTCAAATTCATTAGTCCCACTTGGTTTAATATTATCAAGAGATACCAATCTAGAACTCCAATTGTGCTTTTTAAGTTGATTTGCGAGTGCGATAGACTGACTTTCAATTCCAAAAATAATAGCATCACGAGTACTTTGCAGGTAATCCATTTTAGCCCTCAAATGGCTCTCTTTTACATAATTAAGTGTCCACTTAAATAATGGTGGACCAACGAGTTGATTGATGACAATTATAGCGATAATAATAGTTTCAAACTCATGGCCCCAAACAGGGAATTCTTCAGAAACTATGGTCGATAATCCGATGGCTACACCTGCCTGAGTCATATAGGGCATCCAAGCTATAAAAGTATATTTTTTATCATCATTAACTGAAATTACGCCAAATACCCCTCCAAGGAACATGGTTACCATTCTTAAGAAGAATAAGGCTACGGCTATGCCAAAAACACTTATTAAGGTTTGAAATGATAAGGAAGCTCCAATAAGAGTAAAGAAAATAATATATATGGTTGGGCTGATTTCTTCTAAGATCTCTTTAAATTCAATGCGATGTTTACTGTAGTTTGTTAAAATAAAACTTCCAATGATAGCTATTAGAAGTGGCTCTAAGATAACTTCGTGTTGAAACCAGTTCGAAGAACTGACTTTAATATAATGAGAGAATAAATAAATTCCATATCCTATTAACAATATCAATGAGCCTTTAATTTTTTTATGAGCCTTAATATTAAATGGCAATTCTAAAATTTTACCAACCAAATAGCCAAGTGCAAAGGAAACAATGAGTTCGATTATTAAAATAAGTAGAAAAGAAAAACCCATTTTTTCACCGTTAATCAGTGCTTCAGCAACTGAAAAGCTAACAGCAAATATTATTATAACCAAAACATCAATTGTTACAGTAACACCCAAAACTGTTTTGGTGAACGGACCATTGGCCCTCATTTCATTGATCACTGCAATAGCAGACGAGGGCGATCTGGCAACAAAAATGGTACCAAATAATATAGATACTGCAATTTTAGATGCGGTGTTCATTTCCGACATGAACGGAATATTATTTGCAATAAAAAACACAGTAACACTTGTTAATAAAAAAGTAATAACCAATTGACTTAAGGTCATCCATTTGATACTCTTGATTCTGCTCCGTAAATCATCTAAATACAATTCTGCTCCAGCTGAGAAGGCAATAATTGCCAAAGCAATCTCATTTAAAAAATTTAGTTTTTCAATTGCTTCGGGAGTGATAAAATTTAAAAAGGAAGAACCGGTTATTAAACCTGTAATGATAAATCCGCTAATTAATGGAAATTTTATTTTTTGGAACACTTTGGCTATTTGATTAGCCGCAATTGCTACGATCACAAAACCAATAGTAAATATTAAAAATGTTTTTAGTTCCAAATTTTTTCAGTTTAGTATTTGCTAATATACTAAATGAAATTATAATGTCTAAAGTTCCAAATTAAATGTTTTTCTCAACACCATGATTGCCTTGTTCTTCTCTTTTAGCAATTCGTATTTTTCTTCTTGTGTATAGGCAAATCGCTTTGTATTTTCTTCATTTACACTAATCTCAAAATCAATACTGTAATTATTTAATTTGTTTCTAAGATATTTTAAAGCCTTTGGTTTGACTTTGATCAATTCAGCTTTCATCATTTCATTAGGATAAATGACACAGATCAAATTCTTTCTAATTTTAGGTATATCTGCCTTTAAAATGGAGGCAAATATTTTTTCACCGTTATTGTGCAGATATTCAATATATTCTTGCCAAATTTTCAAGAAGGTCTCTTCTGTAAAGGGGTCTTTAGGAAGTTCGGTTACATCATGAATTGTTTTATGCTTGTTCTTTCGGTTTTCCTCTTCAATCTTATTTCTCTTTATACTTGACAGAGATAAAGCAGATTTTCTACGAGGATTATTTGTAAGATCCAGTTGCTTTGGAATTTCAATTTCTTTTTTCTTACTAATTTCCGGAATATTTAGTTTTTTAGCTTCTTTTTTTGGAGAAACATAATTTGCCTTCTCTTCATTTATGAGGGTGGTACTGATTATTTCTTTTTCGATCAAAGAACTGGCAGGAATATCTAATTTTTCTTCAATTAATATATCAGCAAAGTGAGAAGCAGGAATTATAAAACGTTTAGATTTTTTTTTTGCCATCAAAGGTGATGGATGCAATTTTCATTAAGGTTAATTCAACCAGTAATCTTTGATTTTTACTGGTCTTATATTTTAGATCACATTCATTTGCCTGATCAATGGCTTGGAGCAGAAATCGAAGATCTACTTTTTGTGACTGTTGTAAATATTGCTTTTTGGTTGTTTCACCAACTTCTAATAGTGCAACCGTTGCAGGATCTTTTGCAACCAAAAGATCTCTGAAATGAGATGCCAGACCATTTATAAAATGATGTCCTTCGAAGCCCTTGCTTAAAACAGAATTGAATTCTAATAAGATCTGAGGGATATTATTTTCTAAAAGCAGGTTTGTGATACCAAAATATACATCATAATCTAACACATTTAAATTTTCGGTAACTGCTTGGCGGGATAAATTACTTCCCGAATAACTTACCACACGATCAAAAATTGAAAGTGCATCTCGCAATGCGCCATCAGCTTTTTGGGCAATCACATGCAGTGCATCGTCATCAGCATTGACCTTTTCATCTTTGGCAATCTTATGCAAATATTTTTTAATATCTAAAACACTGATCCTTTTAAAATCAAAGATCTGACAACGAGATAAAATCGTTGGAATTATTTTGTGTTTTTCGGTGGTTGCCAAGATAAAAATAGCATGTGCAGGTGGTTCCTCCAATGTTTTTAAAAAGGCATTGAATGCCGATTGAGAAAGCATATGAACCTCATCAATAATATAGACTTTGTATTTTCCGGTTTGGGGTGGAATCCTAACCTGATCTGTTAAGTTTCGAATATCATCTACAGAATTGTTAGAAGCAGCATCTAATTCAAAGATATTAAATGCAAAATCTTCATCTTCTAAAATGGTATCTGCACTTTCCTGATTAATTCTTTTAGCTAATATTCTGGCACATGTGGTTTTACCAACTCCCCTAGGCCCGGTAAAGAGTAGGGCTTGGGCCAGATGATTATTTTTAATGGCATTTTCCAATGTATTCGTAATTGCCTGTTGACCAACAACATCAGCAAAAATCTGAGGACGATATTTTCTTGCAGATACAATGAAATGTTCCATTAACTAATTTTTTTTTTGAAAGAAACAAATGTAAGGATAACCATAGTTTTTCACAACAAAAAAAGAACTATTATTTTTCAAGATACATATAGTTTTATAAGGTATTTGATCTGTTTTCTTAGTTGGAATATATGTAATTATTAATTATATATTTTGTCGTACAGATGCTTGTATTTTTTTAGAATTACCTCGCGTTTTGGTTTAAAAGTAGGGGTCAGTAATTCATTGTCAACTGTCCATTCTTCAGGTGTCAATTCAATACATTTGATGGTTTCCCATTTGCCGAAATTTTTATTTCCATGATCGATTTCTTCCATTAATCTGTTTTTTACTTCTGTACAGTTTATCAATTCTTCCATTGAATTGCCAATAGAAATTTCATGTCTTTTGGCCCACTCTTCAATAAATTTAAAATTGGGTTGTACAATGGCAGCAGCCATTTTTTGCCCTTCACCAATTACTAATATTTGCTCAATAAAACGAGATTGTTTCATCTCATTTTCCAATAGAGCAGGCGATATATATTTTCCTCCTGAAGTTTTAAAAATTTCTTTTTTCCGGCCTGTAATTTTAAGGAAGCCTTCTTTATCCAATTCACCTTTATCTCCTGTATGGAAATATTCTCCTGTCATAACTTCTGAGGTTTTTTCAAGATCTTTATAATACCCTTGCATGACGTTAGGGCCTTTAACTAAAATTTCTCCATCATCGGCAATCTTTACCTCAACAAGATCGATGGGTTTACCTACAGTTCCTACTTTAAAATGCTTATCAGAATACATATTAACCGATACTACTGGTGAAGTTTCAGTTAAACCATAACCTTCCATAACTTGCATACCTGCAGCTGCAAATACTCTAGTTAACCTAGGCTGTAAAGCAGCAGATCCAGATACCATAGTGGTTAAATTACCACCAAGTGCCTCTCTCCATTTACTGAATATCAGTTTATTGGCCAAAGCTAATTTCTTTTCATACAGCCATCCATTTGCCTGATAGGGTTCGTATTTTAAACCAAGATCAACAGCCCAAAAGAAAAGATTCTTTTTAATACCGCTCAATTCTGTTCCCTTTGCAATGATACTGTCATAAATTTTTTCCAATAACCGAGGTACAACACTCATGAAATTAGGTTTTACCTCTTTGATATTTTCAGAAATTTTTTCAATAGATTCGGCATAGTAAATTGTCAAACCAGAATAGATGTATAAATAATGAAGCATACGCTCAAATACATGACAAACCGGTAAAAAACTCAAGACAATACTCTGACCCTCAATAATTGGTAATCTTATATAGCTGGCAACCACATTACTTACAAGATTATTATGAGATAGCATAACTCCCTTAGGTACACCGGTCGTTCCAGAGGTATAAATAATAGTAGCAAGATCGTCTGATCTAACTTCTTTTTTAAATTGATCTACTTCTTTTTGATTGCTATCATCTGCGCCCAGATCAAAAACCTCTTCCCAGTTTTTACAACCATCAACTTGTTCAAAAGAATAGATTTCCTTTAAAGAAGAAGATTCCTTTAAAACTGCATCTGCTTTTTTAAACAATTCATTATCAGATAAAAAACAATATTTGGATTCGGAATGATTAAAAATGTATTTGTAAGAATCTGTACCTATCGTTGGATATATTGGAACATTGACTGCACCAATTTGCGAAATAGCAATATCCAAAATATTCCATTCAGTTCTGTTTGAAGATGAAATAATTGCAATCTTATCACCAGGCTCTACACCCAGTCTTAATAAACCCCTACTAATTATATTTGCTTTTTCAATAAATTCTTTAGAAGAAGTAGCGACCCATTCGCCACTACATTTTGATACTAAGGCTTTCTCTAAATTGTGTTTTTCAAGTTGAAAATACGCAAAGTCAAAAATTCGAGTGATTTCTATAGACATATTTTGGTTTTTATATTTGCAAATTAATACTTTTTAGCGAAAAATTATAAATGAATTTAAATTATCCAAATTTCTTATAGTTGATCTTACATCTACTTCGTCCAAATGTATATCTTTGCAGCACATTAAAAATTAGATTTTAAAAAGGTATTGGTTATTTGATTAAGGAAACTCATTTCAAGAAATATTTGACGAATGATATCATGAAGAATACCTGATTTTAAAACAAAAGAAATCCTGATTTTTGATTAAAATTTTGAGATAATTTATTAAAAGTTAAAGTATGAAAATATCATACAATTGGTTAAAGGAATTTTTAAACATTGATCTGGAAGCGGAAAAAGTGAGTGAAATTTTAACCGATTTGGGTTTGGAAGTTGAAGGAATAGAAACTTTTGAGTCGGTTAAAGGGGGCTTGAAAGGAGTCATCGTTGGTGAGGTTTTATCTTGTGAACAACATAATAATGCAGATAGATTAAAAGTCACAATGGTTGACCTGGGAAATGGAGAACCGGTTCAAATAGTTTGTGGAGCACCCAATGTAGCTACCGGACAAAAAGTTCCTGTAGCTACAATTGGTACTACTTTATTTGCAGATAATGGAGAAAGTTTTATTATTAAAAAAGGTAAAATAAGGGGAGAATCCAGTTATGGTATGATCTGTGCCGAAGATGAACTGGGTCTTGGAACGAGCCATGAAGGGATTTTGATTTTAGATAAAAAATCGAAAGTGGGTACCGCTGTCGCGGATATCTTTGAAATTCATTCAGATCAAGTCTTTGAAATTGGTTTAACACCTAACCGTGCAGATGCCATGAGTCACTTGGGTGTTGCTCGTGATCTATACGCCGGTTTATCAAATCAGGAAGAGTTTCAAAAGAAATTGAATACCCCCTCGGTTAGTGATTTTCATATTGACGAAAAAACATTCAAAATAGATGTTGAAGTTGAGAATAATGAATTGGTTCCAAGGTATGCGGGCATTACGATAACAGATCTCAAAATAGGAGAATCGCCAAAATGGTTACAGGAAAGATTAGAAGCCATTGGTTTAAGTCCGATAAATAATGTTGTTGATATAACGAACTTTATTTTACACGGTTTAGGTCAGCCTTTACACGCTTTTGATGCAGACAAGATTAAGGGTGGTAAAGTATTGGTTAAAAATTTACCAAGTGGTACAAAATTTACAACTTTAGATGGGGTAGAAAGGCAGCTTCACAAAGATGATATCATGATCTGCGACGGAGAAAGCAATCCTATGTGTATTGGTGGTGTTTTTGGTGGATTAAACTCAGGAATTGATGAGAATACAAGGAGTATATTTTTAGAAAGCGCTTATTTTAATCCGGTTTCTATAAGAAAAACTGCAAAGCGACATGCATTAAATACAGACGCATCCTTTAGGTTTGAAAGAGGAATAAATGCAAATGCTGTTGTCTATGCTTTGAAAAGAGCCGCTATCTGGATCAAAGAAATAGCAGATGGTAAAATTGTTTCAGAAATTACAGATATCTACCCGGTTAAGATCGATGATTTTGAGGTGCATTTATCCTATGAAAAGGTTAATAAGTTAATTGGTGAAGAAATTCATACAGATACTATTAAAAATATATTAGCCTCTTTAGATATAAAGATAAACAACCAAACCGAATCTGGATTGGGTTTAACCATACCTTCTTACAGGGTTGACGTAACTCGAGAAGTAGATATTGTGGAAGAAATACTACGGGTTTACGGATATAATAATATTGAAATACCCTCAAAGATAAATACATCTATTTCGAGATCGAATAAGTTGAGTGCTGAGAAAATAGAGAATATAGCGGCCAATTATTTAGTGGCCAATGGTATTAGTGAAACCATGGCAAATTCTTTGACAAAATCTGAGTACAATTCCTATTCTGAATTACTAAAAGAAGAGCAAAATGTTACTATGTTAAATGCCTTGAGTAGTGATTTATCGGTAATGCGTCAATCTATGTTATTTGGTGCTTTGGAAAGTGTAGCATATAATATAAACAGGAAAAACAACAGTTTGAAGTTTTTTGAATTTGGCAATACTTACCATAAATATGAAAGTGGTTATACCGAACAAAAGCATTTATCATTAACCTTAACAGGGAAAAAAAGCAAAAGCAATTGGGATATTGATAACAATTCTGTAGATGTCTTTCATTTAAAAGGTATCATAAAGTCTTTATTGACACGATTGGGTTTTGACAATGTAAAATATACCGCTGTTAAAAATGATATTTATAATGAGGCCATAGGATTGAGCATGGGCAAAATTAAGTTGGTTGAATTTGGAACTGTAAAAGAATCCATTTTAAAGAGTTTTGGTATAAAACAAGAGATTTTGTTTGCTGATTTTAACTGGAATAATGTTTTAAACCATATTGGTAAAAGATCAATCAAAGTTAGATCTCTGCCAAAATACCCAGAAGTTAAAAGAGATTTGGCTCTGTTATTAGATAAGAGCATAAAATTTATTGATCTGTATAATGCTGCTTTTCAAAGTGAACGAAAAATACTAAAAGATGTAGATCTGTTTGATGTTTATACAGGAGATAAATTGCCAGATAACAAAAAATCATATGCATTGAGCTTTGTTTTACAGGATGATGAAAAAACCTTAAATGAAAAGCAAATCGATAAGATCATGAATAAATTGCAACAAACATTTATCAAACAGTTTGGGGCAGAACTGAGATAATTAAGCTAATGGTTGGTAGTCAGGGCTTCACTTAGAGTGAAACCCTGAATTTCAAGTATATCTATAGCAGTTAGATTACTCACCGGGTGACTAGAGTCACCCGGTGAGTAAAACAAATATAGTTGTTAAAAATTCATCATATGTACAAATCCACTATTCGTAAATTACTCTTCCAAATAGATCCGGAAAAAGTACATCATCTAACATTTAATTTTTTAAAATTCCTTTTTAAAATTCCTTTTGCAAAGGGTTTAACAAAAAGTATTTTTTCGATAGATGATAAAAGGTTAGAGAGAAATCTCTTTGGTTTAACTTTTAAAAACCCGGTGGGATTGGCTGCCGGATTTGATAAGAATGCCCGATTATTTGATGAGTTTTCCAACTATGGTTTCGGGTTTGTCGAAATAGGAACAGTAACTCCCAAACCACAAGCCGGTAATTCAAAGAAAAGATTGTTTCGATTAAAGGAAGACGAGGCTATTATAAATCGTATGGGTTTTAATAATGATGGTGTTAAGGTAATTGCAGAGAGGTTGAGAAAGAGAAAATCTGATATAATCATAGGAGGAAATATTGGAAAGAATAAGATAACGCCAAATGAGAAAGCAGTTGATGATTATCTGATCTGTTTTAATGAATTGTTTCATGTGGTTGATTATTTTGTAGTTAATGTAAGTTCGCCTAATACGCCTAATTTAAGGGAGTTACAAGATAAAGAGCCTCTAACCAGGCTTTTAAGTACACTGCAAAAAGAAAATCATAAAAAAGAATCTTCTAAGCCAATTCTCTTAAAAATTGCCCCAGATCTAAGTGATGATCAGCTATTTGATATAATTGATATTGTAAAAATAACTGGTATAGATGGTGTCATTGCTACGAATACTACTATTTCAAGAGATAATTTAGTCTCTGATAATAGAAATGAGACAGGTGGCTTAAGTGGCAAACCGGTTAAAGATCGCTCTACAGAAGTGATTCGGTTTTTATCAGAGAAATCAAATAAGGCATTTTCAATAATTGGAGTAGGAGGGATTCATTCGGCAAAAGATGCGCAGGAAAAATTAGATGCAGGGGCAGATCTTGTACAGATTTTTACAGGATTTATATATGAAGGCCCGGCATTGGTTAAAGAAATTAATAGAAGCTTGATTCGTAATTGATATTATGTTCTTCTTTAAATTGATGCCCAATAATGGCAAGAAATTTTTTCAATTAAATGGATGAAATGTTATCTGTATTATTTGCGATTTTACCATTCGCTAATTTTGAAGATTGCAGATATTCTTGATTTGGGTAATAAATAAATAATACACTTCCATTTTTGATATTATCAATAATCTTAGAATAATTTTTTAAAGGCAAAGAAGGACAACCCAAACTTCTTCCTAACCTTCCGTTATTGCTTATAAAAACATCACTAACATAATCTGCAGCATGAATTACAATTGCTCGTTTACGTGCATTGTTATTTGAATGTTCCAAACCATCTAAACGAAGTGACAGGCCATGTTTACCATTATAGGTTTCTGCAGTTTTATAAAACCCAATACTGCTTTTGAAAGAACCAACCTTGTTGGAGAACAATTTGGCAAATTCACCTCCAGAATTTCTGCCGTGTGCAACTATACTTTTGTGAATGATGCTTTTATTGTTCAGATCGATCAGGAAAAAGCGATTTTTATTAGCAGAGATGCTCATATCTATGATCGTTAAATATCGTTCATTCTTTAATTTATTTTCTGATCGTAATGATAAAAATCCTTTAAGAGCAGTTTGAAAAGCTTTATAACTTAATTCTTCGTCATTTAGTTTTTTATACAGATCAGATGAAAAATCTTCAAAATATATAGATGGTGGCTTGATGGGATTAAGAGCTCTTGTCATCCCGGATATATTCGCGAGAGACAGTATTCCAACAAAAAATACTAAAAATACGTTTTTTATCATTTCTCTTTTTAAAGATTCAATTCAAATTATAATTGGTTAAAGGTCAGTAAATAGGAGGGGTGATATTTCACAACTGCAAAGGTAAGAATTTATTGTATATAAAAATAGCTCTTAATTAAATTTGAAATTAATGTATTGAAATACCAATGAAAAACGAACTAAGTAGCAGTTCAATAATTTTTATTAATAAAAATATCATCTGGCGGATTCTAAAATACGTAATAAAAATCTGAATTAGATTATAGCTCTTATTTTATTAGATTCTTGAATAATCT
>Ga0190293_1000783_pt1 | contig 11339 bp, 8 predicted proteins | sample 48693001_MG_FD_161671 | JGI IMG/M metagenome (GOLD analysis project Ga0190293, IMG submission 161671) | Hydrothermal vent microbial mat bacterial communities from Southern Trench, Guaymas Basin, Mexico - 4869-30-0-1_MG | ecosystem: Environmental > Aquatic > Marine > Hydrothermal vents > Microbial... | reverse complement strand
AAGATTATTACCAGTTGATGTATCTGAATTCATTTTTAGAAATTTGCCATTTAGACGATCATTAACAATAATAATATCCACCTCTTTATTACCGATATTAACAAAATATCTGTGTGTATTATATTCAATCTCAAGTATTGCCATACTTTTTAATTTAGGTGACCATAATTCATTTGGATTACATAAAGCTGTTAAATCTCCATCTTTATCTTTACTTATATGCGTTATTTCTCGATCAATCATATAATTTTTTTAATAAATTCTCTTTATATTTAGCAATTCGCTTGTTTATCAACTTAAATCAGAATAATTCTAATAATTATTTTTTTCTAACCATAATACTAATAGCTTCTTAAATTATTGTATTGTAAAATGGTGATAATGCAATAAAATATACTAATTAATTGCTATATTACACAATCAAACAAAACAACAAAAGAGGTAAAAAAATGAAAAAAACCCAATTATTATTAATATCAATATTAGTTGTTCTTCTAATGGCCTGTTCAAGTACAAATAATCCACTATCGAGCGAGATTGATGAAGAGCAAGAAAACAATAATGGTGTAACTATATTATTCAACACTTCAGGTAACAACGATAGAGGATAAAGTTTTTACTAATCTAGTTTTCAGGATTTCAATATTGATATATTAACAATTAGAAAATTTTAGTATAATTGAGCAGTTTTCTTGATTACTGTAAGATTAGAAACATCTAATAGTTTGGCTATTTTTGTTTTGTTATAATTATGTTTAGCCAGTAAGAATCTATAAAGATCATCATCAAATTGATTTTTTACTGTGCGCCAATCCAATTGTAGCAAGGAGAATAAATAGTGCTTAAAATGTTGATTCAATAGTGGAATCTCTTCCATTTTGTCTTTTGGTAAGCTAAAACGATTTTGATAAACAAAATATAATCTTACAGATATTCCAAGCGATTTACACAATTGTTCAATCGTCTTATTCCTTTTACGATGTATAAGCAATAGATTTTCTTGGAATATATCTAATATCTCTTTATATGTTTTTCCTTTGGTAAATTGAAAGGTAATATCTCGTTGAGCAACATGTTCGACAGAAGGTTTTTCAGATAAAAATCGTATGTAATTATCTAATAATTTTTTTCTGTAACCTGTTAATAAAATGATTCCGAGCTGTTCTCTTTCTTCTTGTAAATATTTATAGCCATTTTTGTAATATACTTCGGCCATAGAATATTCGCCTAAATTTTCATAAGATAAACCTAGTCTATAGTAATCTTCAAACAACATCTCGCTCATTTCATATTTGGATGTCAACTGCAATGATTTTTTATGATATTCAATAGATTTAACATAGTTTTCACATTCAAATTCTAAAACCCCTAAATTCTGCAAAGTTAGGCTTTTATCATATGGTACAAGATTCTCAGATAACATTGATATAAATAACTTCCGTGCATCATCATACTTTTTCTCTTTTATATAGAGCCAACCTATATCATTTTGTACATCATTAACTACTGTATCAAAGGAATATTTCTCTGCAATCTGTTTTGCCGTCAAATAATAATTATTAGCATCTTTATACTTATCAACTAGAGAATATATTACTCCAATATGTCGTAATACAGTCGCATATCTTGAGTGATTATTATTTTTTTGATAATAGTCAGCTGACTTATTTAAAATACTTAATGCTCTATCACTTTCTGTATATTGTAAAGTGTATCCAATATAAGTATTTATCCTCCATTTCAATTTCTCATTCTTAGTAAGATTTAATGCTTCGTTAAAGATAGCGATAGACTCATCTGACCTTTTTAATAATCTTAATAAATTGGCATACTCTGTTAAAATGTAAGCATGTACATCATTACGAACTTTTAGGTTAAGAGCATTATTAATTCCAATAATCGCTTTTTTATAATTACCATTATAAGTATGTATTCCTGCAATACTTGCAAAACCAATACCCCTTAGATCACTATTATCAACTTTTAATATAGTAGACATATTTTCTGTTAGCTTACCCAAATTTCCCAAATTTAATTGGTTAATTTCATCAGCTTTCTCAAGAAATTGGTTGATATTAATATTTTGTGTCAGTTCTTTAGGTGAAATATCTTCTCCGACCGACGTCAATATTTGTCTTATATCAAAACTTATTTTATTTATTAATCTTTCTTCCATGATTAATACTTCCTTCTATATATAATATTTATAATTAATAGCACATTAATTTTACAAATAATATCAAATATTGCATATATATTTATAAAATATTTAATTAAAATGAAATAATAAAAGCCACCTTAGAAAAAGGTGGCTTTTATTAAATGTTATATAATTTTATTCTAGAATTCGATAGTAAATCCTCCTACAGGAAATACTTTATACTGATATATATTTTCAACTGTTCCATCAGCATTCCATTGCTTATCCCAAATATTATCACGATTAAAAACATTCTGCAGATCGAAATAGGATACTAAATTGAATTTATTAAAATTCTTATGCCACAATATCATAATATCTAATCTACGGTATGCAATGAATCTCTTAGTATTATAATCTGCTGTTGGATCTTCATACCAACGCTGTACATTATGATCGTATACTTGTGGTGAATATGGCTTGCCACCCACATACCTGTAGCGGGTTGAAAACTCTACTTCATCCGAGCCTAACCCGAGCACCTTGCCTATGAGGCGTACAAATCCATTTCTTTCGGATAAAGGTATAATATTTGTTCCTTTTAACGGAATCCGATATCCACCCACAACGGAACCAACATGCTGAAAATCAAAAGTTTGTGGATAGAATTCAACTTTATCAGTTACTCTCACATCTTGATTAAATGCACGATACCATGAATAAGAAAATGTTCCGAAAAAGTCTTTTGCCATTTTCTTTTGTAAAAACAATTCAACTCCATAAGATTTTGCAGTTCCCTCATTCACTAATTCATATCCCCTATCGGTTGGATTAACCGTTGTCTTCCAAAGATAAACAGGTACATCTTTATATTCTTTCCAATATGCTTCGATTGTTCCTCTTGTATCATTGGAAAAGAAGTGTTCAATTCCCACCACATATTGATCATTGTATTTGCTTCTTAAGTTTTGATTCTCATCAGCCATCGCCAAAACCGACATATTAGGAGATTGAAAATGGCGCCCATAAGCAAGATTAAAATTAGTCGCTGGTGAGAGCAAGTAGGTCATTCCAAATCTCGGTGACAACCAACTAAAATTAGTATATTCTAAATAACCGGCTCGTAAACCTAAATTTAATTTAAATCTGTCAGTAACCGAATATTTTAATTGGAAAAATCCACCCAAACGAGGAGTAGATATATTTGTAGTGTTTTCAGATTCATCATAAATCGACCTGACTCCCGACTCCTTAAACCTGACCTTCTCCCATGAACCGTCATCTTTCTGTCTAACATAATTCCAAATATCATTATCATCAATATATATTGAATCTTCATCGGCATTTTCTATAATAGGATAAACTTCATTTTCCCATGTATTTTTGTCAACCATTACAAATGCATCTTGCGTACCGGGGTAGCTATACACATAAGTCCAAACTGTATCCGGGATTACATTAGAATCAACATCACTACCTAATTGTTTCCAATCAATCCCACCACTAATTTCAATTTTATTATTTAGTTTCCATAGAAAATCACCTTTGGCTTGAAAATCCTTTTCAAAAATGGTTTGATCAGCGTAAAATTGTTTATCGTCATTATCATCAAGTTTATAAACATCATAATCAAAATATGCTCTTGTACCCCCAACTGTAAGATTCATCAATCCATTCCTACTTAATAATTTTTTATAGGTTAATCCGTAAGCATATTGGTTTCCTTTTGCATCAACATTTTCTGCCCCTCTGCTCCAGGCACTATTTTCTCCTTCGAGATTTATGGCATCATTGCCATAAACTACATTGAACATTAATTTGTCTTTTGGAGTTAGATCATACACTAATTTAGATTGAACACTCCAATATCTTGGAATTGCAGCTAATCCGGTATTAGCAATAATGAGGTCTAAATAACTTTTCTTGAAAGATGCCATATACGAACCGGAACCTTTTCCAAAAGGACCCTCGATATTTAATCCGATCCCTGCCATACTCATATCAAGGTCTTGGGAATGCTTTATTCTGCTTCCTTCACGTAATGATATATCCATCACGCTCGATGCCTTATCGCCATATTTGGCGGGAAAAGCACCTGCTATAAAATCCACTCTATCAATAAACAATGTATTAATCATATTTATGGGACCGCCGCCGGATCCCAATTCACCAAAATGGTTTGGATTTGCAATCTCAATGTTATCCATAATGAATAAATTTTCACCCGGAGATCCGCCCCGAACTACAATTTCATTCATTTGATCCGAGCCGGATACAACAGCCGGCAATGCCTGCATCATTCTTTGGATATCGTAAACACCGGCAGGATCTCTACGGATTTCATTAAGATCCACTGTCCTGCTAGAAACTATGGCATCTTTTTCTTTTTCAAAATATTCTCTAGTTACTGTAATTCCTTCTAATTCAACAACTTGTTGCACTAATTCTGCCCTAATAACTGCAGGTCTGTTAGAATTTATCCTAATATTCAATTTAACAAGCGGTTTATATCCGATTGCGCTAAACCTCACGTTGTAAATTCCTGTTGGAATATCGGCAACAGTAAAGTAGCCATTTAAATCCGTTGCGGCGCCAAGCGATGTTCCTTCAATAATAACGTTTACTCCCGGCAATGGCTGTTGTGTTGTTTCATTCAAAACTGTTCCGTTTACGTTACCAATTTGTGCCCAACTAATTGACAAAAATAATAACAATAGCAAATAATATTTATTTTTCATTATTCCTCCAAATTCAATAAGGATTCAATTTTTTTTACATATTCATTAAAACCATCTCTACCTTTTTCAGTTATTGAATATGTAGAAACTGGTTTGCGATTAATAAATTCTTTCTTCGTTTTTATAAATGAAGCGTCTTCTAGTTTTCGTAATTGAACGCTTAAATTTCCATCAGTAGCTTTTATTTTTTCTCTGATAAAAATGAAAGTTGCTTCTCCACGACTTACTAATAAAGCTATTATGGATAAGCGTATTCTTGAATGGATAAGATCATCAATTTGTTGATAATCAAATTCAGTCATTTTTTGGTCCTTTTACAAATAATATTATACCCGGAATAAATTGCAATAACATCATAAGAAGTGCCATAATAAGTACACCTATATCATTAGGACTTAAAAATAAAATCATTGCACCTAACCACCAACCATAACCAAGATATTTTATCCATTTCATCTCAACAACTTCACCAGTCACAAAATATCCGATTGCTAATAATCCTGCAATAAATGCAGAAGCTCCGTGAGTTATATGTCCACCTGCTCCACCTAAAATACCATAAATCATCATTGTGATTAATATAGACATCCATAATGTACTGGTTATACGATTTAGCTTATTATAAACTCCCTTTCCGTGTTGATATCGCTTATATTGCCACAATTCAAATATCCAAGCCAATCCAAATCCAATTATCCAAATCCATCTTTCATTAAATAAATATTTAATTGATAAATTATAGTATGTTAGCAATAATGCTAATATTACAATTCCACCCCAAATAACTAAATGTATACCAACATTATATATTCTTTGTCTTGATTCAAGCATTATTTGTTTTATTACAGCTAAATCTTCTTGAATTTTCTTTTCTACCATTTTTGCCTCATTTAATTAACTTTATATTATAAAGTACTTTATTATCATGTCAAGCATTAAATATATTTTCAAAATTGCGTCAAATACATTTAAAGTAATTATATCACTTTTATATTTATGTTATTAACTTTGTTGTATATATTTTATATTATATTCGGAGGAAATAATGTTGAATAAATTGAAATCTCGATTATTTTCGGGAAAAAAACTATCGTTACTTTTATTGATGCTTTTATTTACAGCAATAAGTTTTGCACATGATGATAATGTGCCACATTATGTAAATATGGAAAATCCCGCAGGTCTTGTTAATCCTAACGGTAATTTTGAATACATGATTGTAAAGGGGGATTGCCTATGGTTTATCGCCGACGATTTCTATAACGATCCATTTAAGTGGACAGAAATTCATGAAGCAAATCCTTATATAATTGATCCTGATTGGATCTATCCCAATAATTGGTTAGTAATTCCGAATGTCTTTGCGGATGCAAACGGTAATCCGATATATTCAGTAGTTTCTGAAACTACTGGTAATAAAACTTGGGCAGAAGAAACAGATACTTGGGGTGCAACTTCAAAAACATGGGGAGGTGCTACGCAAATAGATGCAGATGGCGATGGAATTGTAGATGGCATCGATCTAGACGGTGATGGTATCATCAATACTGAAGCAAATATTGACTTGGATGGTGATGGCGTTATTGATGGATACGATGCTGATGGTGATGGTAATATCGACTTTCTTGTAGGCGGTACGATGGCATACGGTGCAACGCAAATAGATGCAGATGGCGATGGAATTGTAGATGGCATCGACTTAGACGGTGATGGCATCATCGATACTGAAGCAAATATTGATTTGGATGGTGACGGCGTTATCGACGGATATGACACTGACGGTGATGGCAATATTGATATATTAGCAGGTACCGCTGCTATTACTGCAACCACTATCGCAGTAGATGAATCTTTGGAAGATAAAGACAAGGATGCAAAGAAGTCATGCACAGATTCATATTGCGGTAAACCCAGTTGGAAATTAGGTTTACACGCTGGTTACCCGATTGGTGGAGGACCTGAAGATGAAAATCTAAATCTTGGATTATTACTTGGCACACCACTTGGTGTTAGAGTTGGACCGCTAAGCGTTGGACTAGGTGCCGGTGCATTTACATATAATTTTGAAGACTTTTATATTGGTGGTGGACTATTAGCCAGCTTATGTATTAATGACTTATTAAAATTAGATATGCCCTTAATTCTCCAATTACATGGAATGGGATTCTATGTTTTCGGAGAAGATCAAGGTCTTGGCATTGGTGCTATCGGTTCAGGAAGTTTACCTTTAGGTAATTCACCATTCAGTTTAGGGCTATATGGCGGATTAGGTAAATATTATCCTGGTAATAATGATTATAACTGGTCAAATGTGGGTGCTGTGCTGTTTTACTCATTATAATAGTTAATTCTAGTAAATAAAAAAGGCGGCTTAATTGTCGCCTTTTTTATTTTTTTGTTGTAAATTGGTTGTATAATACTTCAAATGTATGGGGAGATAGTTATGAAAAGCATAGCAACAAAAGTGTTTTTAATTATAGTTTCAATTTCGTTCTGCTGGGCACATGGAAAAGGTGAATCACATTATGTGTATTTGCAAAACCCTAGCGATTTAATAAATCCACAGAACTTTTATGAATATAGAATAATCAGAAATGATCATTTATCGCACTTGGCTTATAAATTTTACCGAGATGGGATTAAGTGGCCAAAAATATATAAAGCTAATCCATATGTAGTTGATCCCAATTGGATATATCCTGATAATTGGTTAGTCATCCCTGATATTTTTACTGATAAAAACGGAAACCCGATTACTCAAGAACGATCGTTTACTTATAAATCAAATGAAGAAGTCATTGCTCAAACCCAAAATAAGAACGCTGAAAATTATAATGAAGTAACTAGTACCAATTTTATTGCAATTGATACTGAAAGTGATGGTCATATTGATGGCTACGATGTAGATGGCGACGGTGTTATTGATGCAAAATCAAATTTAGGACATGCTTCGATTACTGCTTCACAAATTGATTTGGATGGTGACGGCATTATTGATGGAGTCGATATCGATGGTGATGGCATAATTGATGTTGAATCTGAATCATCGATTGCATTTTCTCAAATTGATTTAGATGGCGATGGAATATTTGACGGCGTTGATATCGACGGTGATGGTATAATTGATACTGAAATCGGCATTGATTTTGACGGAGATGGTATTATTGATGGATATGATACAGACGGTGATGGGTATATCGATGTTGTGGCTGGTGCCTTGGCAGTAGCTTCCCAAGATGAAATGTTCGATGGTCAAAAAGAATCAATTGCTGAAAGTGATAATCAAGATCTCAATAAAATTGATGATTATAATACTGAACCTAGCTATTCAAAGTCTAATCAATCTGATCAAGCATCTGATATAAAAGAAAAATCAAATAAAGAGTATCCATATACAGTCAATAAATCATCATATCCTCGTAAGAATCCCAATTGGATAATTGGGTTACATGGAGGATATCCCTTTGGTAATGTCCCAACTGAAGATGATAATTTAAATTTTGGTTTATTAGTCGGTACGCCACTTAGAATTGTACTTGGTCCATTAAGTGCTAGATTAGGAGGTGGTATTTTAGGATATGACTTCAATGATAAATTATATCCGGGAGTAGGACTATTACTGAATTTAGCCATAAGTGAACTATTAAGGTTGTCTACGCCAATTCAATTGCAGATTCATGGTACTGGGTTTTATGTACCTGAAGGTAGCATTGGTAAAGGTATAATCGGTTCCGTAAGTGTTCCATTGGGTGATTCGTCATTTAATCTTGGTCTTTATGTAGGAATGGGAGATTATGACAATAGCGATTCAATAAAAAGCGACTGGAAGAATGCAGGGCTGATGCTGCAACTCCAATTATAATTAGTAACACTAAATAAAACTAATTACTTGTAGAGTAATATTATCAGAACCTGAATTTCTTTTAATTATATCAATTATTTCTGCTGTAGCTTGAGATGGTACATTATTAGTTAGGATTTCTTGGATTTTTGATGGAGCAACAAAACCCCATACACCATCACAACATAACATAAATTTATCATTTGGTGATATAGGTTGCACTGAATATTCCGGTACTGCTTTTCGATGGCTACCTAACGCTCTAATCAATACATGTCTCTTGCTATGGAACATCGCTTTTTCAGCAGACAATTCACCTTTATCAATTAACGCTTGTACATAGGAATGGTCTATAGTTAGCTGTTTTAAATAATCTTTCTGAGAAAGATATGCACGGCTATCTCCGATATGTGCAATATGGGCAATATCATCTTTTACAATCATAACTACCGCAGTACACCCAAGCATTTTATTGTCATATTCCGATACTTTTTTATAATAAACATATTCATTGATTTCGTTAAACGTATCATCTAAGAATTGTTTAATATTCTTTGGCTCCTCATCAGAATAGTTAGAAATAAATATATCAACAGCTGTTTGACTAGAAAATTTTCCACCCTCTATATGACCAAATCCATCGGATAAAATAAATATACTGCCCCATGTAGGATTTGCCGCACCAAAACTATCTTGGTTAACTTCTCGCTCTAAACCGATGTCGGTTCTACCGGAATATTTATATTTCATGAAGCTAAATTATTTTGTATTTGATTCAATTTTTGGTAAATAATTGGATGGGTCTTTTCATGTTGAATTGCACTCTCAAAAATTTCACGGGCTTGCATGTAATCACCTTTACCCATAAGCATTTGTCCCAAAAATATACTCCCCCAAACACTATTAGGATATTCATCAATAAACTGTGTAGCCCTAATTATACCGCTATCGTATTTTTTTTGTATTTCATAAATATCATAAATTTGACGATAAACAATTGTAAAATTGGGGTCAATTTCAATTGCACGCTCAAAGGCTTCAGAAGCCTCTTCATATTTTTTTAAACCAAAATAATATACCTCTCCTAGTCCATACCATGCTTCCTTTTCTTCGGGTAAAAAATCAATTAATTGGAGGTATAATTTTTCAGATTTATTATAATTCTTTTTTAACAACTCCGCTGCACCTTGTGCTAATAATTTTTCTTTTGTCGTTGTATACCATGAACCGTTTAATATTTTTGATAATGATTTTTGTGCATTTTCAATTGATTCATTATCCATTTTTGACTTGTTCCACCATTGGGCTAACGCCAATTTATAATATGCGCCACTAAATGTAGAGTCTTTATCAATGGCATTTTTTAGTTCAATAATTGCCTGGTCAAAATGTGAGTCATTAAAATAGTCAACTCCGATTAAATAATGTTGGAATGCATTCATCGAAGAGGAAACTTTATCTGCTACTGCCACATCAATTGGTTCACCTTCTACTGCCGGTAATTGCATATCAAACTTAATTTGTGAAGTCAGGTCGTCTACCATTACATATATATCACTTCCCTCAACCTGATGCGATTTGATTATAGATCCATCATCTGTATTTACAAGTTGCGATGTCAATATTAAGTTATTCCCCGTTTGAATCACATTACCGGTCAGCATTGTTTTGGCACCTGCTTCTTTAGCAATATCAGTTGCAAAACTTGGATCAATTGAGGTCCTAGTAGCTGAGCCTAACTGCCTTTGTATATCAAATAACCTTTGACTGCTAAAAACTTTCAAATTAGATATTTCGGAAAGATCGGCGATAATTAATTCCTGCAAAATCTGCCCAAGTCGATTTGGATCATCAGGATCTTGAATGTTTTCAAAATGTAATACAGCCAATGAATTAAATATATTTGGAGAACCTTTTCCACCATATATAAATTGTAATATTGAGACCAATCCGATTAGTAAGATTGCAATTAATCCTCCAATAAACCAAGTTCGATTTATTTTCTTTGGCATTATTGATAGCCAAGATGCTTTTTTGAAATGTTTTTTAAATGTTCCATCTTGTAATTCAGTCAGATCATTAAGTAATTCTGATGTATTCTGATACCTGTCGTCAGGATTTTTTTCAATTGCTTTTTCTATTATAGCAACTAAATTTGGATTAGCGTTCGGATTCATAGTTCCAATATCAGGTGCGGATTCGTTTACGATCGAATAGAGTATTGCGGCTTCATGCTCTCCAACAAATGGTAATCTGCCTGCCATAATTTCATATAACACTACCCCTAATGAATATATATCTGATCGCTGATCAATCCGGGAACCTTCAATCTGTTCCGGTGACATATAAGCAATGGTTCCCAAAGTTTTGCTGACTTTAGTAACATCTTCTCTCTCTAAATTTTTTGCGAGACCAAAATCCATCACTTTTACAACTCCGGTCTCTGTTACCATAATATTTTCAGACTTAATATCTCGATGAATTATATTGTTGTCGTGCGCTGCTTTAATGCCATTCAATATCGCAATTGCGATATGAATTGTTTCTTCTAATGATAACGATTCTCTTTGAATCTTATCCTTTAAAGTTTCTCCACCAATACACTCCATTGCGATGAAAT
>Ga0190293_1000782_pt1 | contig 11348 bp, 9 predicted proteins | sample 48693001_MG_FD_161671 | JGI IMG/M metagenome (GOLD analysis project Ga0190293, IMG submission 161671) | Hydrothermal vent microbial mat bacterial communities from Southern Trench, Guaymas Basin, Mexico - 4869-30-0-1_MG | ecosystem: Environmental > Aquatic > Marine > Hydrothermal vents > Microbial... | reverse complement strand
TCTCAAACAAGGAGCTTGCGTTAATTGCACCCTTTGCGAAATGATATGTCCTGATTTTGCGATATTTGTAGTTGAAGGTAAACCTAGTCATCCTAATGTTGATGATGTTCTAAAAAAAGAGGCGAAATTATGAAAGCAGATCCGGTAGGAGTAGCAACAGGGAATCACTACATTGATGGTGATCACGCCTGTGGCGAAGGTGCAATTGCGGCAGGATGTAGATTTTTAGCAGGATATCCAATAACTCCATCAACAGAAGTAGCAGAAAGAATTGCAGAACGTTTTCCTTTGGTTGGTGGAATGTTCATTCAAATGGAAGACGAGCTTGGTTCAATGGCTGCCATCATTGGTGCAGCTTGGGGAGGGCCAAAAGTAATGACGGTCACTTCGGGTCCTGGGTTCTCCCTAATGATGGAAAACATCGGACTTGCAGTTATGATGGAAACACCTTGTGTTATTGTAAATGTTCAGCGTGGTGGCCCATCTACCGGATTACCTACTCTTACAGCTCAATCTGATATGATGCAGGCACGTTGGGGATCACACGGCGATTATGAAATTATTGCTCTCTCCCCCAATTCTCCTCAAGAATGTTTTGACCTGACAATCACTGCATTCAATTTAGCTGAACTATGGCGCGTACCAGTTATGTTCATGATGGATGAATGTGTTGGTCATATGACTGAAAAAGTTGTCATACCGGAAGCTGATCAAATCGAAATCGTACCACGGAATTTTTACAAGGATAAAAAAGAAGATTATAGACCATATAAATTCAATAAAAGTAACGAAATCGCTCCTATGATTAAAGCCGGCGATGGCTACAATATCCACATAACCGGATTGACGCACGATGAAAGAGGTTATCCAACTCTCAATGCAGAAGCCCAAGATAAAAATGTCAGACATTTAGTAGACAAAATTATTAAAAATGAAGAAAAAATCCGTTTACTTGAAGAAGATCAAGTGGATGGAGCTGAGGTAATAGTAATATCATATGGAATAACTTCCCGGGTTGCATTAAAGGCCATTCAAGAAGCGAGGGCAGCGGGTATTAAAGTTGGAACAATACGTCTAATTGTTGTATGGCCATTTCCTGAAAAATTAATTCGCAAGCTTGCCAGTAAAGTAAAGGCATTCATTGTCCCTGAAATTAATCTTGGACAAATTTCTCTTGAGGTTGAGAGATGTGCAGCAGGAAAAACAAAAACCATCCTTGTGCCACATGCCGGGGGCTGGGTACATGATCCAAATGATATATTAAAAGCAATCAAGAAAGGTATAGAATGAGTGAGATTACCACACCAATCACAAGTACTTTAAAAATCCCAAAATCCCCTGAACCAATGGAACATCCGATGCAAGATTATTTGCGCACTGAACGTCTTCCGCATATTTGGTGTTCAACTTGTGGAATTGGAACAGTATTAACTGCTTTTATTGCCGGTTTACAAAAATCAGGACTTGACCGCGATAAGGTTGCCGTTGTTTCCGGAATTGGCTGTTCAGGTAGAGCTGCAGGATATTTAAGATTAGATTCCTTTCACTCAACGCATGGTCGTGCGATACCTTTTGCAACAGGATTAGCTCTTGCAAATCCCGAGTTAAAAGTTGCTGTAATAAGCGGAGATGGCGATATCGCTGCAATTGGCGGTAATCATTTTATTCATGCCGCTCGCCGAAATATGAACCTAACTGTAATTTGTATTAACAATTTTAATTACGCAATGACAGGTGGTCAAGCAGGACCAACAACACCACAAGAAGCTAACGCTTCAACAGCTCCATATGGAGCTTATGAATTCCCATTTAATTTGCCATATTTGGCAGAATCTTGTGGCGCTATATACGTGGCTCGTTGGACTTCTTTACATATTCGCAGAGCAACCAAATCAATTGCGGAAGCACTCGTAAAGCCGGGATTTTCGTTTATTGAAGTTATTGCTCCCTGCCCAACTCTTTATGCCCGCAGAAATCGACTTGGAAGTGGGCTTGATCTAATGCGATTTTATCATGACACTGCAAAAATACAGCATGGTGCAAATACAAAAGATATTGATATTGAATATCAAAAAGAGATAATTGTCGGAAAATTTGTTGATAAAGACAAACCAGACTTTTTTACAAACCGAGACAATTTTTTACAAAATAAGTTAGGTGACAAATACATTCCATATAAAGGGACCAAGTGATGGACATTAGATTTTCAGGTTTTGGAGGACAGGGAATAATAAAATCGGGGATACTGATTGGAAAAGCCGCCTCCATATTTGATAGTAAATTTGCTACATTAACTCAGAGTTTTGGACCAGAAGCCCGCGGTGGAGCTTGTTCCGCCCAGGTTGTAATTGATGATGATAGGGTTTTATATCCATATATTATTGCACCGGAAATTTTAGTTTCAATGTCACAAGAAGCTTATGAAAAATTTATCGGTGATCCTGTAAAAGGCAGTATAGTTCTCACGGATACTGACCTTGTAAAACCTAAGAAAATTCGTAAAGATGTTAAAATGTACTCAGTCCCCGCAACTCGAATTGCCGAAGAAATGGGCAATCGCATTTTTGCAAATGTTGTAATGGTCGGATTTTTCACTGCAATGACTAATGTTGTAAGCCTTGAAGCAATGAAAAAAGCATTACCCGGGTCAGTTCCTGACCGATTTTTAGATACTAATATTGAAGCATTAGAAAAAGGTTACAACTACGGTAAATCACTGAAAAATTAAAATATATCAAAATTTATTTTATGGGAACTTCAGACAGTACATTTAAAAATTTTATCAGAAAACATGAAAAAACTATTACGTTTTCTGATAAACCAAATGTCCAATATCCAATTGGTAAAGTAGAGCCATCCCCTTGTATGGAAGCATGTCCTGCGGGAGTTAATGTAAAGGCATATGTCTCTCTGATTGCAGCAGGCAAATTTCATGAAGCCCTGCATGTCGTTAGAGAAAGGAACCCTCTACCCGGTATTTGCGGAAGAGTTTGTACCCATCCATGCGAAACTTACTGTAATAGAAATCAAATTGATGCACCGGTTGCAATTCGTGCCCTAAAAAGATTTGTTGCAGATTATGAGCTAGAGCATCCAATCCCAATGCCAGAGCCAACTGCCGGAACACGTAAAGAAAAAATTGCAGTTATTGGTTCGGGTCCAGCCGGTTTAACCGCTGCACACGATCTTGCTAAAAGTGGTTTTAACGTCACAATTTTTGAAGAATTGTCTGAACCAGGCGGAATGCTGATTGCCGGAATTCCTTCATATAGAATGCCACGTGATATACTTAAAATCGAAATTGATTACATTCGCAATTTAGGCGTAAAAATAAAAACCAATAAAAAGATATCCGGCAAACAAGATTATAACAAATTACTGAAAGATTATGATGCCGTTTATTTAGCAATTGGTGCACATGTTGGTAAAAAACTGGGGATACCAGGTGAAGATAAATATGAAGGATTTTTAGATGCTGTAACATTTTTACGCGAAGTTAATCTTGGGAAACCTCAAAAACCCGGAGAAAAGGTAATTGTAATTGGTGGTGGTAACTCTGCAATTGATGCTGCACGTACCGCTTTACGATTAGGTTCTGAAGTAAATATTGTTTACCGTCGTACGCGACAAGAAATGCCCGCGAACGAAGAAGAAATTAAGGATGCTGAAGAAGAGGGCATTAAAATACATTATCTTGCAGCACCTGCAAAAATTGTTGGCGAAAATGGCAGGGTTACAGGTTTGAAATGCACAAAAATGAAACTTGGGAAACCTGATGAAAGCGGTCGAGCCAGACCAATACCTATCAAAGATTCAGAATTTATTATAGAAGCAGATGTAATTATCCCCGCTATTAGTCAAAAACCCGATCTATCATTTTTACCAAAAGATCATAATATTGATGTCTCAAGGTGGAATACTTTAACTGCCAATGAAAAAACTATGGCTACCAGTATTCCCGGAGTATTTGCGGGGGGCGACGCAGTAACAGGTCCAAATACTGTTATTGATGCTATTGCTCAAGGACATATAGCTAGTAAATCTATTGAGAGATTTATTGATGGAGAAGCATTAGAACAGGTAGATAACAAGACTTCGCATATTGAAACTGAAATTAAAATTGATTTCAAAAAACGACCAAAAATAAAACGCTCTGAAATACCGATGCAAAAAGTCTCAGAGAGGAAACACAGTTTCAAAGAAGTTGAACATTGCTTTGACGAAGCTACGGCAATTGCGGAAGCTCAAAGATGCTTACGTTGTGGCCCATGTGATGAATGTTATATCTGTGTATCAGATTGTCATAAGCAATTATCAGTTGTCCACGCTTCTGACAATCAAAATGATTTTGTATTAAGATTACCTCCCAATTTTGATACTAAAAATTTATCGAATGGTAGCGTATTGGGAACAATTAAAGCAGATGATGGTAATGAAATGCCTATCGAATTAGACAGTTATCTTCCAATTGTTCAAGAGAATTTATGCCGTGGCTGTGGCGATTGTGTAACTGTTTGTGAATACGATGCCTGTCAGTTGGTGCAAAAAGAGGGTGAGATATTCGTATCACAAATTGATCCGGATTTATGTCGTGGTTGTGGTACTTGCGTAACATTTTGTCCTTCTAGCGCTATTAAACCAGGTAGATATACATCTGATTGGTTATCATTCAAATTAAAAAATATTGATGCAAATAAACGGAACATAGTGGTTTTTTCTTGCAATTGGAATGGGGCAGATTTCGAAAAGGTAAATACTTCTAAATACAAAAATATAAACTTTATATTTATTCAAACGATGTGTACGGGACGAATTGAATCTACATTTCTTTTACGTGCTCTTGAAGGAGGTGCAGATGGAGTATTGGTTGTTGGGTGCGCTGCTGATGAGTGTCATTATGAATTTGGAGCAAAGAGATTTGCTGAGACTTATGCTAAAGTTCAACAATTAACACATATGCTTGGATATGATAAAAATCGTATTGAGTATGAAACAGTCTCTGGAAAAAATACAGACAAATTCGTTGAATTAGTTAATAACTACGCGAGGAAATTCAAATGATGGATATTGTAGATCAAATTAAAGCTACTAACGCTTACGGTTGTCTGGAGTGTGGAAAATGTACGGCTGTCTGTCCCGTTTCACTATTTAGTATGCGCTATTCTCCTCGCTCAATGTTAACTAAAACAATTAGGAATGAATTAGATTCATTATATACAGATTATGACTTATGGAGCTGTCTAAGCTGTCGCCGGTGCGATGCAGTTTGCCCGGCTAATATTGATTATAGTACCTTAACCCAAATTGTACGTTCATCTGCCCAGGATTCCGGTTTTCACGGAAAATGCTCACACTCAGGAGCAATGGAACTTCTGCAAAGAACAATGACAACTAAAGATATCAAACAAAATCGCCTTGATTGGGTTACTGATGATTTAGAGATTACAGATCAAGGTGAAATATTATATTATGTAGGATGTGCTCCTTATTTTGATGTGTTTTTTGATGATTTAGATATTTCAACTATCGATGCTGCAAAAAGCAGCATTAAAATTTTAAATAAACTCGGCATTACACCAGTTGTAATGTCTGATGAAAGATGCTGTGGACATGACCTATTATGGAATGGAGATATAGAAAATTTTAAAATGTTAGCAGAGAAAAATGTTGAATCTGTTGAGAAAACAGGCGCAAAGACAATCTTGTTTTCATGCGCTGAATGTATGAGTGCCTTTGTAAATTTATATCCGGAACATGGTTTCAAGGTCAAAACAAAATTAATGCATATGAGTCAATTTTTGGCGGAAAAAATGTCAGCTAACGAACTTAATTTAAAAGAATCTGACACAGACATCACATTTCAAGATCCATGTCGATTGGGACGGCACATGGGTATCTATGATGAACCACGGCAAGTGTTACAAAATAATGACAGCGAACATTACCACGAAATGAAGCAACATGGAGAAAATTCGCTATGTTGCGGAGTAAGTGCTTGGATGAATTGCGATATCACGTCCAAGGGGATACAAAAAGAAAAACTAAAACAGGCAAAAGAAACAGGGGCAGAAGTATTAGCAGTAGCGTGTCCAAAATGCCATATTCATCTCACGTGTACAATGAAAGATAAATTTGTTGATGATAATTATCATATGGATATTCGAGATATATCTACTGTTGTTTTAGAGAGAATGGAATAATTAAATGCAAAAATTATTAATAGCCGATAATATAGGAAAAAAGAATGAGTGAAAACGATTTACGCGTTGGTGTATTTGTTTGCGAGTGCGGAAGTAATATTGCGGGATCGCTTGATTGTCAAGCTGTTTCAGAATATGCTGGAGCACTACCAAATGTTGTATGCTCAGTAGTAAATAAGTATACTTGCGCTGAACCCGGTCAGCAAGAAATAAAAAAGCATATTAAAGAATATAATTTAAACCGTGTTGTTGTTGCTTCTTGTTCTCCCCGTATGCATGAACCTACATTTAGAAATTGTGTGGAAGAAGCTGGATTAAATCCATACTTATTAGAAATGGCAAATATTCGTGAGCATTGCGCCTGGGTACATTTAAACGATTATGACGGTGCAACAGCTAAAGCTAAAGACATAGTAAAAACATCAGTCGCTAGAGCGCGATTATTAGAGGAACAAACCGAGTCAAAAGTACCAATGACTAAAGAAGTACTTGTTATTGGCGGTGGTGTGGCAGGTATTCAGTCTGCATTAGATTTAGCTGATGCGGGATATAAAGTAAATCTAGTTGAGAAGGAGGCATCCGTTGGTGGGCTAATGGCAACATTAGACAAGACTTATCCCACCATGGATTGTTCCATATGAATACTCGGACCAAAAATGATGGATGTCGGTCGACATCCCAATATTAATTTATATACATTTAGCGAAGTAGAAGAAGTAAGTGGTTATATCGGCAATTTTAATGTAAAGGTTCGGAAAAAAGCCCGCTTTGTAAATGAAGATGACTGTAACGCCTGTGGTGAGTGTGAAAAAGTTTGTCCGGTTGTTGTAGCCGATGAATTCCAACAAGGTTTTTCATCGCGCAAAGCGATATACATGCCATTCCCACAAGCAGTTCCATCAGTTTATATTCTAAATGAAAATGATTGCTTAGGAAACAACCCCATTGCTTGTGGTAAATGCGCAGAAGTTTGTGAAAAAGATTGTATCGATTATGATATGAAAGATGAAATCATAGAGATCAATGTTGGGGCTGTGATAGTTGCTACAGGTATGGATGCTTATGATCCAACTGAGATGAATGAATACGGCTACACTCAATTCGAAAATGTAATCACAAGTATGGAATTTGAAAGATTAATATCTGCCGGCGGTCCTACTGAAGGTCATTTATTCCGTCCAACTGATAGAGAAATTCCAAAGAAAATTGCTTTTATTCAATGTGTTGGATCGCGGTCACATTCCGCAACCGGCAATCCATATTGCAGCAATATTTGTTGTATGAATACTATTAAAGATAGTTTACTTATAAAAGATCACTATCCTGATACTGAGATATCTGTATTTTATATAGATATTCGCGCCTTTGGAAAGGGTTTTGAAGATTTGTATGTCAGAAGTAAAAAATCCGGCGTACAATATATCCGTGGACTTCCAGGTGAGATTTTTGAAGATCCAAAAACCAAAAATCTTACTTTAATTGTTGAGGACACAGTTGCCAATTCCGTAAAAAACTATAATTTCGATATGGTAGTCCTTTCAGTTGGAGTCATACCTAGAAAAGATAGTGATATAATTCAAAAACTTCTTACGTTGTCTCGCACTGAAGATGGATTCTTTATGGAATCTCATCCAAAGTTGAGACCTGTTGACGCACCGACGGGTGGAGTATTCTTTGCCGGAGGCGTTGAATACCCCAAGGATGTTAAAGATAGTGTTACTCAAGCAAGTGCTGCCGCTGCAAGAGCAGAAATTTTGCTTAATTCAGATACGATTAATATTGAAGCAATCACGTCAGAATGCTTTACTGAGTTATGTACATCTTGTGGAATTTGCACCAATGTTTGTCCATTTAATGCTATTCAAGGAGCTGATGCCAAATTAGGAACACCTGCTGAAGTTATCGAAGCTTTGTGCAAAGGCTGTGGTACCTGTGCTGCAGAATGTAATTTTGATGCACTATCCATGAAACATTTTGAGGATTCGCAAATCACGACTATGATTGATGCTATGTTAGATGAAAATCCAATGGATAAATTTACGGTATTTGCATGTAATTGGTGTTCATATGCCGGAGCTGATCTGGCAGGTCTTTCAAGATTACAATATCCTACTTCGCAACGTATCATACGTACAATGTGTAGTGGTCGCGTTGATTCTGATTTCGTTTTGCACGCATTTGAAAAAGGAGCACCCATTGTACTTGTTTCCGGTTGTCATTTTGCCGATTGCCACTATATTGATGCAAATCGTTGGACACAAAAACGTGTTGAAAAATTGTGGGACAAATTAGAACGGCTAGGAATTCGCCCTGAACGATTACAGCTTGAATGGATAAGTGCTGCCGAGGGACAAAAGTGGGCAAGAACCATGACTGAACTCGATGAAATACGTAAGAACGTCACTGTAGAAGAGGTGGAACACACTATTAAAGTACTGAAAGAAGATCGAGAAAAAGCCGAAGCCAAACGCGCAAAAAAACAAGATAAAAACAAAGCTTCCAAACTTGATATTCCGATAATTAATATTAACCCCTTGGTATAAAACATGAGAAATTATTATGGCTGAAATAGTTGATTTTAAATGCTTACGTTGCGGACATGAATTTACCGGTCCTTACGATAAAAAAATTCCAATTGAGCGATCTTGTCCAAAATGCAAGAGCAATAGTGTTAGAAAAATAAAGAAACCGATTAAGAAATAGCATAATATATACTATTTAGTTATATATTTTTTTAGAATGAATTAATTAGTAAATAATTTATTTCATATTTACTTTTACCAGTGCCTTATGAAATATTTTGATGGAGAAGTGGCGTTTTGTTCACTGTACAGACCCAACTCTTACGATTCATTATTTGCTTTTTATAATTAAAAACGAGAGGGAACTATGTCAAAACTACTAGAAACATTAAGTAAAAAAATACCTGACTGGAGATATGAAGCAAAACAGCTCCTTGACGAAAAAGGCGATAAAATTGTAAGCAATGTTACAGTTGCACAAGCCTATGGAGGAATGCGTGGTGTAAAGGGCTTAGTTTGTGATACATCCGCCGTATCACCGGATTCCGGTCTAATAATTCGAGGCAGACCGTTATTAGAAATCACTGATATTTTACCGGAAGAAGTATTTTATTTATTGTTAACCGGTGATCTACCTGATAAAGATGCTCTTAAAAATCTACAATCGCAATTATCTGAACATGCAGAAGTACCACAGTATGTTTGGGATGTATTAAATGCAATGCCAAAAGATTCACATCCAATGGTGATGTTTAATGCAGCTATATTGATTATGGAGAAAGAATCTGAGTTTAGAAAACAATATGATAAAGGATTACAAAAACAAGATTATTGGAAAGCTACATTAGATGATGCTATCCGATTAGTTGCAAAACTACCCGCATTAGGAGCTGGAGTTTACCGTATACGATTCGATAAAGGTGCTCTCATCGATCCAGATAATAATTTGGATTGGGGTGCTAACTTTGCTCATATGCTAGGCATTGATGATCCTGATGGATTATTAAAAAAATTGATGCGGTTATATCTCATGCTGCATTGCGATCATGAAGGTGGAAACGTTAGTGCATTTAGTGGACTTGTAGTTGCATCAGCATTGTCAGATCCATATTATGCGGTATCAGCAGGATTAAACGGACTTGCCGGACCATTACATGGTCTAGCGAACCAAGAATGTCTAAAATTTGTATTAGAAATTGAAGAACATTTTGGTGGTTCACCTTCACAAGAGGAATTGCGCAAATTCGTATGGGACCGATTAAATAGCGGTCGTGTTGTTCCGGGATATGGACATGCAGTATTGCGTTGCCCTGACCCTCGATTCACAGCATTTATTAATTTTGGCAGGAAACATATCAAAGGCGACCCGGTATTTGATATTGTTAGTGATCTATTCGATGTTGTACCAAATGTTTTGAAAGAACAAGGTAAGGCGAAAAATCCATGGCCGAATGTTGATGCTGCTTCCGGTTCATTATTATATCATTTTGGCATGACTGAATTCAGTTTCTATACTGTACTATTTAGTATTTCCCGTGCAATGGGTATGGTTTCGCAGATGGTGATTAATCGCGCATTAGGTATGCCAATCACGCGACCGAAATCAATCACCGCCGAATGGATCAAAGAAAACGTATAAAAAAGCTTAAAGCTAAAAAAAACAAAATAGCCACAGAGACCACTGAGAATATTTTAAAGATTATTTCTTTTGTTTTTACTCTGTGTACTCTGTGGTCATACAAAAAGGAGAATTTATTATGGCAAGAAAAAAAATCGCCTTAATTGGCGGAGGACAAATTGGTGGGTTACTCGCACTAATTGGAACTCAAAAAGAACTAGGTGATATCGTAGTTTTTGATGTCCCGCAAGTTGAAGGAATGGTCAAAGGTAAAGCGTTGGATATCATGGAGCTAAGACCACATGACGGATACGATGTAAATATCACAGGGACGAGTGATTACGCAAATATTAAAGGATCTGATGTCGTTGTTATCACTGCCGGTGTTCCTAGAAAGCCCGGCATGAGCCGCGATGATCTGCTTTCAGTAAATCTAAAGATTATTACTGATGTTGCTACCAATGTCAAGAAATACGCACCTAATGCATTTGTGATTGTTGTTTCCAATCCGCTTGATGCTATTGTATATGCTTTTCACAAGATCAGTGGACTACCAAAAAATAGAGTTGTCGGAATGGCAGGTGCTTTAGACTCAGGTCGTTTCCGCGCATTTATTGCGATGGAAACCGGATTATCGGCACAGGACGTATCCTGTATTGTACTTGGTGGACATGGACCTGAGATGGTTCCACTTTCAAGATTAGCAACCGTAGGTGGAGTACCTATCGATAAACTCTTATCAAAAGAAAAGATCGAAGCAATCGAAAACCGCACACGTGAAGCCGGTACTGAAATTGTTAAACTACTTGGAAATGGTAGTGCCTTTTTCAGTCCTGCAGCATCTATTATGGAGATGGTGGAATCTTATTTGAAAGATAAAAAACGTGTTATTCCATCCGCAGCTCTTTGCGAAGGAGAATATGGCGTTAATGGATTCTTTATTGGTGTTCCTTGTGTTATTGGTGCTGGCGGAATTGAGAAAATACTTGAAATTGACTTAACCACCGA